>Ga0265296_1002182_pt1 | contig 20297 bp, 14 predicted proteins | sample MunlanPumphouse1_FD_189073 | JGI IMG/M metagenome (GOLD analysis project Ga0265296, IMG submission 189073) | Groundwater microbial communities from a municipal landfill in Southern Ontario, Canada - Pumphouse #1 | ecosystem: Environmental > Aquatic > Deep subsurface > Groundwater | place...
GCGTCGCACCATTCTGAAGGAGCGCCCGTGGCGCCATATGCGGATATCGCCGTCGCCGTCGTCGGCGCCCTGGCCCTGGCCTGGATCGCCGACCTGCTGACCGGCCGTCGCGGCCTGGGCGGGACCATTCTGGTCGCCGCCGTCGGCGCTGGTTGCGGGGCCTTCTTGGCCATCCGCGTCTTCGCCGTGGCGACGCTTGGCGACTGGATGTGGGTCGTCTGGTCGATGATCGCCGCCGTCATCTGCCTGGTCGCCTTCTTCCTGTTTCGGAGCAAGCGCTGATGGGCTCGCGGACTCGCCGATTCGTCGCCACCATCGGCGTCCTGCTGTTCCTGACCTTCTGGGTCTGGGGCGCGGTATCGATCAACGACCGCCTGCCCGACATCTGGTGGCTGGACCTGATCTTCTTCGCCGTCGCCGGCATCGGCTGGGGCATCCCCCTGATCCCGTTGCTTCGCTGGGCCGAGCGCGAACCGAGGTCGAAACAGGGCTGACTTGCAAAATGGGGCGCCCGAACGCGACCCCTTTAACCGTCATGGCATAGGCCGTGACCATCTGGCCTGTCATGGCTTGGGAGACGCCCCGACTGTCGCCGCTCGGAGGCAGAAGACCCGCCAGCGGCTTCCGTCAGAATGGTCGGGAAACCTGCCAAGGCCAGGGCCAGGGCCTGCTCGGTCCAATCAGCACAGGCCCATCCACACTTTGAGTTCAAGTTGAACGCCGGATCCGGCAGGCCGCCAAGCTCACGCCGTCGCCGATTGACGGAAATCTCTTCTCAGAGCCCCGATGCGATCGCCCAGACGGCCGCAACGCGTCAAAAGCGGCCTCCAGGCACGGGCCATAACGAGGGATTCCGACCCAAACGTCGCCCCATCCAACACAAGGCTAGACGCATTTGGAATTTCAGCGTTCACTCACGAAGACTGAACGCCGGTGACATCAAGTGTTTGGGGAAACCAGGATGCTGAAAGTTAATTCGACCCTTTGCGGGATGGTCCTAACTTCAGCGCTGATCCTTTCTGGATGCGCGAGCCGGGACCCGTCCGCAGAAAACGCGAACATCATCATTCATGGCGGCCCCATTCTCACGATGGAGGGCGACCAGCCGACCTATGTCGAAGCCGTGGTGGTTCAGGACGGCAAGATCGTCTTTGCAGGCGGCAACGCCGAAGCCATGCGGCTCAAAGGCGCCCGCACGGTCGTCAAGGACCTGGCCGGAAAGACTCTGCTTCCAGGCTTCATCGACCCCCATAGCCATTTTATCGACTCGCTGGCGCTGGCGGATCGCGTCAATGTCTCCGGCCCGCCGGTAGGCCCCGCCTCTGACCCGGAAGGGATTGTCGCCGCGCTCCAGGCGGGCGCCGCCGCCAAGAATCTGAAGCCCGGCGAACTCCTTCTCGGCTGGGGTTATGACGAAAACCTGATGCCCGATGGTCGAGTGCTTTCGCGCGACATCCTTGATCAGGCCTTCCCCGACAATCCGGTGGGCGTCATCCATGTCTCGATGCACGGCGCCGTCATCAACTCGAAGGCGATGGAGCTCTACGGCTATACCGACGGCATGCCCACGCCGGCCGGCGGGGTCATCCTGCGCAAGCCCGGCACCCAGAGCCTGCAAGGGCTTGTCATGGAGGCGGGATACCTGCCCATGCACAGCAAGCTGCCTTCGCCCGGTCCTGAACAGGAAATGGCCGCAGCCCGTTCGGGCCAGCTCCTTTACGCCGCAGCAGGCGTGACGACAGCTCAGGAAGGGGCCACGACCCTGCCCATGCTGCAACAGCTCCAGCGCGTCGCATCACAGGACGGCTTGATCATCGATGTGATCGCCTATCCCTTCATTACGGACCTCGACGCTATCCTGAAGGTCAATCCGGTCGCGACGTTCGGGCGCTACGACAACAGGCTGAAGATCGGCGGATGCAAGGTCACGGTGGACGGCTCCCCGCAAGGCAAGACCGCCTGGTTCACAACGCCCTACCTCACCGGGGGACCCGGCGGTGAAGCCGACTGGCGAGGCGAGGCCAGCCTGCCGACCGACGCCATCCGCTCCATGGTGAAAACCTGCTACGACAATGATCTGCAGGTGCTGATGCACGGCAATGGCGATGCGGCGATCGACTTCCTGATCGCAACGCACAACGAAATGGCCGGCCCGGATCTGGCCAAGGATCGCCGTACGGTCTGCATCCACTGCCAGTTCATTCGGCCGGATCAGATTGCCGAATTCGCCAGACTGAAGATCATTCCGTCGCTGTTCACCGATCACACCTTCTTCTTCGGCGACACCCATGTGATGAATCGTGGCCCGCAACAGGCTGCCTTCATCAGCCCCATGAAGGCGGCGATCGAGGCCGGGCTTCGTCCCACCAACCATACGGACGCCTTCGTCGTTCCCATCGATCAGATGATGACCGTCTGGACGGCCGTGAACCGGCCACTGCGCTCCGGCGGCGTCCTGGGGGCGGATCAACGGATCACACCCTATCAGGCCCTTCAGGCGATCACGATCAACGCCGCCTATCAGTATCGGGAAGATGCGACCAAGGGGTCGGTAGCCGCCGGCAAGCGCGCCGACTTCGTCATTCTTTCGGCAGATCCCACCAAGGTCGCGCCCGAAACGATCAAGGACATCCATGTAGTCGAAACCATCAAGGACGGGCGGACCATTTATAATCGGCCGTGACAGGCCGATCATCGAGCTCTCTTCGCCCACCTTAGGCCCGATCAGACACCCGAACTGCCCCGAAACCCGTTCCGATTGGTCTGCGAGCCCCCATCGGAAAAATAAAGCAGGAGGCTTCCATCGCCAGGGTCCTGATATTTCCGACGTTACTGTCGATGATCTGCTTGGTTCCCGCCGCCGCCCATGCCGGCCATGTCGAGAGGTGTCCGGCAAGCCCGCCGGGCGTCGAAATGGAGGAGAATCCCGGGAACGGCGAGGCAGCAGGCCATGCTGCGGGGCCAGGCTATGACTTCGTAGAGGTCGGCTGGTCGGCGCTGGACGCAACACATAGCGGCGACGGACCTGCGGTGAACGTGTCGGTTTCGATCTCCGACCACGCATTCCTTTACGGCAATGCAAGCTTCGTCGACTTCGAGCACAATGCTGGCGGCGCCGACACCTGGAGGCTGGGCGCAGGGCTACACACGCCGGTCAGCACTCAATGGGATGTGGTCGTGCGTGGCTCAGCCCAACATATCGATGAAGGCGGGCATGCATCATACGGTTTCCCGTACGAGGCCGGCCTGAAGGGCAAGGTCACGCCTCAATTCGAGGCCTGGATCATGGCGGGTCAGTCAACTGGCGCGACGACAATTTTCACGATCAGACCTTTGTGCGATTGGGCGTCCTCTACGAATTCAATCACCACTGGGGTGTCACCGCTGACCTTGTTCACGGCAGGCATGAGACTGAAACCTTCGTAGGCGTCAGCCGCCTGTTCTGAAACGGCCCCAAATGGACTGCCTGTGCAGATCTGCACCCAACTAGCTGTAACCTGATGATTACATAGCAAAACCATCACCCCATCATCGTGCAAAGGCTTGCTGGCGACACCGTAGTCTGGCCTCACCACAGTCAGTAAACCTGGCACGCTACCGGCAGGCTTCCGAGACTGTTTTCTTCCACTGCCCGGCGTCGACGGTTTCGCCGCGCGGCAGATAGGTGATCTCGAACACCTCGTCTCCGCGTCTGAGGTTGAGCGTCAACAGGCCCGTCTGGTCGCCCTGCAGGCCGTCCTGACCCACCGGCCTCATGATCTCGTCGCCGTCGCGGACGCCCGCGACTTCTGCGGCCGAAGCGGCGATCAAGCCTCGGACCAGACGCGGGCTCTCGGTCAGGGCGGCAGGCTCAAAGCCGAGTTCGTAGCGACGCAGCGGAGCCGTCGTGCGCTTGAAACAGGCGCCGAACGCAGACGATCCTGGCAGCATGAGCGCGCCGTTCAGCATGGCCTCAAGCCCCTGAGGCCCCGCCTCGCCCAGTTCGCCTCGCAGCAGGTCGATCCAGTAGGCCTGTGTCACGGCCTGCCCCTGGCGACGATGTTCGACTGCCGCCAGCAACAGATCGTCCAGCGAGCGCTGTCCCTGCGAAGCCGCGCGGATTTGCTCATCCAGCACGGCGAAATACATAGAGCCTCGATCATAGGGCAGAACGCGAACCCGCGTGTCGGCCCAGAAGCGCGCGGGGATCTCAGAGTTCGGCGTGTCCGACAGGGCGTTGGTGTAGTAGCGCGCCGCCGTGGTGTTGAGATCCTTGAGGAAGTCGTCCGCGCTGATATGGCCCATCCGATAGGGCAGCACCCGCTGATAATAGGTGGCCAACCCCTCGCTCCACCAGGAAGACTCCAGGCCGCGCGGCGCGTCCAGCGCGCCGGCGAAGGTGTGCAACATCTCATGCGCCAGGGTCAGCTTCAGGTCTTCGACGTCGGTCTTGTCGCCAAAGGTCGCCACGAAGGATCGGTTCAGTTCGACCCCGCCGCCCGGATTGACCAGATTGCGACGAAGGAAGACGCCGTAGGAGGGATTCCCGGGCTCACGGAAGAACGTCAGGTAGTCGTCATAGAGATCTGCGCTCCAACTCATGGCGACAGCCGCATCGAACGACGGCTGTCCCTGCCAGGCCGCGAAGAAGCCGTCGCCCGGCGTGGGGTCGGGATAGAGGCCCAGTTCCCCGGCCATGAAGAAGGCCTCGCCCAGGCGCTCCGCCTTGACGTCGTCCACAGCAATATCGCCCGCGCCGAAGCTGGACAGACCCACCGCGCCGGGCGTCAGTGCGTCGAGCGCCCAGCGGACCCGCACATCATAGGTCCCCTCGCCCTCCGGCAGGATGATGAACATCTCTCCCAGACCCGACACGCCGCCGTCCTCGGTACGCATCTCGAACGGGGGGGCGGCGCCGCGCATATTGGGCGCATTGGTCACCCGCACGCGATAGCGGACGGTCACGTCGCCGCTGACCGCGCGATCCGCCGACCAGCGGCGATAAGAGGTCATGGGGGTGGTCGCTTCGTCACTGGACGTCAGCGTCAGCACGCCCGCTTCGTCATTGACGCTCAGCCCCTCCAGCGCGTCGGCCACGCCCTGCACATTGCTCGACACCAGAGGCAGCCTCAGCAGCGGCTGACCGGCCTCGGCCCGCAAGCCCTGAACGACCACATCGACCTCGACCCATTCGATAAGACGTTGGGCGTTCGGGGCAGCGGGGCGCAGCGTCACATTCAGATCCGGCGCATCCGCCGCCACCGCTCCGCCTGCGCCCAGGGCCAGCAGGACTGCCCCACAAACCGAACTCCAGACGCGCATGCCACTCTCCCCGAACTCGCCATCAGGCCAGCATAAATCCGCGCCCATCAACTCACAGAGAGAAAGGACAAGGCAAGGAGATCGAAAAAATCACATAACCTACCCACCCGAAGCCATCCAATTGGATACATGCGCCGCCCAATGCGGATTTCAGAGCCAAATTCGCAAAGTTTTGTCCGACCGCTGCCGCCTATGATCAGCTCCTGTCCGGGGAGTACCAATCGAATGTCTCAAGCCGCCCTCAGAAAAGGCGTAGGCCTCTGGTCCGTGATCGCGCTCGGGCTCGGCACTGCTGTCGGCGTGTCGATCTTCTCGGTGCTGGCCCCGGCCACCGCCGTGGCGGGACCGGCCATGTTGCTGTCGGTCGCCTTGGCAGCCGTGCCGATGTTCCTGATCGCCATCCCCTACGCCTTCATGGGCTCGGCCCTGCCGACGGCGGGAGCCTCCTTCGAATGGACGCGGCGGTTCATCTCTCCCGAGATTGGCTTCGCCACCTCATGGCTGAGGATCGTCAGCAGCACCGGCGCCATGCTGATCCTGGCCCTGGTCCTCGTGCGCTACGCCTCGATGATCCTGCCCATGCCGGTGAAGCCGGCGATGCTGGTCATGTATGCTCTCGTGTTCAGCCTGAACCTGCTGGGCGTCGGCGTGGCTGCCCGCGTCCAGACGATATTGATGGGCGTCCTCCTGGTCATCTTCGCCGTCTTCATCGTCTGGGGCGCGCCCTCGGTCCAGCCTCAGAGCTTCGTTCCCTTCATGCCGGAGGGCTGGGTCGGCGCGCTTGCGGCCGTGCCGCTTCTGGTCGGCCTCTTCTTCGGGATCGAGGCCGCCACCGAGGTCGGGGACGAGGTGCGTGACAGCCGCCGCGCCATCCCCATTGGCATCGCCGCCTCCATGCTGGCCGCCATCGCCCTTTACCTTCTGGTGGCCACGACGGCGCTGGGCGTCCTGGGGGTCGAGGCTCTCGCCGGCAGCGAAACGCCGCTGCTGGACGCCGCCGCCGTCTTCATGGGTCAGGACGTGGCCAAGCTGGTCATCGTCTTTGCGGCGGTGGCGGCCATCACCAAGTCGCTGAACTCGCTGTGCCTGATCTTCAGCCGTTATCTGTTCGCCATGGGCCGGGCCGGCGCCCTGCCCGCCGTCCTCAGCCGGGTGCATCCTCGCTTCGGCACGCCGCATGTGGCGCTGGCGACCGCCTTCGGCTTCTGCATGTTGGGCCTTTTGTTGCCGATGAACCTGACCAGCCTCTTCCTGGCCGTGAACATCCCCAGCATGATCCAGTCGATCGCCATCTGTCTGGCGGCGGCAGTAATCGCCCGCAAGCACCCGGATATCTACGCCCAAGCCCGATTCAAACTGGGCAAGCGCGCGACCGTCGTCTCGGCTTGGGTCGGCGTGGCCTCCGCGCTGTTCGTCGTCGCCCTGGGCTTTACGACTGACTGGAAGCCCTATGCGGCGCTCAGTGTCTGGGGACTGGTCGGACTGGTCTTCTACCTCGTGACGGGCCGGGCGAAGACGCTGCGACGCGGCGGCTAGCGGTCGCAAGCGGCGATCAGAAGGCCGCCGCCGTCCCCGCATCCGTCTGCTGCAACAGCCAGCGCGCGGCCGCCAGATCCTGAACCACATGGCCGAGCGACTTGTAGAGGGTGACGTCGCCGGTCGCCAGACGCCCCTCCAGATCGCCGCTGAACACCTGGCCGATCTCGCCCAGCAGGTGACGGTCGTCGATGACGCCGTCAGCCTTGGCGACCAGAAACTCGCTGCCCTGGGCGCGCACGCCCTCGGCATAGTCCGCGAAATAGCGACCGCGGCCCACCAGGGCCGAATCCACCTCGACCGGCCCGGCGTAGCTTGACCCGACCAGATTAACGTGGGTGCCGTCAGCGACTGCTTCCGACAGCAGGACAGGCTGGGCCGAAGCCGTGGTGGTGCAGAGAATGTCGGCGTCCCGCGCCGCCTCGGCCACGCTCGATGTCGCGCGCACCGGCGCGTCGATCAGATCCGCCATGCGCGCGGCGAATGCCTCGGCTCGCTCAAGCGATCGGCCCCATACGCGCACCTCGGTCAGCCGACGCACGCAGGACATCGCCTCGACATGGGCCGCCGCCTGTTCGCCATAGCCCAGAACCGTCAGCACCGAGGCCTCGGGTCGGGCCAGGGCGTCGGTCGCGGCGGCGCTGGCGGCGGCGGTGCGGATGCGCGTGACCTCGCCTGCGTGAACCAGGGCTGCCAGGGCGCCGGTCTGAGGATCGAACACCATGACCGCGCCCTGATGCGACGGCGCGCCCCGCTCGAAATTGTCTGGATAGACGCTGACCAGCTTGGCCCCGAAGACCCCGCCCCCCGACAGGGTGCCCGGCATGACGCCAAAGGCCCGTCCGCCGTCCAGGTGCACGATGGAGCGCAGCGGCTGGCGCGTCTCGCCGCGCGACAGGCGGGTCATGGCCTCGCGCATCAGGGGGATGCAGACGTCGAAGGTCAGATGCCTGCGGACGTCGTCCTGCCCCAGAATCCGCATGATCGTCTCCTCGTCTCAGTGGGCGAGATGGTCGTGGCCCGGCGCCGTAAACAGGAAGCCCGGCCCGGCCTCGCCAGTCGCCGCATCGCGCACGGCAGGCGGCTGGATGACGGCCGGCGCGACGAAGGGACGAACGCCCAGCGCCTCGTGAATCTCGCTCGGCAAATAGGCCACGCCGTCCTTCATCACCAGCCGGATCTGGCGGATGGCGCTGATGTCCACGGTCGGATCGCCGGGGATCAGGAAGAAGTCGGCCAGCTTGCCCCGTTCGATGGTCCCCAGGGACTGGTCGCGGCCCAGATAACGCTCGGGCGTCAGGGTGCCGAGGGTCAGGGCCTGCGCCGGCGTCAGTCCCGCCTCGACATAAAGCTCCAACTCCCGGTGCAGGGTGAAACCCTCGTCCGCGTCGGTGCCGGGCAGCAGGACGATCCCCTCGTCATGCAGCCGCTTCACCGTATCCAGCAGTTTACGGAAGCCGGCACGATAGCCAGCGTCTTTTTCCGGCGTGTCGATGTCCACAAAGGAGCGGCGTCGATAGCGCTGATAGCCGATGGGCATATGCTCGACATAGGCGGCTGCTGACGGCGGGATCTCGCCCGCCCGGCTCATCATCAGGACCTCCAGCGTCACCGCCGTCACGTCCAGCGCCGTGCCGCGCGCCTTCATCAGATCTATGGTTCGGCGTACAGGCTCGCTGTCCAGGTCCAGGTCGGCCGCACGCGGCATGGCGGTCAGACGCAAGGGCGTGCGCGAGTCCTCGCCCGGTTGCAACAGCCAGCCCAGCATCAGTTGGTTGATGTGGGCGATGTCGTCATAGCCCGCCAGGATCGCCTGATCCGGGCTGACGAAAGCCGGGACGTGGCCCGTCACCTTCATGCCCAGACGGTGCGCCTCGGCCGCGACGGGCGCCACCCATTCGGGATGCAGGGAGTTGTAGATCTTGACCTGCCAGTAGCCGCGATCGGCGTACCAGCGCACCCCGTCCAGCGCCTCGTCCAAGGTGTCGGCGACGATGCCGGTCCGCACGGCGTAGGGGCTGCGCCCCTCCAGCATGCCGTTCGGCGTGATCCGCGGTCCCGGTAGAACGCCAGCCTCGATCTGTTTCACCAGATCCAGCAAAAAGGCGTTGTTGTTGCCCATGTCTCGCGTCGCCGTCACCCCGGCGCCGAGGTAGTAGAGCCCCGTCTGCATCGAACTGTGGGAGTGCATGTCGTGCAGGCCGGGGACCAGAACCCCGCCCTCGCCGTCGATGACATATTCGTCGGGCCGGGCGGGTTGATCGTCCTCGGGCAGGACGCCGGAAATGCGGTTGCGGAACACCGTCACTGACGAAAGGCCCGACAGACGGCCCTCGCGCGGATCGAAAATACGGACGTTGCGAAGGCGGACCGGTGCGTCGAAACGATGCGCCAACTCGGTCTGCAGGTTGCGGACGCGCTCGGTCTCCAGCTCGGCCAGCAGCCGATGAAGCGTCCCCTCCTCGCCCTCCAGTCCCTCTCGCACCGTGACCGTGTCACCGGAGAATTCGGCGATCATCGCGTCCTTGTCGTCCAGCAGCACATAGCCCGGCTGCACCGTCAGACCCGTCAGGCGGTAGGCCGTGGCGGGGGCGCCGCCGAAGGTCAGACGACGCACCTCTTCCAGTTTCAGTCGACCGGCGGGCGCAACATCCAGCACCTGTCCCGGTGAGGCTTTCAATGCACGGGCGTAGAGGGCCAGGCTCCAAGGGCTGTCGTCATTGGCGACGTAGAGGGCGGGACCTGTCGGCGGCAGGGCGCCGGCGTCGGCCTGACTGCGCCAACGGACGCCCTCAAGGCTGCGCTCGAACGTCTCGTTGACCTGTCCCCCGAACAGGGACATCCCCTCGATGCGCCAGCTGAGCGGCAGGCCCGCCGCCTCCAGCTCCAGTTGTTCGCGATGCTTGGGGCCCCGTCCATTGTTGTCGACGTGATAGTCGATCTCGACGCTGGTTCCCGTCTGGTCCACCACCAGCCAGCCCACGGATTCGCCGGTGGCGATGACGGCGTAGCGCTGCGGCTCGGCCAGCGCCGTCGTCGCCATGCCGAGGGTCAGGACGGCGGCGGCCGCGCCCGTCGCCAGCCGGCGCAGGTTTGGCGTCAAGAACAGTCGGGCCAAGGCGTAATCTCCGGGTACTCAGACAAGAAAGGCCCGGGACGTCGCCGCCCCGGGCCTGCCCTGTCAGTCTCAGAACTGGGCGGTCAGGCCCATGAAGAAGTAGCGGCCCAGAACGTCGTAGCCGCCCGACGCCCCCGCCCCCAGCGGCGGAGCCTCGTTCAACAGGTTGTTGACGCCGACCCGCGCCGCATAGCGATCATTGAACTCGTACTGAACGCTGATGTCGTGACGGTAGTAGGAGGCCACCGTCAGATAGTCGCGGGTCTCGCTGGTATAGGCGTTGTCGAACTGGCTTTCGTCGATGAAGGTCGTGTTCCAGTTGAAGCCCCACGAACCGTGCGCGTAGCGCGCGCCCAGCCGCCACTGCCATTCCGGCAGGCCAATTTCGCCCGCATCCTTGTTCAGGTCGAACCCGAGGCCCGAGACCGAGGTCTCCAACTTCTTCAGGTTGAAGACGCTGAGGTTCAGGTTCAGCTGCCCCGGATCGGACAGGCCCTTCAGGAAGAAGACGCTTTCCAGCGGGACATTGTAGTTGGCGACGTAGGAGAGGCCTTCGAAGTTGGTGTAGCCCGCGTTCACATAGCCGGTCTGGGCGTTAACGATCTGGGCGTCGGGCCCGCGCTCCAGACGACCGCAAATCTCCGCCGACGGCGCATCGGCGTCGTAGCAGGTCAGCATTATCGCCTCGAGATCGAAGTTCACGATGGCGTCTTCGATGTCGATCTTCATCCAGTCGGCCGTCAGCGTCAGGCCGGAAATGAAGGACGGTTCGTAGATCAGACCCACTGTGGTCGAGTCCGCGACCTCGTTCTTCAGGTCCTGGTTACCGCCCAGGGAGACGGGGATCTCGACGTTTTGCGCGATCGAGGTCAGCTCATAATTCGCCGGCAGGCCCAGGCTGGTGAACAGGGCCTGGCAGTTGGTCATCCGGTTCGTCGAACCCGCGCCGATGTTACGGATGTCGCAGGGGTCGAGACCCGCCGCCGACACGGTCGAGCGCGGCAGGAACAGTTCCAGCAGGGCCGGCGCACGGAAGGTGCGGCTCTGGCTCGCGCGGAAGGTCAGGTCGGAGATCGGGCTCCACCGCCCGCCGATGCTCCAGGCCTCATCCTTGCCCGACAGGGAATGGTCGACGAAGCGATAGGAGCCTTCCAGCTCCAGCCGGTGGACCAGCGGCAGGTTGAAGTCCGGGCTGACCAGGGGCGCCAGGAACTCGCCATAGACCTCCTTGGTGTCGAACTCGCCGCTGACCGGGGCGATAGGCTCGCCACGGCCAAGACCCAGACGCGAGGCGGTGTTGGGCGTGAAGGTCGATTCTTCCTTGCGGTATTCCAGACCGACCACGAAGCTCAACGGTCCGGCAGGCAGTTGGAACAGGTCGCCGCCCAGGTTGGCCAGGATGTCCGTCTGGCGCATGTCGAAGTCCTGACGGAACTCCTCGGCCATATAGGCGCGCGCCTCGTCGCTGACACCGCCTGAACCGAACAGGTGGATGGGCACGCAGCCCGCCGCGTCGGGGTCGGTCGAGCCCGCCAGATTGGCGGCGCAGACGATCCTGTTCGAGCCGTCGCGCGTCGCGTCCAGGGCGTAGCGGAAGCGCTCTTCATTGATGCCGGCGGCGCTGAAATAGCCCTCCGAACGGGCCAGATTGGCGCTGACGTTCCAGAAGAAGTTGCGGCCCAGGGCATCGAAGTCGCCCTCCAGCCCGACAACAGCCCGCCCCGTCTCGCCGGACGAACGAGCGGTGGCGCCGTCGGCCACCAGGTCCTCGTTGGCGCGGCTCAGGAAAAAGCGCGTCACGCCGGCGCCAGCCAGAACCGAGCGCGCCTGATCGCTAAGGAAAGGGTTGGCGGCGCTGATGGGGATGGCGGCGTTGGCGCCGGTCTGCAGCGTCGTGTTGAAGACGCCCTGGTTGACCGGCTCGACAGCCTCGACCTTGGAGTAAAGCAGTTCGCCGGTAACCTTGATCCGGTCGGTCAGATCGTAGTGACCAATGCCCGAGAAGATGTCGCGCTTCACCTCGGACATCAGCGAGGTCACATCACTGATGCGATAGCCGTCGCCGCCTGCCGAATATGCGAAGTTGTAATAGGTCCCCTTGTCGTAGGGGACGATGTCGCCGTTGGCGTTGAACTGACCCAGCACCATGGACTGAACCGGGGCCGGAATGCGGAACAGGACGCCGCTGGAATTGAACTCCGGCATCCGGTGATCGAAGATGCGGATGTTGGCCGGAATGCCGTCGTTCGGGCCCGTGTTGGCCGGATTGCTGGCCGAGCCCAGACCCAGGTTGGTGAACCAGCGGTCGGGATAGAGCAGGCTGTCGTTCTCGGAATGCTCGTAGCTGACCGCCGCATTGCCGCGACCGTCGTGGAAGTTGCGCCCGGCCGTGATCTGGACCCGGTTGGTGAAGGCGTCGCCGTAGTCGGAGATCCCGGCCTGAACATCGAAGCGCAGCCCTTCGAAATCGTCCTTCAGAATGACGTTGACCACTCCGGCGATGGCGTCAGAACCATAGACCGAGGCGCCGCCGCCCTGGATGGTCTCGACCCGCGCAATCAGGGCGCTGGGGATGGTGTTCAGGTCCACCTGGCCGCCGGGATTCAGAACCGCCGCGCTGGCCGGATTGGCGCCGACCATCCGACGTCCGTTGACCAGGGTCAGGGTGCGCTGCGAGCCGAGACCGAACAGGTTGACGTAGTTTCGCCCGACCGAGCTGGAGTCCTGGTCTCCCTTGGGGGTGTCCGACATGCCGACGGTGGGCAGGTCATTGATGGCGTCGGCGACGTTCAGATAGCCGCGACGGTTCATCTGCTCGGCGGTGATGACGCCCACAGGAAGATTGGACTCGACCTCGACGCGCCGAATCCGCGAGCCGGTGACCACGATCTCGTCGACGGTCGACGCCGCCTCTGGATCCACAACCTGCGCCCGAACCTCGCCGGCGATCGCCAGCGCACCCAGAACAGACGACGCCAACAGCACCGACTTCAAACACCAACCCGTCATTCTTGATCCCCTCAGCTTGACGACATCGACCAGGTCCCTCGCCTTTTCCAGGCGCCCCGAACCTTGTCGCTTCGATGAAATTTGTATCTGCGTCAGACGGGTTTTTCTTCCCGAACTGATGCGGCCCTTTGTTGAATTACGAATAGATCAGTTGACAGGAGCGCCATGGGCGAATGATCCATCCCGCGCCGCGCGTTCATCCCTCAAAGCCTGATGCAGGCGCGCCAGCCCTGCGCCCAGGGTCAAGGCGTCCCCGCCGAACCCCAGTCGCATATGCCCTGGCGCGCCGAAGAACTCGCCCGGAGCCGTGACAAGACCGAACCGCCGCCAAAGGGTCTCGGCGAGCGTCAGGGTGTCGTCGACGCCTATGATCCGCGGGAAATAGATGCAGCCATGTTCCGGCACGGCACCGGCGATCAGGCCGTCCGCCTGCATAGCCTCGGCATGGCGAAGCAGCACGGGTCGGTTGGCCTGCAGCACTGATCGCCAATGCGCTTCGAACGCCTCGGCCCGCTCCAGGACGACGGCGCCCACGGCGTGGGTCAGCTTCGACGTTCCATGCTCGACGGCCTCGTTTGCGGCTGTCACCGCTGCAACCGCCGCCGGCTCGGCGATCAGCCAGCCGCATCGCAGGGAGAAGAGACCGAAGACCTTGGTCAGGCTGTTGACGCGGACAAGATTGGGCGCAAGCGCCAGCCGGTGTGCCGGCTCGCGCGCGAAGTCGGCGTAGACCTCGTCCAGAATCAGCCAGATCCCGTCTCGCGCCAACAGCCGGGCGATGTCGAGCAGTTCCCGGTCGTCGAGCCATCGGCCGGACGGATTGTGCAGGTTGCTGAGAACCACGGCGCGCACGCCCGGCGTCAACGCCGCCCGGACATCGGCCGGGGTGACGCCAAAGGCGTCCGCCGCCCTCGGCAGGGGATCAATCGCAGCGCCGGAGGCGCGTACGATCTCCTCCAGAACACTGAATCCCGGCGTCTCCAGCAGAACCCGATCGCCGGGCCGGATCACGGCTCGAAGGGCCTGCGCCACGCCGTTTCCGGCGCCGGTCGTGGTCAGAACCTGATCCGCCGCCACGCCGTAACGCCGGGCGACCGCCTGGATCAGGCGCGCATTGCCGCGCCCGAAGACGCTCTGGAAATAGTCCTGCTCATCCGTTTCGAAAACGGCCCGGGAAGCCTCCGCCAACAGGGCGACGGGTTCCTCTATGGTGCTCTCGAACAGGCTGCAGACACCCGCCTCCAACGGCATGCGCCGATAGAGGGCCCGCATCCAGGCGGCGAAATCCGACACGTCATAGAGCGGCGCCCCCGCATCGTAATCATCGCCCGGAGGACTCGGGTACTGGGTTGAGGAAGGCATGCAGACTGAAACCGGGCAGTCGGCCTGGATCGGCCGCGAAGCCTGCATGATAACCGCGCGCTTCGTGCGGCGTCTTTGCGTTCCTCCATAGAACGGATTGAATGTTTGAATAGTTCATGCAGGGATAGCGGCTGAAAGCGAGGGATCAATGTCCGCCCCACTCGACGCCATCGATCAGAGAATCCTGGAACACCTTCAACGAGATTGCTCGATCTCGACCTCGGAACTGGCGGAGCGGGTGGGCCTGTCCCAGTCGCCGTGCTGGCGTCGGATTCAGCGGCTGCGCGAGGAGGGCTATATCAAGGCACAGGTGGCGATCCTCGACGCCGAAAAAATGGGCTATCAGCTGCATGTCTTCGCCCAGCTGAAGATCAGCCACCTGACCGACGAGGACCGGGAAAAATTTGTGGCGGGAATCCAGGCCACGCCCGAAATCGTCGAATGTTATTCGATCCTTGGAGAGCGGGACGTCATGATCAAGATCATCGCGCCTGACATCAAATGGTATCAGGAATTCATCTTCCGCAAGGTGCTCAAGCTGCCCGGCGTCACCGACATCATCTCGACCGTCGCCCTTTCCGAAATGAAGCGGACCACCGCCCTGCCCGTTCGCCGCCAGGACTGACCTCCCTCAAACCGGAACTGAGAAGCGGCCGTGGCGACGTTCGGTAGATTCAGCAGATCACGTATCAGGACGGCTCATAGCCAGCCACGTCGGCCGACGCCGAGAGCCTATCGGATATTGGACTATGTCTTAGGGGCGCCTCTTTGCACGCTGCAGACAGATCACGCGCCAAACTTCAAACTATCCACAAATGCGGTTGATTCTGATAATCGTTCGCAGTAATTGCGCAGCCCTCTCCAACCGGGGCCGTAACCATGCGCTCGTTTCTGATGTTCTCCGCCGGGCTGACCGCCCTCTCGGCCGCCGCCTTCCCCGTATTGGCCGAAGAGGTCGCTGATCTGGATCAGGCCGTTCAGGTGGCGCCGATCACCGTGGTCGGCACCCGCACCCAGCGTCGTGTGGACGATGTCCCGGCCAGCGTCAGCGTCATCACCGCAGAGACCATCGAGACCAATCTGGTCACGGACATCAAGGACCTGATCCGGTTCGAGCCGGGCGTCAGCGTCCCCACCAGCCCGGCCCGCTTCTCGGCCGCCCTGTCGGGCGCAGGTCGCGACGGCAACTCCGGCTTCACCATTCGTGGCATGGGCGGCAACCGCGTGCTGATCATCCAGGACGGCGTGCGCGTGCCGGACGGCTTCGCCTTTGGCGCCCAGGCGGTAGGACGCGGCGGCTATAACGATCTGGACCTGGTCAAGTCGGTTGAAATCCTGCGCGGCCCGGCCTCGGCCCTCTATGGCTCCGACGGCATCGCCGGCGCCGTCAGCTTCACGTCAAAGGACCCGTCCGACTTCATCGCCAGCGGCGAAAACTTCGGCGCCCGTGGACGCCTCGGCTACAACTCGTCGGATGACAGCTGGACCGAGGGTCTGGCGCTCGCGGGCCGCACCGGCACCCTGTCCGGCCTCCTGGCCTATACCCGCCGCGACGCCCATGAGACCGAGAACATGGCCGAGGTCGGCGGGACGGGCTCGGCCCGCACCCAGCCGAACCCGCAAGAATTCGCCTCCAACGCTATCCTTGGCAAGCTGGTCTGGGACGCCAACGCCAACCACACGGTCCGCCTGACCTATGACCATTTCGATCAGGAGATGGAGGGCGAGGCGCTCAGCAGCTATTCCGCCACCGTCATCGGCCTGACCGCGCAAGACGAGACCCAGCGCGACCGCGTCAGCCTGGACTGGCGTTTCAATGACGTCTTCGGTCTGGATGACGGTTCGGTCGCCGCCTACTGGCAGGACGCCACGACGCGCCAGTTCACCTATGAGGACCGGACACCCGCAGTCGACCGCACCCGCGACGTCACCTTCGACAACACGGTCTGGGGTATGGCGGCGCAGGGGTCGAAGACCTTCGGCGGCGAGGCGGTCCAGCACCGCGTCACCATCGGCGGCGACTGGTCGCGCACGACGCAGGAAGGCATCCGCGACGGCACCGTTCCGCCGGTCGGCGAGCCCTTCCCCGCCCGCCCCTTCCCCAAGACGGAATACGACCTCGCCGGCCTGTTCATCCAGGACGAAATCGCGCTGCTGGGCGGCCGCCTCAGCATCATCCCCGCCCTGCGCTACGACTGGTACGAACTGACGCCCAAGGCCGACGCCCTGTTCCCGGCGCCGTCAGAGGGTCAAAGCGATAGCCACCTGTCGCCCAAGATCGGCGCCATCTACTGGGTTGATGACCACTTCAGCGTCTTCGCCAACTACGCTCAGGGCTTCAAGGCGCCCTCGCCAATGCAGGTGAACAACTTCTTCGCCAACCCGGTGTTCGGTTACGAATCCATCCCCAACCCCGACCTGACGCCTGAAACCAGCGAGAGCATCGAGGCGGGCGTCCGCTTCCGTAACCTCGCCATGTTCGGCGGCGACCTGTCGCTATCGACCACGGCCTTCCATACCCACTACGACGACTTCATCACCCAGATCGTGGTGCGCGGGACCGGCGTCCCGGGCGTCGATCCGCTGATCTATCAGTACGTCAACCTGACCGAGGTGAAGATCTGGGGCCTGGAAGCGCGCGGCGACATCCGTTGGGACAACGGCGTGTCGGCCATCATCGCCGCCTCGTTCGCCGACGGCGATCAGGAGACAGACGGGGCCAAAGGCAAGCTGACCAGCGTTGATCCGGTGAAGGTCGTGGGCGGCCTGAACTACGCCGCCCCTTCGGGTATCTGGGGCGGTTCGGCGACCGTGACCTGGTCGGACAACAAGACCCGCGCTGGCTGCGGCGGCGGCGCCTGCTGGCAAGGCGAAGAGTTCGCCATTCTGGACCTGACCGGGTTCTGGAACGTGACGGAGAAGGCCACGCTGCGCGCCGGCGCCTTCAATGTCTTCGACGAGAAATACGCGTGGTGGAGCGACATCCGCGGCCTGTCGAGCACCAGCACCACTCTGGACGCCTTCACCCAGCCGGGGCGCAACTTCGGCGTCTCGCTGAACGTCCGCTACTGACCCCGGAAGCCAGATGACAACCTCACCACACAAGGGAAGCTCCATGCGCGCCATCCTCATCGCCGCCCTGCTGGCCGGGGCCGCCCCCGCCGCAACCGCTCTGGCCCTGACTGCTCCAAGCGCCACCGCCCCTGCCGCCCAGTTCGAGCGTGATCGCCAGTCCATCCTGGCCCAGGCCGGCCAGTACCGCGTCCACTTCGACATGCGCGAGAATGTCAGCTTCTCAGCTGACTACGACCCGATGGAGGGCAAGCTGTCGGGCGGCAGCGAGATCGTGCGCGTCGTCTATGACAAGGGCGACCGCATCAGCCTACAGCACATCCTCGTCATGGAACATGACGGCAAGGCCATCGTCATCAAGCACTGGCGTCAGGACTGGGTCTATCAACCGGAAACGGTCGTCGCCTACGCCGGTCCGAACCACTGGGCGCTGACGCCGGTGTCGGCCGATCAACGCGCCGGCGCCTGGTCCCAGACGGTCTGGCAGACCGACGACTCGCCCCGCTACGGCGGCGTCGGTCGCTGGACCTACGTCAACGGCCTGAGCGTCTGGACCTCCGATCCGACCTGGCGCCCTCTGGCGCGCCGTGATGCCGTCCTGAACCCCGTCTATGACCGCTACCTCGGCACCAACCGCCACGCCCTGACCCCGAACGGCTGGGTCCATATTCAGGACAATATGAAGATGAACGGCCGGGCCGGCGGCGAGCCCATCGCCATCGTTCAGGAGGACGTGGTCAACACCTACGACCGCTCCACCAGCTATTCGCCCAAGGCCGGCGATGACTATTGGGCGGCGACGCAAGCCTACTGGGCCGCCGTCCGCGACGCCTGGGACGCCGCCATCGCCCGCGACAACGGCGTCCATGTCGAGGAAGAAGCCCAGACCGGCGTCGTCACTGGCCCGCCGCTGATGGATCTGGCCCAGAAGATCCAGAACGGCGAGATCACGACGGAAGCCGCGATTGCGCAGGCCCGGACGACGATCGAAACCGCTACCCGACACCGAGACTGACCCGCGAACATGGCGGGGCGATCAGCGCTGTCAGCTCGCGCGTGACGCGGCGTCCCGAGATCGAGATGTCGGGACGCCGCCAGGCACTCGCAGGTGACGTCGTCACCACGTTGAGAATGCGGAAGCGGCGGCCCGTTACGAACCGATCGTGCATCCGCGGCGCCAGCGGGCTTCTCTGACCAGGAGTCCTGAGCCTAAGGCGTTGGTATTCTCGGTTCTTGCGTGCAGCATCGTGCCTTGACCGAGGGAACGAGTTGACCGTGATGGCGCGCACAGGACAAGGCTTCAGACGGAAGACGACCGGCTCGCTGGCATTCCGCGCCCTGGCCTGCGGTTTGATCGTTGCAGGCGCCTGGACGTCGAACGCAGTCGCCGCAATCCACAGCCCGGACAAGGAGATCGTTCTCACTTGCCGGATCGAGGGGCAGGACCGGCAGGCTTCAGTGTCCCTCACCGATAGCAGCGCGACCTATAGCTACGGGCCGCCAGACAGCGAAGCTGAACTGACCCTGTCCAGCCGCCTGGTCGACCTCGACTATCGCCGCAACAGCGGCGCAGCAGGGACGGTCGACGAAACTGTGGCGTTCGCCAATGGCGACACCACCTACCGGTTCGCCGCCGGCTTTCGCAACGGGATCCAGCCCGACCCAACCGCCCTTCATCCGTTTGGGCTGCTGACCGTCAGCCGCAGCGGCAGGGAACTCGCTCGGCTGCCCTGCGATCCCGCCAGCATTGAGCGCGCGCCGGACCGGCTTCTGGCGCGAATACGCGACATCGGGCGGGAGCGGGCATCGGACGGGGTTTCGTTTCCAAACTACACTATTCATTCCCGGGCGGCGGCAGCGGACTCTCCACCCTGCGAGGCCGAAAACAATGTGGACACCTGCTGGAGCCGAGGCGTCAGCGCGGCGCGAGCTGGCGATTTGCGCGCCGCGCTTGAACACTATGACATGTCCTGCGCGGCCCGGATCATGACGTCCGGCTGCTACGAAGCAGGGAAGCTTTATCTCCAGAACCGGCAACTACGCGACTACACGCGTGCGAGGCAGAGCCTGGCGCGCACCTGCGACAGCGACGATCCTGGTCAAGGCCCCTACGCCTGCAAATATCTCGGCTGGATGTACCTCACGGGGACGGGGGTGGAACGCAACCTCAATCTGGCGTTTGGCGCGCTGGCGCAGGCCTGCTTCCTGCACAACGACGCCATCCTGATCGACGGCGAAGGCTGCCACTTCCTTGGCCAGGCGATTTTCGAGAGACGCGGCCGCTCCCTCCGGGGTGAGGACGATGCCGACTATCTCGCCTTCATCTCGTTCGCACAGGGCTGCACCGACGAGGCCGAGACGGTTTGCGACGAAGCTCGCGCCTTGCTTCTACGAGGGAAAGCGAGCGCCGCGCCCTGGGTCAAGCGGTGCGATCAAGACGCGCGCCAATACGGCGACATCGGATCATGCGCTGGACTGGCCGCCACCTCCACGGATTACGATGTCAGCGTCAGCTCAAGTCACTCTTCAGCAAGGTTTCCGTCGCCATGGATTGACGCCCTGCCGCGACAACGCTGTTAGCTGCGACGCAACACATGGGCGCTATCGCGTCCTGCCCCCCTGAAGGGGTCGGCCATCGCGACATCGGTCGATCTTCACCTTGCCGCCGGAAAGCCTCCACTCCGGCGCGGCGACCAAACTTGATGTGCGCCCTACGGCCCAATTGCAAAGGGGTCGCCCGAGAGCGACCCCTTTAAACGACCATGAAACCAAAAGGTTAGATGGTCGGAGCGACAGGATTCGAACCTGCGACCCCTTGACCCCCAGTCAAGTGCGCTACCAGGCTGCGCCACGCTCCGAAGACGCTCCCTATAGAGGGCGATTTCGCAGTCCGCAAACG
>Ga0265296_1002183_pt1 | contig 20285 bp, 17 predicted proteins | sample MunlanPumphouse1_FD_189073 | JGI IMG/M metagenome (GOLD analysis project Ga0265296, IMG submission 189073) | Groundwater microbial communities from a municipal landfill in Southern Ontario, Canada - Pumphouse #1 | ecosystem: Environmental > Aquatic > Deep subsurface > Groundwater | place...
TGCAGCGTTTCCTCGTTCTCCAGGTCGCCGATGTGCTGGCTCACGAAGGCATGGTGCCCTTTGGTGAGGCAAAAGGTGTTTTTGAGTTCCGCCCCGCAGGCAAGAACCTGCCTTGCCTCAAACGGCAAGATTACGGGATAGGGGGCATAACCCCGCGCGCGGCGAACCGCCCGCCTTTTTTCCCCTTCCACAATATAGACGCTGTCATCATAGCGTGAATAGATGTCTCGATCGTGCAGCAGGAAGTAATCGGCGATGCCGTTGAGCCTGTGGAGGGCCTCCTTGTTATCGGCGGCGATGGGCTCTTCGCTCAGGTTGCCACTGGTCATCCCCAGCGGCAGCTTCACTTCCCGCAGCAGCAGATGGTGCAAGGGGGTATATGGGAGCATCAACCCAAGGTGCTTCAGAGACGGCGCAACCTCCAGGCAAACGGGGGAATTCTCCCTCTGCCTCAAAAGCACGATGGGGGATTGGGGCGATTCCAGAAGCATTGCCTCTTCATCGGAAATCAAGCAAAGCTGGCGGGCTTCCTCAAGCGTCGATACCATTACGGCAAACGGTTTGGAGGGCCGCCCCTTTCGTTTTCTTAGCAGATAGACCGCCTTAGCGCTCGTGGCATCGCAGGCTAGAAGGAATCCCCCCAGACCCTTGATGGCCACAATCGCCCCTTCCTTTAAGAACCGGGCAGTCGCTTTGATGGGATCATCGCAGGGCACCGGAGCGTTCGCTCTATCCAGCAGGGTTAAGCGGGGGCCGCAGTCCGGACAGGCGTTGGGCTGGGCATGGAAACGTCGATCTGAAGGGTCATCGTATTCACGCCGGCAATCGGGGCACATCCGGAACCGGCGCATGGTGGTATTGGCTCGATCGTAAGGGATATCCTCGATGATGGTAAACCGGGGGCCGCAGTTGGTGCAGTTGGTGAAGGGGTATCGGTAGCGCCTGTCTTTGGTGGAAAACACCTCGCTTAAACAATCCTTGCAGGTCGCGATATCCGGCGAGATCAATTGATACTGGCCCTCGTTGGGAAAGCTTCCTTTGATTACAAAATCGGTATAGCCCCTCGGCGGGTGAAAGGTGACAGTAAGGCGCTCGATAAACGCCTGGGGCGGAGCTTTGGCTTCCAGATCGGCTAAGAAGCCATCAATTTCACTGTCATGGCCTTCGACCTCGATCTCGACGGAGCCGGAGGTGTTGCGCACCCATCCTGTGAGGTGGCAATCTTGAGCTAATCGAAAGATGTAAGGCCGGAACCCCACGCCCTGCACAATCCCTTGCACACTGATTTCGGCTAACTTCAACCCGGGCACGTTCATTCACCCTCAACGCTGATGATCGTAAAATCGTGGCTGTCCCCTTCGATGGGGGAAAAGGAAAGGGTTGCCCCTTCGGCTGCGGTGCCTTTGCTGAAATGCTCGAAGTACAGTGTGACGGATTCGGGGGTTACGTGAGACATATCGCCCAGGCCGAGATGGATGCGCTCCACCTTTCGGACTCCCGCCTTTGCGGCAGCATCCAGGACGATTTTGAGCATTTCTCGGATTAAACCGGATTCGTGCATTTTCCCTCGTATCAGATAAAGTGTCTGGTCCCTATTATGCAATACGGGCTTCAAGTAGTGCAATGATCCCATAATCCCCCAAATCCAGCGACTGGCACTCGATAGCTTCATCTTCAAGGTGAAAGATTGGCGACTCCCAAAATCCCCCTGGCCCCCTTTTCCAAAGGGGGTTGTAGGTTGGGAGAAGAAAAATAGTTCTCACCAGACGAGTTCAGTGATGCACCATAGTGGCAGCAACCTGCGCAAGTAAGTATCTGTGTGCCATTCTTCAGGCGAGAAGTGATAATTGAATCTCTGGATTCGGGCATGGAGAATATATTGACAATGCAAAAAAAGCTTGCTATAGTGTTGCGTAGTCGCACCAATAAATGCATTAACGCAACACTAAACCGCAAATATCACCCAGAGGAGGTCCGAAAGCAATGGCCGATGCATGGAGCAAGTTAATTTATATGACATTGCCCTACATAACACTGGCTATACTTGTGCTTGGAATTGTGTATCGTGTTAAGCGATGGAAGAAACTGCCTAGAGCTAAGTCTATTATTTTCCCCACCAAGCCAAACCGAACGGGTACGGTGAAAGCCGTCGCAAAGGACATTTTACTGTTTACAAAGACCTATAAAAGCTCGCGGGCTCTTTGGGTCATGGCCTTCCTGCTTCATATTGGCCTGCTCCTCGTTATCATGGGCCACATCCGAACAGTGACGGAAATCTCGTGGCTCTGGGGGCTATTCAATCTGAGCAAAGATGGGATCGATGATGCGAGTATGATTTTGGGCAGCATAGCCGGAACTTTGATGCTCGCCGGAATCATTCTGCTCCTCGTCAGAAGGCTCACGCCGACATGGCGATTCCTCTCCATCTTTGAAGACTATTATGTGCTGTTAATTCTGCTGGGAATCGTGTTCACCGGCTTGGGGATGCGATGGTTTTCGGAAATCGAGGTAAATGAAATACACGATTACTCTCGCGGCGTACTGACGCTCAGCCCATCAGCTGATATAACGAATGCCTGGTTTCTCTGGCATTTCACCCTTGCGCAAACATTGATCATCTACTTCCCATTCAGCAAGCTCGTCCATGTGTTCTCCAAACCCGTCACCGAAGCCTGGACAACCCGATAGACAGGAGGATTAGATAATGACTACAGAGCCTTTGACTCTCACCAGACCATCGACTGAGGAACTGTACAAATTCCTGGGAACAAAACTCAATCGAAATCTGGCAATGTATTTCCAGAGTTGCCAGCGATGTGGCGCATGCGCGGAGAACTGTCATTATTACAAAGCCACCGGCGATCCTAAGATGATCCCGGCTTACAAAGCTGAACTGGTGAGGAGATTGTACAAGCGTCAGCAAGGATCGTTTCTCAATATACTCCCGTGGTTTGGCTCAAGGGATGGCGAACTCAGCGATGACGAGTTGCAATTGCTCGTGGATTCGGTCTTCGGACGCTGCACTATGTGCCGGAGGTGCACCATCAATTGTCCCATGGGCATTGACATTGCGATGATCATGCGTGCTTGCCGGGGGATGTTGACCCTGGCGCACCTGGCTCCGAAAGGGCTGCAGGCCACTGTGGATAAGCACTTGCAGACGGGCAACAACATGGGCGTTTCCAGCCAGGAATTCGTTGAAACGGTGAAATGGATGGAGGAGGAGTTGCAAAAGGATGTGGGCGATCCGAATTGCACCATTCCCATTGACAAACCCGGCGCCAAGAATCTCTGGGTTCTGAACCCCAGGGAAGTCATGTTCTTCCCGCTTTTGCTGAAGGCTCAGGCGAAGATATTTTATGCCGCCGGTGAAGACTACACCCTCAGCAGCCGCTCCTGGGATGTCACCAATTACGCCTTGTTCAACGGTGATGACGTGGCCGCGCGTACCATTGCGGGCTATGTGCTCAGCGAGGCGGACCGGCTGGGGATTAAGAAGATTCTTTGCACCGAATGTGGCCACGGGATGAGACAGCTCAAACAGATGGCACCGATATGGCTGAAGAGGAACGATTTCCAGGTCAGGGCGTTTGTTGAAGTTGTTGCCGATTACATTCGAAGGGAGCGCATAAAACTTGACCCGAAGGTGAATCAGGAGCGCGTTACATATCACGACCCCTGCAACCAGGGGAGGAGCGCCGGGTACATTGAGGAGCCCAGGTATGTACTGCGGCACAGCGTGATGGATTACGTGGACCTGCTTCCCAGCGGTCGGGACAACTGGTGTTGCGGGGGTGGGGGCGGTGCGCTGACAATGAGCGAGTTCCGCAGCCGAAGGCTTGATGCGGCCAAGGTAAAAGCGGACCAGCTGAAGGCTTCAGGCGCGAAGATCGTGGCCACCTCGTGTCATAACTGCATCGACCAGCTAAACGAGATCAATCGGCACTACAACCTGGGGATGAAGGTGGTGAACACTTGCGAGCTGACGGCCGATGCCCTTGTTCTCGCTCGGCCAAAAGATGACCATGACGGTGAGGGTTACCTTAAAGACCCTTCCATATGGAATTGGGATATGGCTCAAATCATTGCAATCAGGGAGAGGGTAGGCGATCTGACAGAGGATCACCGGCGGATCATTGAATACGTAAGAAACTACTATGATACTCACAAAGACTGGCCGCTTCCAGCCAGAATCGGCAAAGATCTCGATGTCAAGCGAAGTGGGCTATTCAACAGGTCTCCCGAAGTGCTCTTCAAGGTGGCAGGGCTTCCCAATCCCGGCGATCACATAACCTGGGATGTACGGGGTTTGAAGGACTGCGGGGAGAAGTAAATCGCGATCGAAACGTTGCTCAGCGGATTGCACATCAGGAGAAAAGGGGGTTAGATCAGAAACCTGATCGAAGCTTTCCCAAGTGTTTTAAGGCAAGGCCAGATTATCATTGAGGATAGAGCGCTAGCCCCGAAGATGTTTTCACAGACTGGTCATCTTCGGTCAGGACCGGAAGAAAACCTAATCGCTGCAGCCAGTCGCTCATCATTATCCGGGGCGCGCCAAATCTGGTTGCCATCTCTTCGATGTCTTGGACCTGGGGCCATAATTCTTGCACAAATTGCCTCGGCATGAGCATACTGGCTGCAAAGTAGTCTGCCAGACGCTCCCCCAACGGCCTGCAGCGATTGTCCACCTTGCTGAACGAAATGCCGGAATTGCTGCACACGATGTGGAACCCTTCGTGAAATGCTGTGAACCGGTTGACCTCAGGCGGGTTGTTTGAATTAAGGTGAACAATCCATTCGTTGCCCAGAAACCAGGCGCAACCAAAGTAAGCTTTCAACGGGAGGAGGCGCATCTCTATTGGTCGGCGCGAATCACAGAGGCTGATCATCTCAATCGGCACGGGGGGATCACTGATGCCGGCGCTATCCAGGAACTCATGTGCCAAGGCCTCAATTTCGTCCAGAACGCGGCAACAGCAGCGGTCATAACCAAAGGAGCAGCCCGCGAGATGAAGCATCGGGTAATCGCGCTCCGCTTTGGTCTCACTCCCGTTGGCCTTTGGACACCAATCGCTTGCACGACACGCACAGCTTTGTTCGTGCGGACAGCGATTGCCGGAGTAGAGATTGATTAGCGTTGAAAGAGCTTTTTTGGGTTCAATGGCTTTCATTGAGCCTGCGTCTCCTGCGGCGTATAAGGTCCTCAATCATCGTTATCATATCCTCATCCAGTTCCGAGGGATATTTCTGTCGCGCATATTCACGGAACTCGGGAAGGGTAGAAGCGTCTGCCTTTTGCATTGCAACGAGATGCCCTGACCAGGCTAGGACTTGTTCCACAGGGATTACCAGCGATTCTGCGAGCTTCTGACATGACTGGAGTGATGGCGTCTGTTTTCCGCTGAGCCATCGGCTCAGGGTGGAGGGACTAACACCCACATCAAGCGCCAACCGTCTCATGGACACGTTGCGCTGTTGCATAAGATCTTCAAGAAAGCTACCTATATGTTTCATATATCATTATTGTAGCGTCCACGCAACACTTTTGTCAAATGCGCAAAGGTGTCCGTGATGGCTGAATCAAACCTGCAAGTCCGGTCTGATATCCCCGGTAAACGGGAATGGGTAGCATTCGGGGATGAGGTCCTCAATCATGGCCAGCATGTCGTCCCGAAAACCTTCCGGAAACCTCCGGCATGCATACTCGCGAAAGTCGGGGGATACGGGCGTATCTCTGCCCTGGTCAGGTATCGGATGCCCTGCAAAGGCATAGACTTGCTCCAACGGCAAAGATAACGACTCAGCCAATCGAATGCAAGAGCGTGGCGACGGCATCTGTTTTTCGCTGGCCCATCTGCTCAGCGTAGACGGGCTGACACCGACGACCCTTGCCAGATGTCTCAGCGAAACCTTGCGCTCCCGCAAAAGCAGGTGAATGAGATTTGGCTTATGGTGCATCATTGCAACAATTGTAGCCTCAACGCAACACAATTGTCAATTGGCGGCGGCTGAACTTCAGCCACAATCAGATTGACATCGCGGCGCGCCACGATTAGGATAGAAAGCAATGCTTAAAAGAAAACCCTTCTGGCGCAGGCACGCGAAGCAGGTTTCTGCCAATGGGAGGACGAGGGACAAACAATACCTCGGCCCGTTTCACCCTTCATGGTTGCTGATCGGCTTCTTTCTGGCGCTCATCTTTATCGGCACTATTCTTCTTTTATTGCCCGGCGCAACAGCAAGCGGGCACAGGGTCTCTGTTATGGATGCGATGTTCACTGCCACCTCGGCAGCCACCGGCACAGGGCTGGTAATACAGGATACCATCAGCTTTTGGAGTTTGACCGGGCAGAGAATTATAATGGGGTTGATCCTGGTAGGCGGCCTGGGAGCCCTCATCGGCTCAACCATGCTGCTGCTCCTCATCGCTCGCAGGGTGAACAAACAAGATCAGTCTCTGATAAAAAACTCCATGGGGACGGAAAGCGCGCGAGGAATCAGGCTGCTCATTTTCGGCATAATCCTGTATGCCTTTATGGTGCAACTGGTGGGAGCATATCTGCTTGCCTCAAGGTTATCGGATTCTATATCTCACGGGACTGCCTGGTGGCTGGGCGCATTCCATGCCGTCTCTTCTTTTAACAACGCCGGATTTGAAATCATAGGTATGGCTCAGAAACCGCCCGATACCTCAGTCCAGCTTATTATTGCCGGACTCAGCATATTGGGATCAATCAGCTTCATTATCGTCATCGATCTCATTAGAAGGCCATTCAGGAAGCGATTACTGCTCGATACCAAGTTGGCGTTGATCGTCTCCGGGCTGCTGCTGGCAATCGGGATGGCAGCTATCCTGATCACCGAAGCAAATAACCCTCAAACGTTCGGGCCGTTGTCTTTTTCCCAGAAGATTGTCTCAGCCTTCTGTCATTCCGCTTCAGCTCGCACCACTGGGCTGGCAACCGTCAATCTGGCGGCCTTTGCCAACGCCACCTCGCTGATCATCATCGCTCTCATGTTCATCGGGGGAACCTCAGGCTCCAACGCAGGCGGGATCAAAGTGAATACCTTTGCCTTGTTGCCCATTGTCACATGGTCTTTTGTTCGAGGGAAAAAACACGTCGAGTTGTGGGGCACAAGAATACATGAGGAACAGCTATCAAGAGCGCTCGCCATCATATTCCTCGCGGCCATGCTTGTCTTTTCAATCACCGTTTTGCTTAGCTTAACCGAAGGAAAAACACTGCTTGACGAGCTTTTTGAGACTGTCTCCGCCTTCAGCACTACCGGCTACTCTTTAGGCATTACCTCAGCGTTGTCTGATGCCGGGAAGTTGCTCATCGCATTCACCATGTTTGTGGGACGGGTGGGTCCGGTGACCCTGGCTTTTGCCCTGAGCACGAGGCATCGTCCCACTTACCACAAATACACTGAGGAAGTCATAAACCTGGGCTAGGCCATATTGCCCACTACCGCCCCCTTGGAATCACAGCGAAGGTTCCGGCAATCTTGCGACCAGAGCTAACCTCGCCCAGATATATGAAAAATTGGGTTGAGAACCTCTCTCTTTCGGGGTGGAGGTCTCCCGCCGAGAGGCAAACCCGGAAGAAAGTATATTTAGGCTTCTTGCTCAATCTTCTATTCGATCGCTTGTTTTGGGGGAACGACAACCATAACTCAAAATGACGTGGAAGGTGTACAATAACTTGAAACAGATCATTTTGATATGCCATCCATCATCATGAAGGAAGAATCGAAAACAAACACGAGGCCCCGGGTTGCTGTGGCATTTCTGTGTCTTTCCGTTCTGATCCTTGCTATTGATGATGGCGTTCTGAACCTAGCGTTGCCCTCCATTTCAAACGAGTTCCGGGCGAGCACCAGCCAGCTACAATGGGCGATCAATGCTTACCTCTTGGCGTTCGCTGCGCTGCTGCTGACGATGGGAGCCCTCGGGGATCGCTTTGGCCGCAAACGCATGTTCCAAGCGGGACTGGTCATTTTTGGCATCAGCTCGCTGGGAGCGGCGTTGTCTACTTCTATGGGCACGCTCATTGCTTGCCGGGCTCTTATGGGCGTAGGGGGCGCAGTGACGATGCCCCAGACGCTTTCGATTATCAGGGCGACCTTCGCAGATCCCAAGGAGCGTGCCCAGGCGATTGCCATATGGGCCGGTGTTTTCGCGCTGGGTTACGGGATCGGTCCGGTTGTTGGCGGGTCTTTGCTGGAATACTTTGAATGGAATTCAGTATTTCTTCTCAATATCCCCATAGTTATCATTACATTCGCAGGCGGGAAATTTTTCATTCGGGAATCCAGGGATGAAAGCGCTCCCGGACTGGATCTGCCTGGTTTAGGCTTGTCCATTGCCGGATTATTCTTACTGGTTTATGGCATTATTAAGGCAGGGGAGCAGAGTTGGACTGAAGGCTCAGTGATCGTCATACTCAGCGTGGGAGCAATCATATCGGCTATCTTTGCTTGGTGGGAAACACGCTCGGACCATCCCATGTTGCCGATGAAATTCTTCAAGAACATGTCTTTTACCGGGGCTAACATAGCCATGACGCTGGCTGCGTTCGGCACAGGCGCGTTGCTCTTTTTCCTCAGCCAGTATTTGCAGTCTGTGCAGGGATATTCCCCTCTTGAGGCGGCGCTTCGTCTTATGCCAGTGGGTGTGTTCGCCTTCGTATCGGCAATAGTGGCCGCGCCAATAGCCCGTGCTATCGGGGTTAAAGCGCCGGTCAGCCTTGGCATCTTCATATGCGGGGGTGGGTTATTCTACCTCTCTTTTGCCGATACAGATGCTTCCTATCTGATGATATTGGGTGGGATGAGCCTTGTGGGAGTGGGTTTTGGACTGGCATGGAGTCCGGCTGCCGACTCTGTTATGGGCTCGCTGCCGGCCAGCCAGGCCGGAATCGGCTCGGCGATGGACGCAACCACGCAGCAGGTGGGTGGCGCCCTTGGCGTAGCAGGCCTTGGCGCAATCATGAATGGGATATATCTGGATAAGATTGGTAACCTCAGCGTGCTCGTTCCCTTGCCTGAAGAGGCTCGCGAGACAATCAGGGGCAGTGTGCAGGGCGCTCACATCGTTGCAGGGCAATCGCCAGAGGGTATTTCTCAGATGATTATCACCGGGTCAAACGACGCCTTCACTTCCGGAATGACGGAGGCCATGTTCATCGGGGCAACAGTCATGGCAGTGGCCTCGCTGGTCGCGTTGTTTATCCTGCCGTCTCGCATCCGGCCTGCACAGGAACAAAAAAAGGAAGATACTATAGTATAATGGATATCAAATGGAGAAACAAAATCCACGGCTGACCGAATCCGTCCAGGGAGCAGGCTGAGCCTCCAAGCTGGGTCCGGGTGACCTGGATAAAGCCCTGTGCGGACTTGAAATGCCTTTCGACCCGAACCTCATTGTAGGTTTGGATAGATGGGATGATGCCGGTGTGTACAGGCTGAGTGATGATCTGGCCATTGTGCAGACCGTCGATTTCTTCACGCCCATCGTGGATGATCCGTATGATTTCGGGCGCATCGCCGCCGCTAATGCCCTGAGCGATGTCTACGCCATGGGCGGCAGGCCGATAACGGCCATGAATCTGGTCTGTTTTCCAGCGAAGAAAATGGATATCTCCATTCTGCGGGAGATTTTGAAGGGTGGGATGGATAAGCTCAAGGAGGCGGGAGTGGCGCTGGTGGGCGGGCACAGTGTGGAGGACTCCGAAATCAAGTACGGGCTTTCGGTGACCGGGGTCATTCATCCCAAAAGGGTTGTTGCCAATGCCGGAGCCATGCCTGGCGATGTTTTTATCCTCACCAAACCGCTGGGCACTGGGATTATCAATACGGCCATCAAAGCGGGCATGGCTTCAAAGGAGCAGATTGCCGCAGTCATCGAACAGATGGCGATGCTAAACAGGAGGGCCTCCGAGTTGATGCAGGAGGTCGGCGTTCACGCCGGCACGGATATCACCGGCTTCGGTCTTCTGGGCCATGCCTGCGAGATGATCCAGAATAGCGGCGTCGGAATGGAGATTATTTACTCCTCGGTCCCCATTTTCCCCGGCGCGATCGATTTTGCCCGAACGGGACTTGTCCCCGGCGGCACTTATCGCAACAAGAGCTTTCGCGCCGGGATGGTGGAGTTTGCCCCTGATATCCCTGAATGGGCGCCGGATATCCTCTTCGATCCCCAGACTTCCGGAGGGCTGCTGATGGCTGTTCCTCCACGAAAGGCTAAAGGTTTGCTGGCAAAGCTCAAGGAAGCAGGTTGCGCCCGGAGCGCCATTGTGGGTAAGGCGGTATCTCAACCGGCTGCCAGAATCATTGTTCGGCCCTGAACAGAGAGTCACTTGTTAGAAATAAGGAGTCCATACAATGGCACATTCTAGATCCGTAACGAAAAGCGAATCCGAAGAACCTGCACTTCGATTAGCTGTGCTGATTGATGCAGACAACGCCCAGGCTAGCGTGATAGAAGGATTACTTGAAGAGATCGCGAATTTTGGTGAGGCTACCGTCAAGCGAATTTACGGAGATTTTACTTCCCCCACCAGCTCATCCTGGAAGAAGGTCCTTCATAAGCACGGAATCAAGCCGGTGCAACAGTTCGCTTACACGACTGGCAAAAATGCTACTGATAGCACGCTTATTATTGATGCGATGGATTTATTATACACACGCCGCTTTGATGGCTTCTGCTTGGTATCTAGCGACAGTGATTTTACTGGTTTGGCGCTTCGGATACGTGAAGAAGGGCTAACCGTTCTTGGCTTTGGCGAGCACAAGACTCCGGAGGCCTTTCGGAATTCTTGCCATAAATTCATTTTCACGGAGGTTCTCAGGCCGGTTACTAACCAAATTCCCGATTCTTCAGCTTCTATAACCCCGTCAGAATCATTATCGAAGGAAACTACGCATGGCGCTGAACAGCCCGACCAGCAGCCGAAGAAAAAGTTTCCAAAGCAATTCATCCTTCGCGCGTTAGAAAAAACGTGCGATGATTCTGGTTGGGCACGCTTAGCAACATTGGGAAGTTATATCACCAAAGTGGAGCCAGATTTTGATTCTCGCTTGTATGGGTTCAAGAAGCTTAGCGATCTCATAAAGGCCAAAAGTGATATTTTTCTCTTGGAGGAAAGGCAATCTTCCAACTCCGGTCCAAAGGTTTTGTATGTCCGTGCCAAATGACATTTCTAACAAGTCAATCCACCCGACTGCAGGGAGCATCATTTTTTGAGTGCGGTCCAGCATCCGGGAACTGGTTTTGAAGAAAAGGCGATGGTTGGCATATCACCTTGCAGCGGGTGAACTCCAGCGATAGCTTCATCTTCCCGGTGCAGCGATAGCGATTCCCAAAATTCCCCTGCCTCTCTTTAATACCAAACTTTGATAGCCTGACCACCGGGGGCGCTACTGCCATTTAATATTCAACCGCTGGATTTGGGTTGGGTGAGGTTCTGGAGTAAGAGAAATTATCATGTGCCCTACGCATTTACGCTGCTCCCGAAAACAGCGATTCCATTCTGATATCCAGCTACCAATTGGGCATGAAAGACGATAAAAATTCAGGTGGCTCGAAAGATCACCGGATGGGTGAAAACGAGAGAGGGAATTGGTAGCTGAAAATGACCTGATTGGCTTCATTATGAAGGTATCTTGCCCTGTTGTCGCCGATATCAGCGCCAACAACACCCGCTAAACGTTGCCATAACTATCGAAACCCACGGTTTGCGGCAGCCAAACTAACCCAGCTAACCCAATCGCTGCTTTTGGGAGCAATGCGAATCCTTGACGCCTTTACGATAATAGGGGAGAATAGGACATAATGATTTACGATTTTCACACCCATACAACTTTAAGCGACGGCGTCCTTTCGCCGATGGAGCTTATCCAGCGCGCTGTCCAAAATGGCTACCACGCCATAGCAATCACCGACCATGTTGGAATCGGGCAACTTGAGAGGTTCATTGCGGAGATCACCAAAGATTGCGCCTTAGCCGAGAAATGCTGGGCCATTAAAGCTATCCCGGGTGTTGAACTCACTCACCTTCCGCCTTCGGCGATCTCCGATGCTGCCAGGGATGCCAAAGAAATGGGGGCCAAGCTGGTGGTGGTTCACGGTGAAACCATTGTGGAAAATGTGCCTCACGGCACTAATTCGGCGGCGGTGAAATCTCCGTATGTTGATATCCTGGCCCATCCAGGCCTTTTAACATCCGATGAAGCCACAATTGCCAGGAAAAACGGCATCTTTCTTGAAATCTCCGCCCGAAAAGGTCACTCTCTAACCAACGGACACGTTGCCCAAATAGCCCGTGCTACCGGAGCAAAACTTCTCCTTGATTCAGATGCTCACGACGAACGGGACCTGCTCTCCACTAGCATGACTACCCTCATCCTTAAAGGGGCCGGCCTCACTGAGAGCGAAATTGAAGAGGCGCTCCGGACTAACCCGCACGCCTTGCTGAACAAACTGGCTTAAAGCCGGATGGCCCTCCGGCTGGCGTTTGCCTAACCGGAGAACCCTTTCTCTCTACAATATCTCTATTTAGCTTTGCCGATTCTGAATACTTTGGTGCCGCATTTCGGGCAAACACCCTGAGTAGCCGGTTTCCCGTTCTTCAGTGTTACACTCTTCGGATTTTTGATCTCTTTCTTTGCTCTGCACTTGAAACAATAGGCTTCCATCGATTCCCCCTTTTTTGGAAATTCATTGCTTTAGCTTCCGCTTATCTTGTAGCCTACACTCATTTGAGCCTAAATGTCAAGTACTACTCTATTATCTTAAACTATCACAGGGGCCAAAAGCCGGATCGATGGTGCGGAAGCATCACTTTTCACCCTGAAGGTGAAGCTGGCAATGTTGAATCGCTGTTTTCGGATTGCAGTTGGGCGGTTGCGATAGTGGCAATCTGTTGGTATGATTATTTCAGATCAGGCGCGGTGCTATCCGGGAAGACTAAAGGTTCTGGATACCGCCAAGTCAGGCCTACCATACATCACAAAAAGTTTTTTGAACGGTTCTCAAGCTGTCTCTCACTCAGAAGTAACCTGTTTCATCTTCACTATATTCTGTGATCTTTGATCTGGAAAGTAGAAACATGTCAAAGGTAGTATTGGCCATGAGCGGCGGGGTAGATTCATCTGTTGCCGCTGCCATCTTGAAAGAGCAGGGCTATCAGATTATCGGCATAACCATGCAGATTTGGCCCTCCCATCAACTGGCAAAGCAAACGGAGCGATTCGAGGGCTGCTGCGGAACCAGTGCGATAGCCGATGCCCGAAGGGTTGCCCAGCAATTGGAGATTCCCCATTATGTGATGAACCTCAGGGACGCCTTCGCCCAAAAAGTGGTTGCTGATTTCTGCCAGGAATATTCGCGCGGCAGGACACCTAACCCCTGTATCCGGTGCAACCAGCACATCAAATTCGGCGCACTGATCGAACGGGCAAGAGGGTTATCCGTTGATTTCGTGGCAACCGGTCACTATGCACGTATAGAGAAAGCCGACGGACAATACCTTCTCAAGAAAGGGGTTGATTCTAACAAAGACCAGTCATATGTTCTTTACACCCTGACCCAGAATCAACTGGAACAAACGCTGATGCCGCTGGGCTCTCTCACCAAGAGCAGGGTAAGGCAAATCGCCCGGGAGTTAGGCCTTCCGGTAGCAGAGAAGCCGGAGAGCCAGGAAATATGTTTCATCCCCGATAACAAATACTCCGGATTTATTGAGGAACGCCTGCCACAAGCGCCAAAGCCCGGGCCACTGATGGATCGCGAAGGAAATGTTTTGGGTGAGCACCGTGGAATAATTCATTACACCATTGGACAACGTCGGGGGCTGGGCATCGCAGCCAGAGAGCCCTTGTATGTGATCGCCATCGATCCGGGAAGGAACGCAGTAATTATCGGGTCAAAGAATGAAACCTACAGCAATGCCCTCGTGGCCGCCGATGTGAACTGGATAGACCTCAAAAAGCCCGAACATCCTATTGCTATTGAAGCTAAAATACGGTATCATCACAAAGAAGCCAAAGCACTCATCACTCCACTATCGGATTCCAGGGTACGTGTAGAATTTGAGCAACCCCAGATGGCGATCACACCGGGGCAGGCAGTCGTTTTCTATCAGGGGGACATTGTAATAGGCGGAGGAACAATTGAGAGGGGATTTTCCATAGATGATCCCGCTCCTGAGCAGTAGAGGACAAAGATGGCTAAGCTGAGTAAGCTAAAGAGATTATTTTTGAGCCGCTACTTGACCCTGGGGCTTCGGCTGTCATTAGGGCTTGTTTTTCTTTTGGCTGGTTTCGCCAAATTGACGCACAGCGGTGACTTCGTTGATGTTGTTATCGAGCGTGATATCCTGCCCGCATTTTGGGCCAGATTCTATGCTTCTGTGCTCCCCTGGGCTGAGATTTTAACCGGGTTTCTTTTGATCTTTGGGCTTTTCCGGAGATTCGCTTCCGTGATGAGCATTATGATGATCCTGAGTTTCGCTATTGCCAACGGCTTCACAATCTATAAAGGGGTAAATGCGGAATGCGGATGTTTCGGGGACGTCTGGATAGTAGACGGCCGCAATGCGCTAATAGTCGATGTTCTTATGCTTTTAGCATCTTTTCAAATCCTATTTCAAAAGCTCGATTTCCTGAGCATTGATTCCTGGAAACCAGGTAGTAATAAAGTTGCCAAAAATTAGCTTCAATTCTTGGAGCCAACGGTCGGATTTGAACCGACGACCTGCTGTTTACGAAACAGCTGCTCTACCCCTGAGCTACGTTGGCAAGTAGAACTACCTCTGATTATACAGCATAATCCTCGTGCCAGACAACGGCGGTAATTAGAGCCGGTTAGGTATCGAATCATTCACATCCTCGCACAGATTTCTATTGACTTTTTAAGATAGTAAAGCCTACAATAGGCTAATCAAAATGCCGGGTGATAATCAAATACACTAGCAAGAAGGAGAGCCAAATGACAGACAGCGTCTACAAAATAATCGAGTTGGTTGGAACCAGCACTGAATCATGGGAGAAAGCCGCCACGGTTGCCGTTGAGACTGCTTCCAAAACCCTGCGCGACCTTCGCATTGCTGAAATCGTCGAACTGGATATGCAATTGGACAATGGCAAAGTTATCAACTATCGAGCGAAGGTGAAAATATCCTTCAAATACGAAGGGAAATAAGTTATCCCGCCCTGTGCGACCTCTCATACTAATCACTCAAGTAGCGTAGCTTAAGGAGCTTGTATTATTTTGCTCATACAAGCTCATAACTGACGTCGTGAACTCTGACGTTGCCAAGCTTAGGCCAGACCAATCACCGTGCTGGTGATTGGTCTGGGATGTTGGGCTGCAATTAGTCTTGCAAGCGACCCCCTATTGACAAAAACTTTGGGAAGTTTTATTATGTTTCTATCGTTTCTTTCGGATATTAACGACTTTGAGACACCGGGGACAACCAGAAAATGGAACTGACATTCAGGCAAAAAACAGTCTTGAGCAAGCTCTTTGACATGTATCAGGATATGCAGGAGCCTATTCATTATAGTGTGGTTGCCGAGCGTCTGGGGCTCAGCAAGTCCACTGCCTACGATATGCTGCGCCTGCTTGAGAGAAAAGGATTCGTAGTATCCGAATATTCCACTCCCAAAAAGATCTCCGGACCAGGTCGCTCCAGCGTTTCGTTCATCCCAAGCCAGAAAGCTGCGGAGATATTCTCGCACCTCGCGCGGGGCGGAGTCCAGGACGAAGAATGGGAAGATGTCAAAGCCAGGATATTGAGCAGGCTCAGCAGCGGCGAAGCCTCCGAATATGCCCCTCTCAAACAAGAACTGATTAAGATGATCCCAAAAACACATTCGCCACTAGCTTGCTGTGCTGAGATTATCACCACTCTGCTACTGAGCCTAAAGGAAGCTCAATACAAACTCGGCCCAACCAGCCCATTGCAAAAGCTGCTGACAAACTCAGGCACCAAGCTGGGAATGAGCATAGTAGCCGGGGTTGCCACAGGATTGATGGCGGCTGACAAGATGAGCCATAGATTCATTGCCCGATCTGAGAAGTATAATGAAAAATACCAGAAATCACTGGATGAGCTAACTCCCGAAGCAATGAATGCCCTTAATAATTACACTCGCGATCTGGTAGTGATTCTATCCAGGGGGGAGTAGGTTTTTTTGCATTTTTATTTGGTTATTTTCGGATATTTGGATTTTATTTAGATAGATTAGACTTATAAGGGGAGAGGGGGAATAAAGATGAATACGATCTTCCGAAGGCTGGGGATACTCATTAAGAACAAGCATGTAATCCTGGTTATTTTAGGGTTGCTGGTGATAATACCTGCCACACTCGGAGCTTTCCAGTTAACAATGGATACAGGGAACGAAACCTTTGTATCTGCCGATTCTCAAGTTTACAAAGACTACGAGAGGTTTACTGAAAGCTTCAGCGATAGCGTGGTCATAGTCCTCTTGACCGCGGACGGCTTGCCCCAATTGTTACAGCCGGACAATGTGGCATCAATGGAGGCAGTCGAAAATCGCATGGCAGCAGACCCAAACATCGTCTCGGCAGTGAGCCCCGCTTTCTTTATAAAGCAAGCCGTTGCCCGCCAGACCGGCACGCCCAATCTGCCAAACAATCCGCAAGAGATTCTAGCCATCATTACTGATCCTCAAAACGGCTCGATCAGTGAAGATTTCAGGCAAGTGATCCCGGATAACCAGCATGCCTTCATTGCCATAACCCTTGATGCCAGCCTGTCTGCAAATCAACAGGCGGATATCGTTGAGACAATCAAGAAAACCGTAGCCGCTGCCGATTTTAAGGGTATCGATGTCGGAATCACGGGCTTCCCCACGGTCAGGAGCGATATCGAAGACCTGATGATAAGCAGCATGCGAAACATGTTGATCCTCTCAGTAATCCTGATGCTGACCATCCTGGCCCTGGTATTCAGTGTCCGTGGGTCCTTTCTGTGGCGATGGCTGCCGCTCGGCATGGTGTTACTTGGCATCATCTATGCTTTTGGCGCAATGGGCATACTCGACATCCCCATCACCGTGGTCACCATGGCGGTTTTCCCCATCCTGGTCGGACTTGGCGTTGACTACGCCATCCAGTTCCAGAACCGCTACGACGAGGAGGCAAGGAAGGGCAAACCAATAGCCGACGTGATCATCGACTCCGTGAGCCACATCGGACCAACGATTGGCATCGCCATCATCGCGGCCTGTCTCGGCTTCGCTGCCCTCTTTCTCTCGCCCGTGCCGATGATCCGGGATTTCGGGCTCACCTTGATCATCGGGGTAACATCCTGCTATGTGCTGTCGCTGTCTTTCCTTCTGGCAATCCTGTATTGGCATGATCGACGCAATAGTTCCAAACCGGAAGCCAAAGGCAAGAAGCATAAATCCCAGCCAGCACAAAAGGGCACCGGCTTGGTGGAAAAAGGGCTTATTCGCCTGGCCCCGTGGGTGATCAAAAATCCGCTGGCCATCATCCCCATTGCCCTCTTGCTCACCGCAGCAGGCATGATTGCCGACTCTCACATAGATACCCAAACCGATGAGATGAAATTCATCTCCCAGGACGTCCCATCGATACGAGATGGCAATACTTTGCAATCCCTGGGAAGCGGCCTGATGTCGGTAAACTTGCTTGTTGAGGCTAAAGACATCACCGATCCGGCGATCATTGAATGGATTTGGCAAACCGAGCAACGCATCAATGCAGAGCAATCAGATCTCGTTGCCGGTACCACCAGCATTGCTGATATCGTCATGCAAGCTAACAATGGGCAAATACCCCAGAATGTTGAAGCAATCAGACAGATACTCGATAATACCCCGTCTCCCATCAAAAGGAACTTCATAACCGATGACTTTGGCGCTGCCAATATCATGGTCACCGCCAAAGAGTCGCAGACTGACGTCTTTGAAGAGGTGGCACAACGATTGAAGGATTATACCGGCGAACCCCCCGCTGGCGTTCACGTCACTGTGACAGGCATGACGCAGATCACCGTCAAGCTGGCTAATGCGCTGAGCAGCGGCCGGGAAAAGATGACACTGATGGGTATCGTCTTTGTCTTTGCGGGTCTACTCCTGCTGTTCAAATTCAAAGTGCTTCGGGCCCTGATGGCTATCGTGCCCATTGCATTGATTATCGGATGGTCAAGCGGGGTAATGTATCTCTGGGGAATAAAATACACCCCGCTGACGGCAACCCTGGGCGCGCTCACCATCGGCATCGGTGTAGAATTCACGATCCTGCTGATGATGCGTTACTACGAACAGCGTGAGAAGGGTGAGGATCCATTACAGGCAATGACCACCAGCATGGCCAGAATCGGGCGCGCCATTGTTGCTTCCGGGTTTACGGTGATCGGCGGCTTTGGGGCGCTGTTGATCGCCACCGATTTCCCGATCCTCCGCGACTTTGGCATCGTCACCATGCTCAACGTCTTTTTTGCGCTGGTGACTACTTTAGTGGTACTGCCGCCACTGATTGTCTGGATGGACTCATGGAGGGAAAAACTCTCCGTGGCGCGCCAATTCGTTTCCCTTCATAACCCTTTGGATCACCAGACCAATCACGGGTGCCAAAACAGCAAACCATGAACTCCGTTGGGGGTAGATGTGGCCTGATGTCAGGCCACATCTACCCCCAACGGAAGGGAATCACCCCTTTAACTACACTCGAATCGCGGGATTTTGCGGCCTGAACCTGATCAGCGTTACCTCCGGTGTCACATCATCGAAAACCACCTCAACGCTCATATCGATCCTGATGTCATCGTTCCGGCATTCCACTATGTTGCTCAGCATGCGCACCCCCTCTTCCAACTCGATAATGGCAATGTTGTAGAGAACATCTGCCTTAAAGGCCTTCGAGGCCGGCCGGTATGACACGGTGAAAGAATATATCTTCCCTCGCCCGCTAACTCTTGTCCAGAGGGTATTATAGGAAAAACACTCAGGGCAGATGGAGCGGGGATAGAACCTGAATTTCCCGCAATCATTGCACTGCTGAAGCCAGAGTTCATGCCCCCTTGCCTTCTCCCAGAAAAACCTGGTTTCTTCATGTATGTAAGGCAACGGTTTGGAATATTCGGCCATCCTAATCCCTCCCCAGGATAACGGTAGAGCTGGATGAAAGCATCACCCCAATGCCATTGCAAAGGGCGATCCGAGCGCCGGGCACTTGCCGATCCCCACAAGTGCCTCTAAGCTGCCGAACCGCCTCAATCAGGAGAAAGATTCCGAACATTTTGCTATGGGTAAAGGACAGCCCGCCGCCACTGGTATTGAGAGGGAACGTTCCCCCAGGAGCGGTAGTTTGGCCCGTCACAAAAGAGCCTCCCTCGCCCTTCCGGCAAAACCCCAGGTCTTCCAACTGCAAGAGCACCGTGATGGTAAAGGAATCGTAAAGCTGAGCCACATCGATATCTTTGGGACTCAGACCGGCCATTTCGAAGGCTGTTTGCCCTGATTGTCTGGCTGGCGTAGAGGTCAAATCGGGCATATTGGCTACGGTGAAATGGCTGTGAGATTCGCCGCAGCCCAGTATCCACACAGGCGGATTTTTAAGGTCCCGCGCCCGATCCGCAGAGGCTACAATGATAGCTCCGCCGGCATCAGTGATCAGGCAGCAATCGAGCAAATGAAGGGGAGTGCTGACCATTGGCGAATTCAGAACATCTTCAATTGTGATCGGGTCCCGCATCATCGCCAACGGATTCATGGCAGCCCACTTGCGGGTGGCCACGGCTATTTCCGCGAGCTGCCGGCTGGTTGTGCCGTACTGATACATGTGCCTTTGCGCAGCCAGGGCATATTCGGAAATAAGCGATGACCCGAAGATTACATCAAACTGGTTTATCGCCGATCTGGAATCGCCAAGTGTCGCTAAAGGCAGTCCCCGTTTTCTATCGGAAAATCCAGTGTTCCCATAACAAATCAGGGCGGTGTGGCACAACCCTGCCGCTATTGCCGCAGCGGCATGCTGGACGTGCATTTCAAAAGAAGCGCCTCCGGTATTTGTGGAATCGGTGATTCTGGGCTGCATTCTGAGATATTCACCCACTTCCAAAGTGGATAAATCGGAAATACCGGCACAAAACAAACCGTCGATATCTTTCTTAGCCAGACCGGCATCATCCAGAGCGCGCTTTGTGGCTTGAGCGATGAGTTCCAGTGGTGTTTTATCCGGGACTATCCCGCAATCCGATTCGGCCACTCCAACTATGGCCGCT
>Ga0265296_1002184_pt1 | contig 20283 bp, 8 predicted proteins | sample MunlanPumphouse1_FD_189073 | JGI IMG/M metagenome (GOLD analysis project Ga0265296, IMG submission 189073) | Groundwater microbial communities from a municipal landfill in Southern Ontario, Canada - Pumphouse #1 | ecosystem: Environmental > Aquatic > Deep subsurface > Groundwater | place: Canada...
GAATGACACGGTGGCAACACCATTGTTTTCGGAATCGGACGCGTATCCCTGCACCGAAAGAATGGAAGTGGAGTAATCGGAAAGAGGAACAGGATTATCCAAAACCGGATACTCGTTGGGAGCTGCACCAATATTTTCGTAATTATTTTTCAAATAAAGATCTCCTCTCAAAGAATAAAGAAGATCCATGTCATCATCACTATCGGCATCAACAAATATCAACTGAGTGTTGTCATCAATTTCGGCATTATAATTAACAACGATTTCTTCTTCACTGTCGCTTATTATTTTTAATCCGTCATCAAATTGAAGATCAAAACCGGAAGCTTGATCATCTTCATTCCCACCCAATCCACCCCCCATATCATCCAAAGCAATAAGCAATCTATCTAAATCCTTGCGGTCTTTGCTCAAATCCATCGCAAACAAGGAAACCGATTGTACCTGCGACCCCCCGACAGCCGCCGTTCCCCCGCCGGCAGTCGCCCCTCCGCCAGTTGACGCGATCATCTTATGAAATTTGTCATTCAAAGTATCTTCTTGCTCAGCGATCATCACCTCTGAATCCACGAAAATATCCGGAGCCTTCAAATCAAGTGCGTACTCCAAAACGGAATTTCTCAAATTGGCCAACTCACTCATGTTCGAATCAGCAAATTTATCAACATTCACATAATCAAACTCATCAATATCTTTATAATATTTCGCGTATTCGGAAGAATCCAAATTAAAGTCGTCCTCTTCGGCCAATAAATAATAAATCTTCGATTCTTCTCCCAAATCAATTTCAATCTTCTCGTCGGGCAACTCAATGCCTTTTTTCTTTAGCCATTCTTTGGACTTTTGAAGATGACTTTCCAAATCAACCGCATCTTGAGCGAAAGATTCAGCTATCTGCATATATGCATTTATCCTCGCGACATATTCTTCAATTTTTTTATTCCACCAAGAAGCGGCGTTTTCAACTAAATAATATATCGCGGCTGTACTGACTCCGTATTTTTGATGCAAGGTCCATCGGAACTCGACGGGGGTCTCATACGTGATCTCCGGCAAATTAACGGCAAAAGCAAGAGTGAGCGGAAGAACAGGAGTTACTCCGGAATTAGTCAGAGTTTCAATTTCTGTTTTCAGAGAAGCGGCCGTCGGGGTGACCTCGGGAACAGGAATCAAAGCCTGCTTCAACAAACAGAGAACCTTGAGTATCGCTTTAATTGTCGCAACCAAATCTACAACAAGCTTCGGCAACGAAGGTATCTTAAACGGCTTTGGTATATCGGGCAATTTTGGCATTTTTAATGGGGGAAGATCGGGAAAATCAAAGTCAAAGTCAAAACTCGGCAAAACAGGGATCCCCGGCACCTTGACATAAAGTTCGGGTATAAGATCCGGAATGGTTATAGTCGGAAGATCCGGAAGAATAATTGGTTCGGGCTGGAACGTAACATCGGGCCACAGAATCTCAACGCCCATTTTTATCTTCGACAAATCCAACACGAAATCAGGTATCTTCGGGAACGGTATTACCGGCGGCTCAGGTAAGGCCACAAAAAGCCGCAGTAAAATCCCAAGCATGCCATGTCTCTCATTCTTACACTCATCGCAACTTTGTTGATATTCAACAATAAGCTTCAAAAGCGATTTCCAACTCTTGAATTGCTCAATCATATTGGCAATAGCCTTCATCCAAGAATTTATAATGCTAGCCTGTTTCTTTATATATCCTCCAACAATATCCATGACGGCATCCAGATAACAGATAATTTGAGTGGCGTATTTTTGTTCAACCGTTCGCCATTCCAAGATCTTCTTGGGAAGATTTTTATATTGTTCAATTACATCCAAATTCTGCTGGATAGTGGAAGTCAGCTCAGTCAAATCACCGATAAACTTATCGCACAACGTCTTACTCTCCGACGACTCGTCGCAAGTCCAGAACTCTTCGATTTTCTCAATTTGCTTTAAAATATTTTCCTTAAACAGTATTGCCTGTCGTTCCCATTTTGTGTACTGCTCTTTTTGTAATATCGGAATCTTGAACATTATCTCTTCGCCCTTAATCTGAATCATCGGGATTTTGCTGATATATTTTAAAACGTCCTGGAAATGATTTACTTCGCCGAACTGTCTTAAAGAAATAACGCTGTCTGTAACCATCGAACCAAAATCCGGAAGTATAAGGTACAAATCCAGTCCATCCAGTAATTTATTGTAAATTTCCTCAATTTGCGCGTCTATCCAGTTGGTAAAAACGGAAGGGAAGCCGGGAATGTTTATATTATACTTCATGTCAAAGACCAAGGGCGATGAAGATCCGCCATAATTGCCGTTTCCGCTTCCCTTTGCGGAATTTTGCACGCCTGAACTACCGGTGCCGCTCGTATTTACAACCCCGAATGTTGCCTTCTTCACTCCTTTCTTAAGCTCATCCACCGCGCTATTCACAAATTCAACAGCCTTGTTAATCGCAGCCTGGAATTTCTTCTCAATCCATTTACACATATCTGCAAATATCATGCCGACAGGCAGAGAAAATACGTAACACGCCGCGGCTTGAACGGGCCCGATACACAGAGCCATCCCAAGCCCCATCGTTAATGTTGGAGAGATATAAATTCTACCGGCGGATGGGGAACTTGATGGATAAAATGCGGCGACACAAGGAGGACAAGGAGAGGTCAGCCAAGCAAAAGCCGCAAACCCTCCGGAACCGGACGTGTCCATAGGAACCAAGAAAGCGTTATTCCACGGGATTGGAAGACATCCCGCTCCGGAACACTTAAACATCTTCAACGCATCTTCAACATACACCGCAGCGGCAGCGGCCAAATCATTGACGTAATTAATGCCGGACGCGGCCCAATCGGCAGCTCCTTGTAACCCGGCCTGTACGGAATCCCATGAATCAGCTAATCCGTCAAAATCGGCATCTTTTTTCTGATCACCAACAACTTTATCCACAATATCCGCCATCGGGCCTATGGCAGCTTTATCGACCTCCTCAGCCGGAACTCTAACACCCCTCTCGCAAATACATTTTTCCTTGTCTGCTTGTTTATCGAACGCGCTTGGACCCACTTCAAGACATTTGCAGATAAATTCCCCCTCATTATCAGAATCATCACAATTGATCTCGTCATCAACTTTGTCTACCTGATCTTCGCACGAGACAGAATCAACGGCAGTACCAACATTACCAATTTCTTCAAGCTCGGTATTATATACCTCCTGTTGCGTTTCCTGCTTAGCCTTAGCGTCCACGGCTTCTTTTTTGGCCTCTTCCTTTCCGGGAATGGCCCCAAATTCATCCTCAACAAGATCGTCTGCGATGACAGTAGACATATCAATCTGCTGGTAAACAACATGTCCGTCACCATCAAGCTCATTATTGGAATTAAAATAAGTCAAAAGATCCTTTTGATTGACATCGGGTCTCACCAAAATATCAAAATACAAATCTTCATTAACTCCGGTGCCAATTTCAAAATCGCCGAGAGCCAACGAGACTTTCGGAGTATTCATCATCTTCGCCTCATACACGATAGTTCTCTTGCCATTGGCGGGAACGGAAACGCCGGCTATTATTTTCGATCTATGCGACGGGCTCGCATCCTCCCAGTATAAGCCATCACTGCACCCGGAATCCAAACATTTCAAAGTATCAGAATCAATTCCCTGGTTAGGCGGAGTTAAATCCGAGATTTTCAAACCTTTAATAGTTTTCCCGGAATTATTTTTCAATGTGATTTTATGTTCGATCGTGTCACCAAGTTCGATCGGAGCTCCATTCAGGTCAGTCGCAGTCTTTGTAGACCCTTCAAAGATAGAATCGTATTTCGGAAGAATGAAAGAAAGCGCGTTAGAAACAGTGGGAGGCAGCTCTCCGTCGTAATCGTCAAAACTATGTACATTGTATTCTTTCTTGAATGGATCCTGTGGCGAGGGCTGAGGTAAAACGCCTGAATACCCGGGTTTCACGTAAAGTTCAGTATCATTAATAAAGTAATCATAATCTTTTTGTTTGACCGTCATCTCGACCAAATACTGGCTCTGATCCGCGCTTACCCCAGCTAACAATCCCGGATAATAGACCAAGATATCATCGATCGCCTCAATCCCTTCGACATGTATGCTAAAGTTGCCCAACTTGTCTCCCGCGGGATCGATCTCGCCGTCCTCATTCCAGAATACATAGACGTTTCCGGAACTGTCGGACAACGCAATATCCGGCAAATTATCATTATTCAAATCACGCGCGAACATCTCGTAAATTTTGTCGGCGGTATTCAAATTCAAATTCTTTCTGACAAAATTCCCGTTGTCATTTTCATAGATGTAAAGACATTGCTCGTCTTTGATACAACTGTCCTTGGTCCCGATCATCAAATCGTCAAAACCATCAGCGTTAATATCAATCTTCGACAAACTCAAAATCCCATTAACAATATTCAATATAATTCCTCTATCAGTATACATTTTATTGCTCAGTTCGTTTTCAAGCAGCCTGACCTTGCCATTCTCATAAACCAGCAAAATATCCTCTCGTTCATCGCCGTTATAATCAAAAGTAATAATTTCTTTAATCACATCGCTACCGGAATAAATCATCTTCCCAACATCTTTCGTATACCCGGAAGACGCGCTGACCAAATCATTTTCGGCATTATTTACCCTTATTGTCGGATCTCCCATCAAAATCCCGGACTCGGCGGTGTAGGGGATATTCGACTCTCCGACAGTATTGCCGGCGGAGAATAGTAGCATGTTTTTATTGCCTTCCTTGAAGCCAACACCGCTCTCTTCCCCGGCGGCTTCAAGAGAATCATAAGGCAATCCCGGAGCCATGGACGAATCCATTTCCTGATCCAAATCGACAATATAGCCGCCTCTGGCAAACTCGGTTGAATACCTCGAAAATGCTGAGGAAACTCCAAAATGACTGTCATCATCAAAAAGCTTCATATAAACGCCCGGCCAATAATTTTCAAAATTATTCTTCGAAGACAAAGCTTGCACGCCAGTCTCAATATCTTGTTTATACACAACTTGTCCCAACGGCTTCCCATTCCAAAGAATCAAAATCGTGAAGTAAGTTTTATCGATCTCTTCCTCGCCGGGGATTTTTAAAGTTATCTGGTCGCTCACAATATTGACTTGCCCCAAACTGTTGATTGAAGCCGCAGTATTGTCGCCGTCTTTGATGTAAATTGTCTTTTGATCTTCGCTAACTTCGAAAATAGGATCTTTTACATTCTCCGTAATCCTCTTAACCAAAATGCCCTCGGGCAGCGTCTCAAGCGCCTCCTCATCTTCCTCCTCAACCATCATCAAATTCAAATTCTCTTTCGGCACCACAAACATCTCGCCCAGCTCGTCTCCAAACACATTGTCGAAAAACTTAACCCTGGTAAATCCAAAAGAGTCATTGGCGTTAACAATCACGGGCATAACATTCTCATCCAAAATATCTATCTGTCCGTAGCCGTCCACAAACACGAGCTTCTTATAATCATTATCGTCCGCAGTAGTCGTCAATACGGCCTGCGACTGCCCGTTAAATAATAGGGAAGACACCAAGTCATTCTGTCCCAAATCTCCATAAGGAGCTCCAAGTAAATTGATATATAAAGCTTTCGGACTCATCTCGTCGAAATCGGCCTTTTCGGAAATTCTTTTCTTCAAACTTAAGCCCAATCTGCCTTTTTCGAGATTCGGCGACTCAGCGACCAAATTAGCCACCCCGGATTTCCCGCTGGACTTCACCTTCACCTCAGCTTTGCCCTCGACAGTCGGAACAACAGTATTGCCCATGAACTCAACCATCGAAGCTGTCCCGGCGGTAACTCCAAACGAAACTGTTGCTTGGGTTAAATAAGCCAAATTATCAAACTCGTCCATCAATTTAGCCTGCAGAACCGTACCTTCGTCGGAATTGGTCAAAATCACATCATCCTTACTGCTCAAAACAATTTTCACGGCCTTGCCCGGTAAAGTGGTCAAATCAACGGACCCATCGGCGAACCCGGGCGCGACAATCGCAACATTCACATCCCCGGCCCGCGTAGTCGATCGAACGTACGCCTTAGCTTCGCCCTGCTCCATGTTGACAGGAGAATCCTCTGCGAACTCGGCGATACTCGGATCCGCTATATTGAAGTTAATAAATCCATTATACCCGGTAAGAACTTCTCCGTTGGCTTTCGTAAGCTTTACCGTGATATGCGCCATCGACTCTCCATTCGCGTCTATTGTACTGTCACTAACGGAAATCTGCATCTTCGCTTCACCCAGAACTGTGAGTTTCTTCGAAGCGCCAATCGTACTTGAGAAATCAATCGGCAGCCCCTCCTTTGCCGCTTTAACAAGCTCCGTGTCCAGAACATTATCCAACAAAACGGCGTATAAATTCGCCTCACCGATCTTGTCCTTGGAATTAACGACGATATCCGCGTAACCCTCAACGAAATTCATCTGAACGCCCGGGATTAGTGGATCGAGGTCGTTTGTCTGATCAAGTTTCGCGTCTCCAAATATGAAAACACCCATTTTGGTAAACGCGTTATAAGCCAGATTATCGAATTTGTCGTAAAGTTCAAATTTAACATTTGCCTTCGATTCATTATTTCCAACAAGAACATTTGTATCGGAAATAATCTTTATCTTGGCAGGTTTATTCGGAACCACTAACAATTCCTTCTGTCCGGACGAATAAAAAGTATCACCCGAGGCAATAGCTTGAATAACTGCGATTCCGGTCTTTTCAGTAGATTTTATTTTGACACTGGCAATGCCCCTTTCCGCATTAACAACAGAATCTCCAACAAACGAAATATATTCTTCACCCTTGACAATTTTAAATGTGACTTCATCCGTAGCCTCCAAATCAATCTGCCCTTTGCCAATTAACTGCGCAACCACCTCGATTTCCTCTGGATCTCCCGCCACCAAAGCGGAAGTATCCGACAATACATATATGCTCTTTTGAGAAGTCGTAAGTTGGAGCTCGTCGCTCACAACTTCCGAAAGCCCTGTGCTCTCCGGGAAAGTCGCCCTCACAGTGACATTAGCGCCACCTGGATGTGTGGTTGCGCGCAGCTTATAAGTTGCCTGTCCCTCATTATTTAAAGTTTTTTGAAAATCATTTTTATCCGCTTCAAAAACAGGATTCAAACTGTCCTGGGATATTATCATCTCAAGGTCCGGATACTCGCCGCCCTTGAACACCTCCCCGTCTTGATCGTACCCGGTGACCGCAACCTCAATAATATCAAGTCCGTTACTATAAGCGGAATATCTCTCGGTCGACAATTTCAACTCGGTCAAGGTAGCCTCGCAAAGTTCCTGGCAAGTTTCGCCGCAAATAGGCTGCGTACTCACATTCTCCGGGAAATCCTTCGCGAAATAATAAAGTTCCTTGATCTTCGGCCACAATTCGTCCTTGATCCATTTACCGAACGGAATCCACTTCCAGGCCCCCTCTTCATCACCCGCCACTTTCGAATAACCTGATTCATCGGTATTCGGGAACATCTCCTCGAAACTTTCTCCCTCCGGCAAATATCCTTCCCCGAAAGCATCCTCTTCAATCCCTCTGTTAAACGCCATATCCACGTGATCGCCCTTATCCAACGAAGCCCCATCCAAAACAAGATAAGCGGCTTCGTATCCGTTCTCCGAATCTTTGACGTAGGCTTTTAAATTCTTATTTAAATAATATTTCAAAATATATTCATGTTTATCGTCCACAGACAAACTGTTCCAATAAAGCGCGTCCTTCAAAACATTCGCGTCGGCGCTTCTAGTCTCTAAGACATGATCGGTGAAAACAGAAATCGGCTCCGGAGATTTGGTGGACACACCAAGAACCTGCTCCTTAATATATTCCTTCAAACTACCATCCGTAATGTCGTCCAACTTACTCGCGGCGCCTGGAATAGAAATAAAATCTTGCGCAAAACAATCAACATTCACAACGAACTGAGCCTGCCCATCAACTTCTACATCCTCAAGGTCTTCCCCACATGACACATCCGTGGCGTCAAAAAGATTTGGATACTCTAAACTCTGAATATCTCCATTCTTATCCAGGAAAGCGACATACCTCGGATTATCAATCGGCAGACTTTGAACGATGCCCGCGTTTATCTGCTGCGAGATCGTATAATTCGTCGGTTCGTTATGAATAATCAAGCTTGGGATTTCCAACGCAGCATGTGGCCTGACCTTCAATATAATGTCTTTATCAGGATCAAAATTGTAAACCCCGTCTGAATTCGCAAGGTCAGCCGGCATTGGATACCAGTATTCAACCTCTTTACTGACTCCATCATCCACTTCATTAGCCGGCGACGTCGGAAAATAAAATTGATTATAAAAATATCCAGGATTTTCCCACTTCTCATATCTCGGGCCAAGAAGGTATCGCCCGACCATATAAATATTATCAGGATCAAGCCCGTATTTCGGATCCGCCTCATCCAAATCCAACTTCAATTGATCGAAAATACCATCTCCATCAGTATCTATATCGTCATATTCAGGGATCCCGTCTTTGTCATTGTCCACGCCGTCATAAAGCCCGAAATGTTCAGCAAAATCCGCGAGCGTAATCACAGGGGCAGTATTCAAAACAAACTGATATGTCGAGCTAATATCGGGAACATTTCGTCCACTTCCACCATAAGGCAAATTCTGGTTTTTTTTGCCTTCATTCGAGCTGAAACTACCCATCATGTTGATCGTCTCGGAATACAGATCGTAGCTTAACCAAGTTCCCAGGCTCTCAAAACCCCCATACTTAGACGGAAGGAAACTGAAGCACGCGTCCATATAAATATCATCAACTTCACTAAAATCACGCCCGGCCGGCAACTGGAACATCTCGGCATGAGTTTTGTAACTTTCGTCTTTAAAAATCTCCTGCCCTGCAGGAAATTCATGTTTGTATAAAATATCACCGCCGGAGGCTTCAACCGTCTCGACATCAGACGGCGAACTGTAGGTTTCGTTGTAGACAATTCCTTCGTCGTAATTAATAATCAGCCCCTTCTTCCCCTTCGAAAAGGGCTCGTAACTTCCGGCGACATCGAAAACGGGATAAGTAGCAATTTTCGCAAAACACCTGTCGTCATGAAGCAAAGTAGAACTGTAAAAACAACCTTTAAGATCATTGCTCCCATAAGCTTCGGAATTGTTTTGCAAAGAGTAAATTGGAGACAAATCATAAAGTCCCACCACGCCAAAATCTTTGCCAAAATCTTTGACGAGATTCTCGCTCTTATCAAAATAAGTCAGATTGAAAGAACTATAATCGTTATAATACATCTTCCCTTTATCACTCCCGCCGCCAGTACTATTCAGCACAGTTGTCGAAAAATTCTTAACAGCATCATCCAAGGCTGACTGGCCTGTTATCTGGATGGTATTCGTGCCGTGCTTGCTCGATAGGTAGTAGTAATGAACACCGTCTTTATTTTTTATTTTAATGAAACCAGGTCCAAAAGGATCAATAACGGTATCCTTCGAATATTCGAACTTTGTGTCGTTCCCCTCAGACGGCGGCGGCTCACCAACAAGATCCTCATACATCTTGCACGCCGAGCACTCAACAAGCGGAGCATCCGTAGAAAACGAATAAGTCTTAGCGTCAACATTCGCTAGCCCCATATTAACTGGCTCGATCGGTACTGTAATTCTTAAGTCACTGTCTTTAACAAGTTTATAATTAATAGTAGGAGGCACATCTGCCAATTTAACAAATGTATCCACAACATAATTAAAATCCTTGAGGTCAATAATGACGTCCCCTTCCTTGTCCCCTTCTTTTTCTTTTAAGGCGCCATCCAGAGGGCTACCGTTATAAAAAGCCGGATACCCGTATTCATCGTTCCTCTCAATTAAAAGTCCATGATCAAAAGCGTCCCCAAGTTTCATGTAATCCTCAGCTTCAACCGGCGACAACCCAATTCCATTTACACCAAGCCCATAAGTCGTTTGTCCGGTCATCATATTGTCGGACCTGATCGAACGAGTCAGAACCGAATATTCCCCGCTGGTCTCGTCATACATCGTCCCCAAATATGGGAAGCATTGCTTCGGTGTCCACAAATTCGAACTTGAAATACCATTCACGTACAGATCACCACCAACCGCATAATGATTACTGAAATACAAAGGAAACTCAGGCGTCAACTCTGTGAATAATGGGAGGGGATTGTCGGGTGGGAGAGGAACGTCATATGGTGGATACGCCGCACAACCCATGCCGCCACACGATGTAGTGCGTTCATGATAATAAATTTTAAAAGCATCTTCCCCGACATCCCCACTCACCGCCGTATAGTCAACGATCGGCAATTTCTCTGCGATTAACCCGACCAATGAATTAACTTTCGCCTCAATCGCATCGTTCGCGGTTTTCAAATATTCTTGCGTGAACTTATCTTTCATCGCCATCAAGGCGGGAACCGTATCGATCCCTCCATTATCAACAGAATACCTCGCCGTATATTTCGAAAAATCATTTGAAAGCGCAATCGCCTTAAAAACAACACTTGTATAAGGAACGTTGTATTTCTCAATCAAAAGCTTCGATTGGATGTCTGGCAGTTGATCAAAAACGTTACTGCCGTCGTCGCCGCTTTCTATACTCTCAATAAGTTTATCTCCGGGATCAACACCGCCTTCCGCAGTAAGCGTTTCCGCGCTCGGATCCAACACCGCCAAAGTTTCCTTGAGATCCTCCATCGCACTACCAGCCAAATCCTCGGCCCAATGCTTATTGAACCTCATGTACGCCAAGTCATCCATGCTTTTTAAATAATTCTCATACAACTTGTAGTTCTCCTCATTCACAAATTTATCCTCAGTCATCAAATCGGCATAAAAAAGCTTTCTCTCAAACTCGGAAAACTCCGGCACGCCAGAATAATAGAGATGATTCTTATCAAAGAACTCAGCGAGTTTATTCAACTCGGTACTATTTACGTTTTCGTCATCATCAAGCTGCGGCGCGCGCAAAACTCCATGCCAAATTTCCAGTCCAGGGGCACTGACTTGCTCATTTCTGTCAAAAGTTTGCGTCAGCGGATTGAAAATATAATATTTGTCATCAAAATCGGTCAAAGGCAGCATCGAAACAAACCTATTCCCATTTTTATTCACGACAGGCAACGGAATCTGCCCGATAAACACAGCCCCCGCCAATCTCGAAGTCACATCCTCAACGCCGTTTTTATAAAGATTCTCCAACGCAGCGATAATGTCCAGCAAGGTATCGGTTGAAGGATCATACTTCAAAGTTTTCACTATCGTTCTCGGAGAATTCTCTTGCACATCTTCCGCATATCTCATAATCCTCTCGCCAAGCGTGTCGGTATCGGCCAATTGCATTTTGTATTCTTTCGCCAACCCCGGTGCATAAAGATTTTCGTCAATCAAATCCTTCTCCACAACGAGCGCGACAATATCAAAGATCTCTTCATCATCAGAAGCCGCATACGCGGTTGGCAGCCACGAAGCGCTTGTCACCGTCACAAACCCAAACATCTGCGTGAACAAAAAGCAGAACATCATAAACACGATCAACGACGTTCTTATTTTAACCCGTGGAATGAGGGAAAATATTCTCACAGTTAATAGCTTAATTCACACCTTAATATAACGACGACTTTCTAATTTAAAAATATACCACTCTCCGCAACGCAAAAACAACGAATTTCAATCTGTTGAAATGGGTTTTGAGTTGACAACAGTTGGAATACAAGCACAGCTTGGATTCCAACACTACATAAAACAACAAAAAAGCCGCCCGGCTTTAGACGGGCGGCTAATATACGAAGAATCTTTTACTGAGACTTTGCAAAATAACACGTCGTGGCAGGAGCCGGAGCGATAGCAGCTAAATTAGGACTGTCGGCTATTGTAGTGGGGCAAACAACATTACCATTCTTCTCGGGTATCTCAACTTTAGCTACAACAGCATATTTAAAAGTAGCAGCTTTATCCACTAAAACCATATACTCTCCGGTGCAAAGAGTTCCAAAAACATTATCGGACTTAGGATCTTTGGGTACTATGCCATTTGCCAAATAACTCTGTACAGTTGGCGAAAGAGCAGCACTCGCACACCCATCTTTCACATCTGTATCCCAAGTAACTTTTCCATCCAACCTCGCAGCCTCAATTCCCTCTACAATACTTCCAACCTCCGCCTTCCTCGCCGCATCCCTGGACTTTTCCGGCGCGCTCAAGATGCTTGGCAAAAACACCACAGCCAAAATTCCGATGATCGTGATAACGATCAGGAGTTCGATTAGGGTGAACCCTAATTTACCGAATCGATTTTTCATAGAAATAAGGTTAAATTACAAACTTTATCCAAAGTATACATTTTGCAAAAAATTCCGCAAGAAAAAACGCATCACGGGATCCCCAACGCCACCCCCCTACGTACTAACCATATCCGAAAGATTCATTATAGGCAGCATCACGGCGGCGACAATCACTCCAACTGAAACTCCGATAATAACCAAAATCGCGGGCTCCAAAATCTTGGCAAGCCCGGAGACAGTATCACTGACATTATCCTCATAATATTTCGCGACCTTTATCATAATTTCATCCAGTTGCGCGGTCTTTTCCCCAACTTCCACCATATTGACCAACATCGGAGGGAACAACTTACTATCAGACAAATTCTCGGCGAGAGGGATACCTTGTTTAATATCTTCCGCCGCCAGCATTATCCTTCTTCTATACACTTCACTACCGATCGAATTCGCAGTAATTTCCAAAGTTTTCACAACCGGCACACCGCTTCCCATCAAATTTGAAATCGAACGCGAAAACCTGGCCAAATAAGTCATCATAAAAAGATTTCCGAAAACCGGGAATCCTAACTTTATCTTGTCCAATATATACTTCCCCTGACCTCTTTTGCTCGCCATTACAAGAAAAATAACAAAGGCAACAAGCCCAACCAGTAAATACACACCGTACCCTATCAGAAGGTCACTTATTCCAATAACTATCCTCGTAACAAGAGGAAGTTCAGCGGCTTGACTTTCAAAAAGTGCAGTCAACCTCGGGATAATAAACACCATCATCACAATCAAAACCACAATCAACAAACAAACGATCGCGGCCGGATACATCAGCGCACTTTTGATTTTATGTTTAATGTCTTGCCTTCGCGCAATATCGGTCGCCAAATTGTCCAAAGTTTTGTTTAGTTGCCCGGCGGCCTCGCCCGATTCGATCATCCCGATCTCCATATCCGAAAATTCGCCATCATGATAACTCATCGCTTCGGATAAACTTTTTCCGGATTCAACTTTTTCGTGCAAATCCTGAATCGCAAGATACAAATGAGACTTCGGACTAACCTGTCCCTGCAAAGATTTCAAAGACTTTAATACAGACACTCCCGCATTGATCATCACCGAAAGCAAATGGAAAAAATTCGCCTTCTCATCGGCCTTTATTTTTGAATGCGAAAGTAAAAAACGATTTAATTTTTTAAACCAATCGGTCAAGAAAAACCCGGTCGACTCAAACTCGAACATACTCTCGGCTCCCAAAAATCTCTTCCCTTTCTCGGAAATCAGAACATCATCCTCGTCGATATTTAAAACAACCGCGGGCTTCGTTGATTTTTTGGCGCCCATAGCACCAACCTTACCTTCATCTCCCAATCTGAAGACTTCCTTTCCGGCAAAAACAAAGTCTTTAGCTTTCTTTAGCATTTACGTCTGTATTATTTTCAGAAAATTCTCCCTTTTTCGAAACTCTATACACTTCATCAAGACTCGTCACTCCTTCCAGCGCCCGAATAATTCCGGCCTGCTCAAGCGTCAACATTCCCTCTTGCAAAGCAATGTCATGGATCTCAAGAGTGGAAAGTTTATCAAAAATCGCCTTTCTAACTTTATTATCAATTCTCAAAACCTCATAAAGTCCGACTCGGCCATGAAAGCCGGTTTTGTTGCATTTTTCGCAACCTTTCCCCGCGTAAAATTTCATATTTTCCAATAATTTGGGATCAATCTCGCCTTCCAAATTTGCTTTCCCCAAAGCCAACTTCAACCTATCTTTCGTTTCTTCGCTCACAACAACTTCTTGTTTGCAATTCTCGCAGATTTTCCTGACAAGTCTCTGCGCGATCACAAGCTCGAGAGTCGACGAAAGCAGGTAAGGCGCAATGCCCATATTTATAATTCTTGTAATAGTTTCAACCGCGCTGTTTGTGTGCAAAGTCGACAAAACCAAATGCCCGGTAAGCGCCGCTTCAATCGCAGTGTCGGCGGTTTCTTTGTCACGGACTTCCCCGACCATTATTATATTTGGATCTTGGCGCAAAGCCGATCTCATTCCCGAAGCGAACGTATATTGAATCGCTGGATAAACCTGACTTTGATTAAGCCCGTCTATCTGGATTTCCACAGGATCTTCAATCGTCAAAATGTTCACACCAACTTGATTTAAGCGCATCAGAGCTGAGTACAAAGTCGTTGTTTTTCCGGATCCGGTAGGCCCTGTATTTAAAATAATTCCATTTGGCGCCTTCAACGCTTCCTCAATATTTTTTAGCGCGCGCCCGGTAATCCCGAGCTCCGGCAAATCCGGAATTTGTCGCGACTTATCTTGAATACGCATCACAACTTTCTCGCCGTTGACGGTAGGCATGGTCGAAACACGAAGATCCATGTCCTTTCCCTCCTTCGTTGTAACGTCGGTGCGTCCGTCCTGCGGAATTCGTTGTTCGTCGATTTTCAAATTCGACATAATTTTAATTCTCGAAACCACAGCCGGATGCAGATTTGTTGGGTATTCGACAATTTGTTGCAAAACACCATCCACTCTGAACCTCACGCGCACGCGGTTTTCCTCCGGCTCCAGGTGAATATCGCTTGATCGCATATCAAGGGCCAGACTTATCGCAATCATCACAAGCTGCGGAATATTTGCAGCCAAAATCGTATCTTGAAGCTGCTTTAATTTTGGATTTGATGCAAGCAGGGAAATATCTGCGGCTACCGCCGGGGCCACAACTGCCGCCGTCGGAACAGCTACCGGAATTGCGGCTGGCGCCGTTGCTTGTCCTGAATTTTGTGTATTTTGTTCTGCCACAGTCAAACGGTCAAATATTAAATATTCTGAAAATATGCATTTATCTTTACAGAAAAATTAATCACTCCACTCGAATTTTCACTCTCATCAAAGCTCATGTGAATAGACTGAATGTCCATCAATCGCACCTTATCCAAAAGCGATCCGGATTTTTCGATATATTGCAAAAACTTTGTAAAATTTTCCTCCGAACTTGAAATAGTCATTCGTAGTGGAAGACATTTATAAGCCCCATCTTCGCTAACTTGAATATCCTGATACTCAATGTTCGAAATCACAAATTTGTTGTTGTTTCTATCCGTCTCGCTTTCAAAATGGTCGAAAGCTCGAGTCAATTCGGTATAATCATCGCCAGCAGGAAACACCTCTTTCAAACTGGCATCAATTCCGTCGCTCAAATCGTCAAATAATTTCTTTTGATTTTGATATTCGCTTTTTTCGGATACAGTTTGTGACTTCAAATCTTGAATGACAGTCTCATTTTGAGCAACCGCCTCTTTGTGCAAGCTATAATCGACCCAATTAAAATAAGTGTAAGCTCCAATCAGCCCAACGAATAACACGCAAAGAACAGTATAAAAAGTTATACCTCTTTTTTGTTTATCTATGATTTCTTGATAATTTACCTTTGCCATTATTCGTTTTTGTTAATTCCACTTACAGAAATACCGCTCACAGAAACACCGGTTTCCTTCTCCAGAAACTCTGGGATGGCGTCCGGAACGATCTTATCATCCGGATCCTCGAGCGCCTCTTTTTGCAACTGAACTTTCAAACTCAAAGTCGACGTATATCCTTCATCCGCTGAACCGCTCTTGGTAAACGATTTCATCTCAACACCGGTGAAATAAGAACTTGCGTTTAATTGATCGATCAAATTCGTAATCATCGTAAAGTTCGTGGTGTCATAGCGCTTTGTCACTCCCGTAATGGTGATTTCTCCGGTTGACGTATCAAAATCGTAGCTCGTATACTGAATGCCGCCCAACGCCTCGTAATACCCTTCGCTAAAGTACTGATCGACATAACTGGTCACCAATTCAATCTGATTCATGATATCCGACCAATTAATTCGGGCCTCTTTAATTTTCTGGATCGAACCAAGTTCATTTTCAACAATACTATTAATTTGTTTGATCAAATCTTTGAATTCATGCTCGTCCAAAGCCTTAATATTCGTATTTTGAAGTAAAGCGAAAAGTTCAGTATTCGAAACCAATTGTCTCGTCTGACTGTATAATTTGCCTCCGCTGTCCACGGTACTGCCCACATCTTCGCTTGCAGCCTCGTTTGCAGACTCGCTTGCCAAACCACTCGCTTTTTCTTCCAACTTCTGGCTCAAAAGATTTTCAAAAATCACTTCGTACTGAGAATCATCCTCAATACTAAGGTCAATCAAAACGATTCCTTTTTTCTTCGTCAGCTTCTCCGCCGCCAAATCAAAGGCCTTAACAATTTTTTCTTTTAATTTTGTCATTTCCGCAAGGGCGGCCTTCCTTTCTTCCTCGGGGATCGTCGAATTCCATTTTATATAATAATTTCGCAAATACTCATCGCCGTAATAACTAACTTGATTCAAATAAAACTTTCCTTGGAGAAATCTGTAGATATTAAGCTCTGTTTGAAGATCCTTAATTTCCGCATTTTCTTTGTCCAATTCATCCAAAACTGAAGGAATATTCAATGAATTTGTCACAAAATCCAATCTGTGGGTCGTTTGACTCATAAAAAACAAAATTGCAACAATTCCCAATACAACAATAAAAGCAAATGCCCCTTTCATAACATAAAGAAGAATACTTTTCGGAGGCTCGACTCCCTCAAGCAAAGACTCATCAATTTCAGGTGGAGCGTCCAAAATCCTCTCATCGGTCGGAGATTTCTCGGTTTTAAGCGCGCTGGCAATAAGCGGAGAATAGCCCTCTTCACCAGGCGCTGCGAGCGCATCGGCCGCGTCGAGCGCGGACGTTTTTTCCCTCTTTGGCCTTATTTTATCCAACAAAGCCCCAATCAGATTTTTCTTTGGAGGCACATTGGCGGAAAGCTTCTCGTCGCCAAACGGCTCAGGTTTGCCAAGAAGAAGATTTGCTTCTTTGCCTTCAGAAGTTTCCGATTTCCCGATTTCAAACGGGAGCTTTTCTCTTATTTTTTCCAGGAAAGACATTTCTTGTGTTTTTGTATTAATTTTTTATCCTAACATTATACCAAAATTTAACCTGTCAGTAAAGGGTGAATCCTTGGGAACTTCCCTGGGATTTCCTGGGAACTGGCGTTTTGCGGCGATTTTCCCCGAGGAAATCGTCTAACCTGTAAACTCAGACCTGTAAATTTTTCCCCGGGGAAAAAGCACTGGATTTCCCCGGGGAAACCTTCCAACCTGTAAATCCCAACCTATAAAAAATTCCCCGGGGAAAATTTTCATTTCCCCGAGGAAAATACTTCGCAAACAAACACTTTATATCGCGCGATTCAGCGCCTTTTACTGTAATTCAACAGTCGCTCCGGCCTCCTCAAGTTTCTTCTTCATTTCTTCAGCATCCTTAAGATCAACACCTTCCTTTATAGCTTTTGGTGCTCCGTCAACCAAGTCTTTAGCCTCTTTTAGACCAAGACCGGTCATTTCCTTAACGACTTTGATAACAGCGATCTTGTTGCCTCCTGCGGATGCAAGAACAACATTCTTTTTGCCGCTACCAACAGCTTCTTCTGCGTCACCGCCTGCAGCTGCGCCAGCAGCTCCGGCAACCATCATAGGTGCGGCAGCGCTAACGCCGAACTTCACCTCGAGAGCCTTAACCAAGTTAGCAAGCTCGAGAACTGGAAGTTTTTCAACAAGTTCCATGATTTTTTCAGAGTCCTTGCTGAGTTCGACTTTTACTTCGTCTGACATAATTAATTAGGTTAGGATATATTAAGCAGTTTGTTTTTTTGCGATTGCATCAAGAGCGCGAACAAATCCGGCGATAGTGTTGTTAAGTACTCCATGAAAGCCGGAAATTGGTGATTTGAGCAAGTAAACGAGTTTCGCCATAAGTTCTTCTTTGGACGGAAGAGTAGCAAGAGCTTTTACTTCCTCCATAGTTAGAACTTTCCCGTCCAAAAGTCCTCCCAAAAGAGCTAACGCTTTATTCTTTTTCGCGTAGTCATAAACAATCTTGGCTCCAGTAGCGACATCATCATTACTGAAAACGGCTCCGATGGCTCCAACCATAACTTCATCCGGGATTTCGACGTCATATCCGGCCTCTTTTGCGGCGATTTTCATCAAAGTTTTCTTCGCCACCTTCATATCGGCATTTTTTTCACGCAACTTGCGTTTCAACGTTTGAACCTGATTAACCGTCAACCCCTTATTCTGAGCAAAAACGATCGATTGAGCCTCTTTGAACTTTTTAACTAGTTCAGCAAGGATTTCCTCCTTTTTTTGTCTTGTTATTGGCATATTTGCTTGATGTTAAAAAAAATCTCATCTGGGAGTCGTAGACAGATGAGACTTAAATCTTTAGGTTTCCTCTTTAGCTCCCTGTTACCACTTGCTATACCAGTCAAGACCTTTTTAAGATAGGAGCTGAAACCTAATTTTGTTTGTCTCGGCAGGACTTACTTCTCCTCGCGCCATTCCGCGCTCGGAGCTGCCTACTGTCTGCGACACGGGGTATTCTACTCAGCCACTTATAAAAGTCAATGAAAAAGTCAAAACTAGCCAAAAATGAGTTCGTCCATAACGTCGTGTGCAATTAAGGAGGATTGTTTGAGTGATTGCAGTATTAAACAAAAACCACAACTTTTTGCATTTTTGCACGACCACAAAAACTGCCGTTGTGCGATTTTCCAGGTTGGCAACTTTCCCATGGGAAAGTGTATAATGCTTTTTGGAAATTTGGCAAGTTCAACAATCTTAACAATCTTTGTTTACGCGAATTGCGGAATTAAACACAAATTGCAGTGGTAAGCATGTTTTTCAGACCCTCCTAAGTATGTTAAAATCCAATCGCCTTCAAGAACGTCTGCCGGATACCCCCCGAAATCATTTATATGAAAATCATTTATATGAATTTTCTACCCAAGCTCAATTCCTTCCTTAAATCCGCCCAAAATCCGCTCATCGTAGTCTTGGGCCCCACCGCAAGTGGCAAAACAGCGCTATCTTTAAAAATCGCCCACGAAATAGGCGGCGAGATCATCTCGACCGACTCCCGCCAGATATACAAAGGTCTCGAAATCGGCTCGGACGTTCTCCCGCTCAAAAAGCGCCAAAACATTCCTCACCATATGATTGGCATAGTCGAACCTGACCAAAGCTACAGCCTTGCAGAATATAGGGACGACGCGCTCAAAATTATCGCCCAAATCCGCGCACGCAAACACATCCCAATGTTAGTCGGGGGGACGGGTCTCTACATCTCATCGATCATCGAGGAATATGACGTCCCAAGAATTCCACCCGACAAAGCCCTGAGAGAACGCCTATACAAAGAAGCCGCGAAAAAAGGCGCAGAAGCTCTTCATAAACGTCTCGCAAAACTCGATCCAGAAGCCGCAAAGCGCATCCATCCAAATAACCTCCGCTACGTCATTCGCGCTCTGGAAATTAATAAAAAAACCGGCAAACCAAAAACCGATAAAAAAGCCGGGCTGGCCAGCTCAACGGGCCACGGCTCAGGTCAAACCGGTCCAGCCAAATCCTCGCCTTTCGACGTCTTTATGATCGGCATTGAATACCCTCGTGAAGAGCTTTACGAGCGCATCAACAAACGCGTCGACGAACAAGAAATGCGCGGCCTAATAGAAGAAGTCACGAACCTTCTTGCCCACGGCTATGACGAATCTCTCCCAGCCATGACCTCCCTCGGCGTCAAAGAAATAATCCCATTCATCCGCGGAGAACAGACTCTCGAAGAATGCAAAGAAATCCTTAAAAAAAACACGCGCAACTACGCAAAAAGACAGATGACGTGGTTTCGCCGCTACAATCGCAACGACGACAAAAACGGCTCCAACCGCATCTGCTGGATTAAACCCGAAGATCTTTAATACAACGCCTCCACATAGCACTTCTCGCAATAAACAACCTCCGGCCGATCCGGGGCATAAGTCGTGCGGATTTCCTTTTCACATTTCCCGCACTTGCGATCAAAAAACTTCCTTGGATTA
>Ga0265296_1002185_pt1 | contig 20275 bp, 12 predicted proteins | sample MunlanPumphouse1_FD_189073 | JGI IMG/M metagenome (GOLD analysis project Ga0265296, IMG submission 189073) | Groundwater microbial communities from a municipal landfill in Southern Ontario, Canada - Pumphouse #1 | ecosystem: Environmental > Aquatic > Deep subsurface > Groundwater | place...
GGCAAGATCGATACCCTTGACGAAGACTGTGGCGACATGGTCGACGACGACGGCGACGGTTACGCTGGCGCGGATTGCGACGACACCAACCCGGCCATCAACCCCGGCGCCACGGAGATTCCCTACAACGGGATCGACGAAGACTGCGATGGCGCTGATCTGACCGACGCCGACGGCGACGGTTACGACTACGACACGGACTGCGACGAGACCAACCTCGACATCCACCCGGGCGCCGAGGAAGTCTGTGGCAACGGCGTGGACGAGGACTGCGACGGGAACGATCTCGGATGCGTTCCGCCACCTGAAGGCCCATACTTGGATGTGGACGGTGATGGCTATTCTTGGCCCGACTGCGACGACACCAACGCCGCCGTTCACCCGGGCGCGGCCGAAATCGCGAACGACGTGGACGACGACTGCGACGGCGTGGTCGATGAAGGCACGGACATCTACGACGACGATGGCGACGGATACTCCGAAGCCGGCGGCGACTGCGACGACACCAACCCAGACGTGAACCCGGACGAAATCGAGCGCTGCGACGGCTTTGACAACGACTGCGATGGCAGCGTGGACGAAGCGGCCGCGTGGGGTTCCAGCATGTGGTACGTCGACCTGGATAGCGACGGTTATGGCGATCCCATGGCCGGAGCCTTTTCCTGCGACGAGCCGGTCGGTTACACGGCCGACAACACCGACTGCGACGACACCTCGGCCGCGGCCTTCCCGGGCAACCCCGAAGTCTGCGACGACGGTCTCGACAATGACTGCGACGGCGATGTCGATCTCAACGACGAAGCCTGCGCGGCCAGCGTCGACGGCGACGGAGACGGCTACGCCGCTTCGATCGATTGTAATGACACCAACGCCGCCGTGCATCCGGGCGCGACTGAAATCGCGAACGGCGTGGACGACGACTGCGACGGCGTGGTCGATGAAGGCACGGACGTCTACGACGACGACGGCGACGGGTACTCCGAAACCGACGGCGACTGCGACGACACCGACCCCGATCTCCTCTGGTACGAAGCCGGCTGGATCGACGCGGACACCGACGGCCATGGCCACGAGGGTTTCGCTGACAAGTGGCTGTGCGGTTCCGAGGTCGGTTATGCCACGAACAGCGATGACTGCAATGACCTCGATGCCTCCGTGAACCCCGGAGCCACGGACATCTGCGAGGATGGTGTGGATCAGGATTGCGATGGCAGTGATGCCGTGTGCCCTCCAGAGGACACTGGCAGTTCTGACACCGGCCTGTAGAAGGTCGGTTCCCTCAAGCGGCTTGAGCGCCTCGCGCTCTCGCCGCTATTTTTTTTCCCTCTCCCCGACCCTCCCCCGTATACAAAATCTGAAGTGTATACGAGGGAGGGAGAATCCGATGATCACCATCGCCCTCCCTCATCGCCACGGCCTTCAATTCTTCAGGCCGCCCTGAGTAGGATCGAAGGGCGATGGGGGAGGGACGGGGAGAGGGATTTAATCCTTAATCATTTCATGCTAAAATAAAGACATGCTCGACTTCAGGAGGATATATAAACATGCCGAAGAAAACACTGTTTGGTACGCGGTGGGAATTTTTGTTGTTTTAGCCACGCTTATTGCTTTGCAAACTATTTATTCCGGTCTAACGATTTTATCCATTGTCATCGGTCTTTGTTTTATTATTTTGACGATTTTACGGCCGCTTTGGACTTTGGCTTTTGTGGCGGTTTATTTGCCGTTTGAACCTTTTATTTTAAAATTCGTGCCTGATGAAATTTATATTTTTGCCAGATATTTTTCGGAATTTTTAATTTATTTTTTATGCGCGGTGGTTATTTGGCGAATGATTACCGGACAATTAAAAACTAAGACCACGCCGATAAATTTGCCGTTTGTTTTATTTTTGGTGGTAGCCGCTTCATCGGCTGTAATTAATTTTGTTGATCCGTCCATTGCCATTCTTGGGTTGCGGCAGATTATTCGTTTTATTTTGGTCTTTTTTGTGGCGGTTTATTTGCGGCCGTCCAGATCATTTATTCAAAAATTAACTTTGGCTTTGTTGATTGTGGTTTTGTTTGAGGCTGGTTTAGGTATTGTTCAGGCCATTATCGGCGAGCCGCTTGATTTATTGCTTTTGCCTTCGGAAACCAGAACTTTTGGCGAAATGGTTTTAACTTCCGGGGTGGCGCAAACTTGGGAATCAGGCACGCGGGTTTTTGCCACGCTGGGGCGTTATGATCGTTTGGGAACTTTTTTGGCTTTCTTTCTGATTATTGCCTCGGCCGTTCTTTATGAAATGAAAAAAAATGCCGAGAAAGGCAAAAAAATTATTTGGGCAACTATCTTTGTTGGTTTGCCGGCTTTGGTTTTGACTTATTCTCGTTCGGCTTGGTTTGGTTTTTTGCTGGGATTTTTGTTTATCGCCTTGTGGATTAAAAAAGACAAAAAAGTTTTGGTAGCCACTTTGTCAATTATTGTTTTATTGTTCAGTTATTTAATTTATTCCGGTTTAATGGTTCGCTATTTGGTTGATACGCCGCAGCAAACAGTGGTGGAAAGATTTTTTGAAAGTTTTTCTTTTGAAAGATGGCGCGGTGAATATTACGGTTTGGGTCGTTTATATTGGATGGTTCAAACCGTAACTACTGTTGTGCCCGCTTCGCCTTTGTTTGGTTTTGGTCCTGGCCAATTTGGCGGTGGGGCAGCCACAGCTCTTAATAACACACGGGTTTACGAACAGCTTGGTTTGCCGTTCGGAGTTTATGGCACTGATGGTTATATTGATAATAATTGGTTTTCATTGTGGGGCGAAACCGGCACGCTGGGTTTGGCTTTTTATTTGTGGATGTACTTGGCTTTATTTGTTTTTTCGGTTCAGGTTTATCGAAAAACCAAACACGATCCCTTTGTTCGAGCTTTGGCTTTAGGTTTTGCGGCCGCTATGATTGCCGTGGCTTTGAATGCTTTTTTGGCCACCTTCCTCGAGGTTAGAACCTTGGCTTTTTATCTTTGGTTGTATGGGGGATTTATTGTCGTTCTTGCCCCCACCCCGACCCTCCCCCATATACACAACGGAAGGGTATATGAGGGAGGGAGAATTCGTTGATTCGTGAATTCGTGTCACAATTCGTGATTCGTAACCCTATGAAAGTAGTCCTCGCCAATAAATTTTATTTTCTTAAAGGCGGAGTTGAACGCTATCTTTTGGATTTGGAACATTTGTTAAGGGAACATGGCCATGAACCGATTCCGTTTGCCATGCGGCATCCGGCTAATTTGCCAACGCCCTACAGTAAATATTTTGTCAGTCGAGTGGAAACCGAAAAAGTTAAAATCAGTTGGTCGGGTTTGCGCACCCTTGGCCGCATGTTTTTTTCTTTTGAAGCTCAAGAAAAACTTTCTCAACTGGTCCGTCGTTTTCAGCCTGATCTGGTTCATGTTCATAATATTTATTATCAGATTTCGCCCACGATTTTTTTGACTTTGCGCGAGTTGGGCGTGCCCATAGTCATGACTGTCCATGATTATCATCTGCTTTCGCCGCAGTATATGCGTTGGTCGCATCATCGGGTTGAGGATTTGAGTCGGGTCGGTATTATTCAAGCCGCCCTTTCTCGTTTTCTTAAAGATTCTTTTTTAGCCAGTTTGGCCGCGGCCGCGGCTTTTCATTTGCATGAGCGCATGGGGCTTTATCATTTGGCCGATCGTTATGTTGTTTCCACTAATTTCGTGAAAAGCGAAATGATTAAAAAAGGTTTTAATCCGCAAAAGATTCATCTTTTGCCTTTTGGCATTGAAGGCCGAAGAGTGACGCCGGCGATTGGTTGGGATCATGGTTATGTTTTATATGTTGGTCGGTTGGTGGAAGAGAAGGGAATTTGGACATTATTGCGGGCGGCTAAAAATTTACCGCAAATTAATTTTAAAATTGTCGGAACCGGACCAGAAGAGGCAGGTTTAAAAAAGGCGGCCAGCCAATTGTCTAATGTGGAGTTTGTTGGTTTTGTGGCTGGCGAGGCTTTGTGGAACTTGTATCGCGGAGCGCGCTCTGTGGTGGTGCCATCGCTGTGGCAAGAGGTTTTCGGTTTGGTGGCGCTTGAGGCCATGGCCGCCGGCAAGCCGGTTATCGCTTCCAATATCGGCGGTTTGCCAGAGATTGTTTCCGATCGTGTAACCGGATTGTTAGTTCAACCGGGCAGCGTGCCTGAACTCACCGAAGCCATCGAGCGGCTTTTTTTTGATCATGGTATGACCCGAGAAATGGGCTTTGCTGGTCGGGAAAGAGTTTTAAAAGATTTCACCATGGAAAAACATTACGAAGGTTTGATGGAAATTTATGGTGAGGCCATTAGGGAGCATCATGGGGCGTAGAACGTAGAAGACGTAGAACGTAGATTGTAAAAAAATCGGACGGGTTATTTTAAATATTCGTACTTTTTATAAAAAACTGTTAAACTCTCAAGAGTTATAATCAATATTAAAATGGCTGATTTATGGCAAATAGAAAACCTGAACAATCGCTAAGTGATGAAAATGGACAAATGGTTAACGAAGGTCTTAAAAAAACACCAGAACAGGAGCGACCGTCAGACAAAAAACAAGCTTTTGAACATTCTGTAGTAGAAAGAACGATTTTGGAATATCTCAATAGGACATTATCTGGTGAAAAACTGGAGTCTTTTATTTCTCGAGAAATGAATAAAGATTGCAAAGTTGCCGTTATAATTCCTGTCTACAATGAAAGTGCTTCAAATATATTGCGTTCCCTGTCTTCGTTGTCAGAACAGGAAGGAATTGATCCAAAATCATTCGAAATTGATTTAGTTGTCAATAATCGCCAAGCCGAAGCTGAACAAGAAACAGAGGCTTTTTTATCAAACCAAGCTTCAATAAATTTAATAAAGTTTATTAACGGCGAGTCACAAGAAGTTCCGGGTGGATTAACCGACGAACAGATTAAACAAATTGAAAAAATTCGGAAATCAAAAGTTGTAATAAATGTAATCGACAAATCTTCTTCTGACGCCTCCGACCAAGAAAATAATGTCGGTATCGCTAGAAACAGAGCTGGCGCAGAAATTGTTGATAGATTTATGAGGTCTTCTGGAAATACTGAAGGTGTGGTGGCAATAACCGATTGTGATTGTGTTTTTTCGGAAAACTATATTAAATCGTTAATTGAGTCGTTTGGAAATCATAAAATCAACGGCGTTTCTGGTAACTTAGAATTCGAGATTGACCCGATTTTACCAAATCGAGAACTTATTCAAAGAGCTTTTGATATTTACATGGGTAAAGATCATCCGAAAGGAGATTATTCTGGCGAGTCAGATTTTCAGTTGCAAACGGAAGGAGTGTTACAATCCGGAGCCAATATGGCGGTTCCGGCAAGAGTTTGGGCACAAGTTGGTGGTATGCCGCCGCTAGCTGGTGGAGAAGACATTCAATTTGGAGAAAATGTGGAAAAACTTGGCGGTCAAGTCGCAAAAAATTATTGTTATACAATCACTTCTTTAATCCGGATTTCAGAAAGAACCGGATTACAAGGTAATGGGCGCATTGTCAAAAAAATTAAAGAATCGATTGACGCTTTTGTTTCCGGAAGATCAGACAAGGTTGTTATAGAAGACAGAGAAAAAGTTGGTAATTTTTTCGGTGAGGTTATAAAAGCTTTTGAAGAAAGACGATTAACCGGAAGATTGTTAATGGATTTAATGGCACGAAATAATTTCAAACAAAACGAACTACCAGAGACAGAATACAACGAATTAGCCAATGAAATTAATCAGGAGTTAGGAAAAATAGAAACCGATCGAGATTATCGTAAAATTGAAAGAACGATTCTCGAAAGAATTTATCCTTTTTACCCCGAAAAGGATATTGCTGACAGATTAGCCGAGAAAAAATAAGACAATTTAAAAATTTCCTAAAAATTTGCGGTTTTTACCCCCCCATAGTATAATGGCATCGCGAATTAAGTAATTAATTTTTAAAAATATGGGAGATAAATATCGTGGTTTCTCAGAGGAAGAAATCGCTAAAGCAAAAGGAAACAAAGAAAAATTTTCGGAAATCAAACAAACACGGCCACCAGAAGCAGAAAATGGCGAGACAGAAATATTTGAAGAAGTTGTCGAAGAGATAGCAATGGAAGAGTCGGCCAAGTATTTTAGAAAAAAAGAAGCAACTGTTAATAGAATATTGGAAAAAATGAGGTCACCGCCTTCTTTTGCATTAGAGACTGCGATCAAAGAAATGCAACAAACACGTCGAGTATCAAAAAAATTGATAAGAGACGCATTAAATTTGGGTGGGAGTGCCAAGTTGAGCGATAGAGAACAGACTGAAATTTTAGGTGTTATTTATCAATGGTTATTTGAACTCAGTACGGATGGTATCGAGCTTCAAAATGACGCGGAACTTTTGGCAAACATTGCCATTACTAAAGTAAAGAATAATTATAAAGTTGAGCGTTCTATTCAAGAGGCTCAATGTGATTTTGAAAGACAAGCTGGTTGGTATTTTGAAACTGAAGAAGGACGTGTTGCATTGGAACGCATTAAAGAAGAAGTAAGAAAAAAGAGTGCTGAATTGTAAAAAATATTTTTGAACGAATTAAAACCACCAGTTTTAACGCTGGTGGTTTTGATTTATTGGCTAAATACCGACTTTCTTTTTGTCGAACAAGGTCAGAAGTTGGGTGTGGTGTATTTGCTGTTTGTCCACTTTTTTTCAACCAACCCAACAATCTACGCTTTCTACGTTCTACGATTTCTACGTCCGATGTCATTACAACAACGGTTTTCTACGTGTCAGCCATGTCATAACCGGATTTTCTTTTTTAAGATGAATAATTTGACGATACAACATCTCCGTTCGTTCGGCGATTTCGTTCCAAGAGAAATTATTTTTAACAAAGACAACTGCTTCAGTACCAACATGATCAACCAACTCTGGTGCCTCGGCCATCATGATTAAATTTTTGGCCAAATCATCGGTATCACCGACTTTGAAAGCCAAACCGTGGTTGTGAGTGATTTCCAAGTGTTCGGGAATATCAGAAGCCAAAACGCATTTGCCATAACTCATGGCTTCAAGCACGGCGATCGGCAAACCTTCCAAACGAGACGGGTGAACAGCGGCATAGGCGTTGGCAAACAAAGCCTGGAGGATTTCACCGGTTTGTTCGCCGGTCAAGACAATCGAATTATCGCCGCAAGATATTTTTTTCACTTCTTTCACGTAATCATCAGTAAACGAACCGCCGCCAACGATTACTAGTTTCAGGTCGCGGAAAAGTTTTGGTTGCGCGGCGCGAGCTTTTTTCCAAGCTTCAATCAAAGTTTTTTGGCCTTTGTGTTCGACCAAGCGAGAAACCATGATGAAATATTTGTTTGTTTCAAGATCAAACTTTTTAATCAATTCATTTTTATTTTCTTTATCAAGAATATTCACGCCGTTCGGAATGTAAATTGGATCAGCTCCATAAGTTTCGCGAGCGTATTCCAAAAGAGTTTTAGAGACAACAATTGTTTTGTCAGGCAAGCGGCAGGCGGCCAATTCGCCCAAACGCAACATGAGTCGGGCAAACCAACCCCATTTTTGCTGAAGACGATCAATGCTGTGAAAAGTTACGACAATTTTAGCCGAAGGGCGGAGCAATTTTGGCAACCAAACCAAAAGAGCCGGGCCAACGCCGTGATAATGAAACACATCGGCTTTCATCCAGACCGCGACAAAGGTTGACAAAAAGGTGTGAACGATCGCGTCCAAGTGTTTGGTGCGAATAGTTGGCACAAAAACGCGCTGGACTTTTCCGTTATAAGCGTTTTTTTTGGAATACCAGCCACGGCAAAACACGATCACTTCGTGACCTTGGTTAACCAAGCGTTCTGAGAGCTCCTGCACATGGGTTTCGATTCCGCCTGAGAGCGCCGGATAGCCTTTTTGTCCAATCATTGCTACTTTCATAAAAATTAGAAGTTGCCCCGCCGACATAGGATTTTGGCGGGGTCCCGCCAAAGCGAAGAGACGGCGGGAGATGTTGGCTGTGCCCGCCATAGCTCGCCATGAGCGACGGCGGGAGATTAGAAGTTGGATTGGAATCTCCGAAACTGCTTATCTTAGCAAAAAACTTCCTTTTTGTCAATGGTAGAATTGGGTTGTTGTGGATAACTAAAAAAGCCCTTGTTTTAGGGCTTTTTGGTGGGGTTTTGGTTTATAGTTGAGCAGTTTCTAGCTTTTCTAATCGTTCTTCGAGTCTTTTATAATATCCGCGCAAAGCTGTAAGTTCTAGATCAAGTTTTTGGTGCATGTGAATAAAACCATCAACATTCGTGTAAAGTCGATCGATTCTTTCATCAGTTTTAGCAAATTTTTTACTGGTTTCCTCTTTAGCCTCATCAAAACCACGCTGGGTCATTACAGCCAGGTTTTCAATTTCATCATCGTGTTTTTTCAAACCCTGTTGAATTATTGATGTAAGTTTTTCAAATTCTTGTTTGATTTCTTGATCCATAGTGTTATCAAGATAACACGAGCTGGTTGGTTTGGCAAATTGTTATTTTTTGAGTTTTTTAAGCAATTTAACGTCGTCTTTTACTAATAAATGCCGTTCCGCCCATTTAGAATATTTATCCGGTTTTTCGGTTTTTATTTTATTTAAGAATTCGTTTTCTCGTTCTTTTAGAGTCAGTAGGAATTGTTTTGTCGGAACTGGATAAGAAATTTTGTTTAAAGTGACAGATTGAGGCACAATTAGGTCTTTCGAAAAGATTTGGTGCGGTAAAGAGTAGAAATTTATTTCAAAATTATTATCCGGAACTTCGTCTAAAATATGGCCAGTAAAAATTTTTTCTTGATCTGTTGAGACGATTTTATAAACCAAATTTGTTTCCGTCGGATGAGACACTTCGGTCGTCTCCACGCCGATATTTTTTAAAGTCTCTTTTATTGTCGATAAATCTTTTCTGAAAAAAAGCAAATCGATATCTTTATGAGATCGAGTTAATTTTTCTAGTAGTCCATCCAAAGCAAAACCGCCGTAAACCAGCCAAAAACGTTTTGCTCCCAATTCTTTACTGAAATCGGCGAGCAGCTCTAAATTTTTGTAAGTCAAATCGGAGATTTTTGCCATAAGATTTTTACAAATAACTGCGATCACCAGTTATTTGGAAACAATGCCTAATCCATCAGCCATCAAATCACCAGGCAAATTAGTGGTAACCGAGGCACCGGTCGCGGTAACCCAAGCCCCGGTCCAGCCATCGGTTCCAGAGAGGAGGACATTGGAAATAAGCGTCGGTGAGGTTCCAATCTGGTTTTCTGACGGCGTTATGGCCACCTCGAAAGCCGCGCCAATAATTTTTGCCGATGGTGAAAAAGTTGAAGTTATCTCGTCAGTTTTCCAACTAACGGTTTTTGTTGACTCGTCGTAGGTCACGGCCGAGCCGGTGGAAACGGTTTGGCGGCCGGTGAAAGTAACGCCGGCCGGCAGTTCACCGGTAATGGAGAGATTTTTTATTTCATTGGTCGTGCCCGAGATGTTCCAAAAAATCCAGTACTTTGTTTCCTCGCCAACCACTGGTGGCAACGGACCTCGGCCAAGTTGATCGCCGCGCTCAGTGGCATAGCGGCCGAAGGAGCGGAAGGCGATTGGCGTGGTTAGAGGAGTTGAGATTGATGTTCCGGAAACGGAAACTAAAGTTGCGGTGGCGTTATCTTCGATTTTATAAGAAGCAGTGGCTGTGGTGTCAAGATTTAAATGTTCGTAAACAGAAGTTTCGCTTTGAGCGATTGATGGGCGGAGTTTTAACTCCACTTCGGCCTCGCCGGACGCGTGTTTCATGATCACGCCGATCGGCGTGATTGTGATTTTATTAACAAACGGGCTATTTGTAAAAATTGAAATTTTTACATCATAAACAGCCGTATCGCCGGTATTTTCATATTTAACAATCGCCTTAAGCGATCCGCCCGGACTGGCCGAGGTTGCGTCGATACTATGACTGATTTTTATCTGCGGCTGCACCACCGAAACTTCTTGTTTCAAAACATCTTGCTTATATTCATCAGAACCGAAAACAAACGAAGGGACAAACGATAAAGACAAATTTTCCGCTCCGGCCTTCGGCGCGCCGGTAAAAGTCATACGACCTTCTTCACCGGCGGCTACTGAAGGAGCTGACCAGTTATTGGGTGAAAGGGAAGTCAGAGAGAAATTATCAGGCCACTCTGGTTGGATTTTTATTTCTGGCAAAGCAAACTCGCCGGTGTTTTTGTAAACAATCGAACCAGTAAAAGTTTGGCCGGCCACGATTCTTTCCGGTATTTCCAATGTTAGGTTAAGTACCGAGCTGGTTGGCGAAAAAGCATGACGAGAATTTTTTTCACCATGACGATTTTTTTCACCATAAGTAAAAGTCATTTTGGCCTCAAAAATTTGCTCGCCGCCAACGTTGCCAAACATTATCCCGCGGATTTTTATTGAGCCAACCGCGTCCGGAGCCAGGTTACCAAGGGGAATAGCGTTGCTTTCGATCGGGGTTTCGCCACTAACCAATTCTTGTAAAGCAAAATGGGCCGGATATGAAAGATTCAAATAAACATCCTTTAATTCTTGTCCAGCGCCATTGGTATAGCGAATAACCAAAGTTGAAGGCGCGCCGGAAACGATTTCCGTTGGCGCGATTCGCGCTTCAAAGAAAATTCGGTTTTCAATTTGATTATGCCAAACAAACCAGCCAATAACCGATCCGGCTATCCCCAAAGCAATAAACAGAAGAGCGATATCGGTTAAAAGAAACCTGATTTCAAATTTTTCTATTTTGATATAACGTTTTTCAATGTGACGATAAAACGGGGTTAAAATGGCCCGGCCCGGGTGCACCAATAAACGCACAAAATATTCGAGCGCGGTGTGCGGACGTTCGGCCGAGCTTTCGGCTAAGCCGTGTTTAATTTGGTCTTTTATAGTTTCGGACATAATTGGTGAGGGCGCGAATTACGAATCGATACGAATATACGAATTGCTAATCTTCACGAATATACTAATTTGCGGATTGGTATATTCGTACCAATTTGTAATTTGTATATTCGCCAATATTCGTAATTCGCGCCAGGCCATTAAAATTTCGAAAAAGTGAAGACATCCTCACTTAAAGTAATGATTTCGTCGATGCCGTCATTGTCAACATCAGCCACAGTGATTTTTACGCCGGTATTATCTAGAACCGAACCGGTAAAAAACTCATTTTCCAAAACGCCATTCTCATTATACACCTTAACATGCGGCCCGCCCGAAGGACCGGCGCCGGTCACGATTTCGGTTCGGCCATCGCCGTCAACATCGCCCGAGCCAACGTAAACCCCGCCGCGAAAGGCTGAATTGTAAGCAAAGAAACCGGGATTAATTAACACACCGTTTTTGTTAAAAATCCGCACATGCGGGCCGCCAGATTTTCCGGCTCCGGTAATGATTTCCAATTGGCCGTCATTATTAACATCGCCTAAAGCCACGTGTACGCCGCCACGAAAAGCCGGATCATAAGCAAAGAAACCGGGATTGATTAAAACGCCATCCTTGTTAAAAATTCTTACTTGCGGGCCGGCGCCGTATTCAGCGCCAGTGACAATTTCGACCGAGCCGTCGTTTTCTAAATCGCCAACCGCCAAGTTGATGCCCAGATCGTAATTTTCAGTAAAAGGACAAAAGGCGGCGTGTTGTTTTCCGTCATCGTCATAGATAACCACTTCGGTTTTATCAGCCGTAATGGTTTCAAGTTTTTTGTCGCCATCAAGGTCGTATTTTAAAACCGTTTGGCCGCCCAGGTAATCAGAATCGTAAGCGAAAAAGCCGGTTCGTTTCATGTTGCCTTTGGCATCGTAAATACGGGCAAAAGCGCCGTTCACATAAGCCGCGTTATTTATTTGTTCAATTGGGCGAAGCAGAACCAAACCGTCTTCGGCCGGTACAGTGATTCGCGAAACAATCGCGCCGCTATTGGTATTCGGATCTTGCTTGCCGTGAAGTTTTTCATAATCACCGTCAAGCGTGACGGTTTGGGTTTGACTGGTGGCATTAACCACCACTTTTCCATTGATAAAGTCGCGACCCCAAACGCTGTCTTTTATTGCGGTGTTATCAGTATCGAGCAAATCTTCCGGCTCGCCTTTCGGTTCTCCTAAATATGCTTCATACTCATCGTAATTCCAAAGTTGAGCGTGGCTTTCCGTGCCATAATCAAAGCCAAAGTACGCGCCACCGAGGAGAGCGGAGGTCAAACCAAAACGAACCGCTTGATAATCGTTTTGTTCGCCAGTGTTGTTGGTGTTACCGTTAAGGACAAAAATTGGATCATAACCAACCGTGTTTTCCATGTCCAAATAATTTTTTTCCACCGCGCTCCATTTTCCATTACCCTCCCACGGGGTGGGGAATGATTCGAACATGCGGCCGTTTATGTAGACGCGGAAGGTTGAGTTGGAACTGCCGTTGGTAATAATGATCGCTTTGGAGCCGACCAAGTTTCGTGTAGTTTTAAAAAGTTCGGCATAACCATCGGCCCATTGTTGGTTGGTAACCGAGCTGCCTGGTGGCGCGGAATCATTTACCTCGTCAAAAAATATTCCATCCCAAAGTTTTGTGCCATAAACAGTCGTGGCCGCGTAATTCGCCAAATAGCCAGCCCAATCGGAATTAAGATTAAGGGCGCTAGTACCCGGCCAAATACTTATATTGCTTCCATTATTATTTTTCAGCCACCACGAACTTTGAATGCCGGATTTTAAAGTTTTGTGAAGCGCGTCGTTCCAATAAAGATTGTTGTAGCTGACCGAAGGAACGTAAGCAAGAATAATAATGTCGGGATTGCGCCGGCGCGCTTCGGTAAAAAAAGTTTTGTTATAAAGTTGCGCTTCGGCCGGCAAAACCAATAAATCAAAAGATGACAAAGCGGCGATCGCTGTTTTGCCCTCAAGCGCCGCGCCGGACATTAAAAAATAATTCGCCGTGCGCGGATATTTATCCGTCGCGGTTTGTGCTTCTATCCCGAGCGGGAAGAGAAGTGTGGTTATGAAAAGTATGGCTAGAATTTTTTTCACATTAGTTTTCCCTCCCACCTTGGGGGAGGGCATGGGAGGGGGTGTCATCTAACACCTTCGGATTCGGTGAAAACAATTTATTTTTTACTCGCCACTGGGCGACAAACTGGCCGATTCCAGCTCGATCTCTTTTGTTTCTAACCGTGGTGGCGCTTTGCGACCACTTTAAAAGAGATTCAAAATTTATTTTGTATCGTCCTTGCACCACCACGTAAGTTACTTCTTGGGCGGCAATGGCTCGGCGGATAGTCCGCTGGCTGATGCCAAACATACGGGCGGCTTCGGAGACGGATAGGCGGATGATTGAGTTTAGGGGCATATTGGTTTATTGGTGTGGAGAGGGCGCGAATTACGAATTTTTTCGAATATACGAATTGCTAATCTTCGCGAATATACTAATTTGCGGATTGGTATATTCGTACCAATTTGTAATTCGTATATTCGCGAGGTATTCGTAATTCGTGCCCTCTCCAATTCAATATTGTCAACACCAGTGTAGCCAAAAAAAATATTTTTGTCAAGTTAGCAAAAAATGTAAGGGTCGAGTCTTGTTTTTTTCCACAGTTTTTGGTAGATTTCTCCTGTTATCTTGGCCAAAAATAGTGTATCATCTGGCCAGTTTGTAATATAAGTCACTTAATTATCAACCTCGCTTGTGCTAAGGACTCAAGAACAATTTCTTCTTTTCAGTATTAGGACAAAACGCGACGAAAAAGCGTTTGATAGATTAATGAGCGAACACGCTTCGGCATTAAAGAGATTTTTCGTATATAAACTTCCTAGAAAGGAAGATGCCGAGGACGCTTTCTCGATAACACTTTTCAGAATTTGGAATTATCTAACCGCCGTTGAAGTGGAAAGCGTATCGGGATTAATCTTCACGATAGCTCGAAGTGTTGTTGCTGAATTTTACAGGAGCCGAAAAATTGAAACTGTCCCGATTGAAGGTCACGACCAATCACCAGAAGATCAAGAAGAGAAATTTGAAAATTGGATGGATGTGGAGATAATAAAGAAAAAGATATCGGAGATATTTGACAATGAACAACAACTAGCTCTTCAACTTAGATTTTTTGAAGGCCTAACCATAAAAGAAACAGCGAAGAGGATTCAGAAGTCTGAAAACGCTACTCGTGTAATGATTCATAGGTTATTGAAACGGCTGCGTGCCGATCTTAATAAAAAAGTGTGACAAATAAAGAACTGATAAAATTTTTACGAGATCATAAAGACGACCCGGCTTTTGGCGGCGGTGATTTTGACTATCGAGAATCATGGAATAGATTTGCAAGAAAATACAGTGATCTCGGTTTTACGGAAAACCCGGAGCCCTTTGTCGCGACCTGGCGCGATTACGCTAATTATTTTGTCCATATTAGTTCCAAAACCATATTAAAACCAGCTGGCGCGCTCGCTTCAATTTTTATTTTAGTTTTCGTCGGTTGGGTAACCGCGGTAAATGTTTCGCTGGCCAGTATGCCGGGTGATTTCTTTTACCCGGTTAAATTGGTTACCGAGCGCACGCAAATGATGCTTACCGCCACCAGTGAACAGCGCGCACGTTTGCATGCCGAATTTGCCGGCCGACGTTTGGATGAAGCTATGAGTATTGCTTCTTCTGCTCATTCTGATTCTGATAAGGAAGCTCTTATGAAAACCGCGGTTGATAATTTTAAAACAGAAGTCGCTTCAGTAACTGACGAATTAAAAAATGTTTCTTCAACCGAAGGCGCGCAAGCCGTAACCGAGTTGGCTAACGCGGTTGATCGCAAAGCCGAGGAATATTCCGCGGTCATTGGTCAGTCGTCCGGTGATGTGACCGAAGTCACGGCCGCGGTGGTTGAAGCGCAAGAGCAAGTAACGGAAGCAGTTGTTACCGAGCATGAGGAGCAACCGCAACAAGAAACCGAAAGATACCTTGACGTGGCTTTTCAAAAAGACACCGCTGATATTCGCGACCGCGCGGATATGATTAATGTTCGATTAGTTCGAGTTGAGACTGCTTTAACCAATAACGGGGCGTTGACGGTTGATATTATCAACACAATGAAAATCACTAAAAAAGCGATTAAAGATTTTGATGATAAAATTATCGATTTGTCCAGTATTTTCGCGGCTGGTGGTTTTAGAACGGTTTTTGAAAAAATTTCTGAAATGAAAATTGTTTTGACTAACGCTGAAGTTGTGGTGGCTGATTTGGAGATTATGGTGACCGAACCACAATTATAATCCTTTATTGCAGATCCTCCTCTCCATTACCCAACTCTTCGCGCTGAAGTTATCCCTCTTTCATGCCTCTCTTCCTAATCTCTCCTCGCGCTGAACTAAACCCTCTCCCCATGCCCCTCCCCCTCTGGGAGGAGGGGGATTACAAAAAAGAAGCGAAGCCCTCCTCTCCCGCCCCTCGATAGGCCTCGGGGCGGCCTGAGTCGAGTCGAAGGCCGGGAGAGGTTTGGGGAGAGGGCGTCATCGCGGTGATCGGGTATGGAGGAAAGGGGTAAACCGGTGATGCGGAGGGGAGAGATAAGAGGAGAGGGACTAAAATCGAACTCGTTTCTCCGCAGACTTCATAAAAAAATATGAAATCTGCGGAGAGGCGTATTCATTTGCGTCTCGTCAATTTATCAAAGGTGCGTTTTGGCAAAGGTTGAACCAACGGCTGGGGCCAAACGTGAAATAATTGCCGCAAACCATGCACCGAAATGGTGCATGGCAATCAGCGCGCGCTCCCGCGCTTTACAAAACGGAGTTCCAAAATAATTATGAAAAATGCTTTTAAAAAAGCGTTTACGGGCGCGGTGGCTGTTTTGACCATTATGTGGTCAATCGGCATTGCCGCGTATGTCCCAACGGCCCAGGCTGCCACAGCCGGCGACGTTATCAAGGGCACCACCCTCTCGACCGTTTATTACTACGGTTCTGATGGTTCCCGTTACGCTTTCCCGAACGAAAAAACCTATTTCTCCTGGTATAGTGATTTCAGCGGTGTTGAAACCATTTCTGATTCAGATTTGGCTGCCATCACTTTAGCTGGCAACATTGTATATCGCCCAGGTTCACACTGGATTAAAATTCAAAGCGACCCCAAAACCTATGCCGTAACAACCGAGGGCACAATCCGCTGGATTGAAACCGAAGATGTTGCTGTAGGTCTTGCTGGCGCTGACTGGAATGCCTTCATTGACGACGTCTCTGATACATTCTTTGTCGATTACACGGTTGGCACCTCGCTCATGACCGCTGATGATGGCTACGAAGGCGCTTTGACGACTGATGGTACCGACACCTACCTCGTCTGGGGTGGTGAAAAGCTCAAGGTGACTGACATGGATGCCAACAGTTTCCAGACTCGCTTTGTGCTCGATGGCACTGGCGTTGATCTTACTGGCATGACTGCTGGTGATGACCTCGCTGCAGAAGACACAACCATGACTGACACTGCCCAATTGGGCGGCGCGGTTGCTGTTGGTGGCTTGTCCATCTCTTTGGCTACAGATACTCCAGCTTCAGTTACAATTCCATCTTCGGCTGATTCCGTGGAAGTCGCCACTTTTGAAGTGACTGCTACCGATGGCGCGGCCACGATTAGCCAAATGATTTTCCGTCTTAGCGGCGTTGGCGCGACAACCAACATTGCTAACACCTATCTTTATGAAGGTGATACTCGTTTGACCAATTCCCGCTCAATCAATTCAACAACTCGTGAAGTTACTTTCAGCTCGTTGGGTTTGGATCTCGCTGATGGCGAGACAATGTATCTCACAGTTCGCGTTGATGTCGCGGCCGCGGCCACTGTTGCCGCTGGCGACACGGTGGCTTTCTCTTTGATTGAAGCGGCCGATGTTACCACTGACAGCGCTGTCTCCGGCGCCTTCCCAATCACTGCCAACACCATGACTTTCTCTGACACTGTTGCCGGTACTTTGACTGTGACCAAGAACGGCTCAATCACTAATCCGACTCTTGGTGAAGAAGATGCGATAATCGCCAAAGTAAAATTTGCCGCGGCCACCGAAGGCGCTTCTATCACACAAATCATGTTCGATATTGATAACGCCGCCGATCACAGCAACTTTACTCTTTATAATGGTTCAACCCTGCTCGCGAATGGAACAGTTGCCGGAAAGAAAGTTACCTTTGTCCTTTCCGATCCTTTAGTGATTGAAAAAGGTGATGATGAAACTTTGTACGTCAAAGCTGAAATTGGTGGCGAAGCTGATGAGGTTATCAGCGTGGCCATCGAAGAAAGCGCTGATGTTATGGCTGTCGGAAGCATCTACGGCTTTAATATGGGTATTACTGTTACGGATTATGATCAGACCGGCAATGCTTCTTGTACCACCGAATGTTCCGAATCAACAATCCAAGGCGGTGATTTGACCTTTGCTTTCAATGGTCCTTCATCCTCGGATATTGCGGTTGATAGTAGTGACCAAGTTCTCTTAGAATTCACTATCACTTCGGCCAACTGGACTCAACTGCAAGAGCTGCCGATTATTTTGACCGTGGCGTCACCTGCTGACGCGGATGCTGATGACGATGATTTGTTGAATGATACAGGCGATGAGGCCAACTACACCGATATCTCTATTCGTGAGGAAGATGGTAAAGTTTGGATGGGTCCGGAAGAGCTTAGCGCCACAAACGCTTCTGCCTCTTCTGCTGACGACACAACCCAAACTCTAACCTTTGACGACTATAAAGATATGCAAGCTGGTGATTCGATTGATCTCATGGTTACAGCCGATGTCAATAATGATACTGACATGGATGGTGATTTGATTAACGCCGCGATTGATGTCAGCGGCATTGTGGCCGAAGATGTCAACGGCGATGACTTGACAAACTCGACTGATATTGTTCCGACTGCCGACATTACCGGCTACAACATGACGATAACAACTTCGTCTTTGACAGTTGATGAATCGTCAACACCGTCAGCCTCGACCTATGTTATCGGTACTGCTTCGGTTCCGGTGATTGGTTATGCTTTCACAGCAGGTGAGGCTTCCTATATTACAATTACCGACGCCACATATCTTGTGGCCGGTGACTCTGATGCCACTTGGACCCCTGGTCTTAACCTTGTTCCAACCGATCACATTAGCACTTGTTCGATTTATGACAGCGTTACAGGTTCGTTAGTTGATGGTCCGGCAGGCGTCACGGCCAGTTCGGCTACCGAAACCACGGCTACTTATTCAATCGCTTTCGATAGCTTTAGCTGGACAGTTGATGCCGGGGAAACCGCTAAGTTACTCATGAAGTGTGATTTGGCTAACATTGCTTTGGATGCTTCCACTGATGCAAGTGACACTTATAAGTTCTATCTTGAAACAGATGGTGGTGTTCCAACACTTACCGCGGAAGATGAAGACGGAGATGATGTTGATGGGTCATACGACTCTGATAACAGCGGCACGGTTGATGCCAGCGACGATGCTGATTACAACTCGGCTCCTGGCGGAGCCCCGACCCTCACAGTTGCCGCTTCCGGCACTTTGACCATTACTGTTGCTTCGGATACGCCGACCTCGACGATTATTCTCGGTAGTTCGACCGGCGTGTCGCTTGCCAAATACAAATTGACAGCCGCCAATGAGGCTTTCGTGGTCAACAAGATGACTTTTGACAACTGTTACGGCGCGGCTTTTGATGGCGCGAATACATGTGCCGGAACAGCTGGAACTGACAACGTTGCTGATCTCTTAACCGCCACTTACACAAACTCGGATGGCGCATCCGAAAGTGTTACTGGTTATTTCTCTGGCGGTGAAGTTACCTTCTCTGGCATGGATCTGTATGTTGGCTCTGATGCCAGCGCGTATATTACTGTCACTGCCAATACAAGCGCTGTCTCGAGTACTGCCGCCACTTCCGGTACCTTGGTTGCCGCTTCTCTAAAAGATGTGGCCGGTGATTTGGAAGCTGTTGGGCAAGGTTCTGGTACAACTCTGACCGGTACAACGGTCACTTATACCGCCGATGCTCCTAACGAGATGACCCTCTACAAGACCAAACCAACAGTAAGTTTGGCTTCCGGTAGCCCATCTGGCGCTGGTATTCCTGGCCGTCATGAAGCCTTGCGCTTTAATGTGGCCGCTGATTCTCGTGGTTATGTTACTTTGTATAGTTTGTCCTTCATGATCACAGCTACAGATAACGGTTCAACAGAATGGTTTGACTGTACTGACGATACCGGTACAGATAGCGCTTTCGACACACAGTCGAAATGGCAGTTGTACAAGTCAACTGATTTGGGAACCGAAATTGCCGATGACACTGACTGGTCATTCGGTGACTCTGATCCAGCTACAACCGCTCAGTGTACAGCAGATAATCAAATCACTTACGCCCAGGCTGACTTTGCCGGTAGTGCCACAACTGGCAACCTTGAGGTCGCTGCTGGTGAGACTGTGACTTTGATTCTATACGTTGATACAACTGGTGCTTCCGCATCTAGCGATGATAGTATCCGCATAGACCTTCCGGACGAAGCTACAATGTCTGGAACTGCTTCCTGGACATCAGGTACTGCTACCGATATGTCTCTGTGGGATGGTAGCTCGTTCGTTTGGACTGATGACAGCGCAACAACCAAACTCTACGGAACTTTGGTTAAGACTTTGCCTGTCACACCAACTGGTGCAGTCGTGTACTAGTCCAAAAAATCCCTTAGTTTAAATCGTAAGATTAAAACTATAGGTAAAGCAGTGAGGAACCGGGTTCGCCCGGTTCCCGCTGCTTAACGGTTTGCGATAACAGCTTCGGCTGGTCGTGAATCTTCCCTTACGGGAAAATCGTCGCGATGTTCCGCCTTGGCTTCGGCTGATCGTGGACCGTTCGTGACATCAAATCGACAAGAAACACCGCCCCGCGAGGGGCGGTGTTTTGTTGGTTGTCTGAACCACCGTGTCCTCCGTAGCCCGGCGAAGGAGGATGATTTCCATGATTATCCCGCCGACGTAAGACTTTGGCGGGATCCCGCCAAAGCTCGGCGACGGCGGGAAATGATTAACATGATTTTTTTGGCAATATCAAATTTTTTCCACAGATCACGGTTGACCCTCTCGATCTGCTCGGGGTCAACTCTGAGCAACCTAGTCGCCCTTCGATTCCTCAGGGCGACCCTGAAGAATTGAAGGGTCGCCCTTCGATTCCTCAGGGCGACCCTGAAGAATTGAAG
>Ga0265296_1002186_pt1 | contig 20269 bp, 17 predicted proteins | sample MunlanPumphouse1_FD_189073 | JGI IMG/M metagenome (GOLD analysis project Ga0265296, IMG submission 189073) | Groundwater microbial communities from a municipal landfill in Southern Ontario, Canada - Pumphouse #1 | ecosystem: Environmental > Aquatic > Deep subsurface > Groundwater | place...
CATCTCACGCCTCCTTCTTTCTTGTGCCGTTTTGGAAGGGACGATACGACACGGCACTGCAAAGATAATGGCTTCGCATGCGCCCGTCAAGCCCGCTCAAAATTTGGGCTGGTGAGGCGGTCGGAACAACGGTACGATAGACAATCGGATATGCGGTACGATTTTCGGTCCATCGAACAGAAGTGGAAGGAACGGTGGGCGGCCGAGCGGTCGTGGGCTGCGCGGGAGGACTCGGGCAAGCCGAAGTGGTACGGCCTCATCGAGTTCCCGTACCCGAGCGGCGAGGGGCTCCACGTCGGGCACCTCCGGTCGTACACCGCGATGGATGTCATCGCGCGCAAGCGCCGCATGGAGGGGTTCGAGGTGCTCTATCCCGTAGGCTGGGATGCGTTCGGGCTCCCGGCCGAGAACTACGCGCTGAAGACCGGCCAGCACCCGCGTGTCACCACGGAGAAGAACTGCGTGAACTTCCGTCGCCAGCTGCAGGCGATGGGATTTTCGTTCGATTGGTCGCGCGAGGTGAACACGACCGACCCCGCGTACTATAAGTGGACGCAGTGGATTTTTCTGCAACTCTTGAAACACGGTCTCGCGTACAAGGCGACGATGCCGATCAACTGGTGTCCGTCGTGTAAAATCGGACTCGCGAACGAAGAGGCGGTCGGCGGCGTCTGCGAGCGATGCGGCGGGCCGGTCGAGAAGCGCGACAAGGAGCAGTGGATGCTGAAGATTACCGCGTACGCGGAGAAGTTGCTCGCCGGGTTGGAGCATGTCGACTACATCGAGGCGGCGAAGGTGCAGCAGCGGAACTGGATCGGGAGGAGCGAGGGGGCGACGATCCATTTTCGTGTCATTGCGAGCGAAGCGAAGCAATCCCGGCCAGTGCGCATCGAGGTTTTTACTACACGCCCCGATACACTGTTCGGCGCGACGTACCTCGTGCTCGCGCCGGAGCATCCGCTCGTCGAACATCTGCTCTCTCCCACGTCGTCTCGAGCGGAGCGACCAACGGGCGCGCAGCCGAGAGACCTCGATCGAGATTTCTCCACTCGCTCGTCCGACTCGCTCGGTCGAAACGACGCAGGGGGTGTACTGGAGAACTCCGACGAGGTGCGCACATACATCGAGTCCGCGCGGCGGAAGACGGACATCGAGCGCACGAATGTGGAGAAGGACAAGACCGGCGTCTGCCTCAATGGCATTCGCTGCTTGAACCCCGCGAACGGGGAGGAGATCCCCGTGTGGGTTGCGGACTACGTGCTCGCGCACTACGGCACCGGCGCGATCATGGCCGTCCCGGCGCACGACGAGCGCGATTTTGCGTTCGCGAAGAAGTACGGGCTGCCGATCCGCGAGGTGATTCATAACCCCTCCCAACCTCCCCTTACCCTAAGGGGAGGAGACGCCGTTACGATTCCCCTCCTTGCCTCAATAGGAGGAGGCACCACAGCGATCCCCCCCCTTGATGCAAGGGGGGCTGGGGGGGTTATGATTGCCGCCTATACCGGTGACGGCACTCTCGTTGATTCAGGAAAGTTCACCGGCATGGCGTCGGAGGATGCGAAGCGTGCGATTACCGAGCATGTCGGCGGGGAGATGACCGTCACGTACAGAATCCGCGACTGGGTGTTCTCCCGCCAGCGGTACTGGGGCGAGCCGATACCAGTCGTGTTCTGCGCGCAATGCGCCACCTCATCCTCTGTCATTGCGAGCGAAGCGAAGCAATCCCGGTCATGTTCAGCAAACGCCGGGATCGCCACGCCCGCCCCGGGCGGGCTCGCGATGACAGTGGAAATCAACGGAGTTCCTCACGCCATCGTCCCCATTCCCGAAGATCAGCTCCCGGTGGTGCTCCCTGACGTCGAGCGGTACCAACCGACCGATACCGGCGAGTCCCCGCTCGCGGCGATCACGGAGTGGGTGAACACGAAATGCCCACGCTGCGGCGGCCCGGCGAGACGCGAGACGGACGTCATGCCGAACTGGGCGGGGTCATCGTGGTACTTCCTCGCGTACGCGATGCACCGTTCATTGTTCCCGTCCGGGATTGCTTCGTCGTCTTCGACTCCTCGCAATGACAGCGGGAAATGGTCATCCAGTATCCTCCAACACTGGATGCCAGTGGATTGGTACAACGGCGGCATGGAGCACACGACGCTCCACCTCCTGTACTCGCGGTTCTGGAATATTTTCTTGCATGACATCGGCGTTGTGCCGGTGGCGGAGCCCTACAAAAAACGAACGAGCCACGGCCTCATCCTCGCCGCGGACGGCGAGAAGATGTCGAAGTCGCGCGGGAACGTCGTGAATCCAGATGCAATCATCGAGCAGTTCGGCGCGGACGCGGTGCGCGTGTACGAGATGTTCATCGGGCCGTTCGATCAGCCGGTGCCGTGGTCCACGGACGGGCTCATCGGGTGTCGGAGGTTTTTGGAGAAGGTCTCCGCAATCAGCGCGAAGGTGGCAAGCGACAAGGCACAGGCGGCAAATGATGACGAAGCGCTCGTCCATGTGCTGCACCGCACCGTAAAGAAGGTCACCGATGACATCGAGGCGATGCGGTTCAATACCGCGGTGAGTGCGCTCATGGAGTACACGAACGTGCTCGGAAAAAGGGACCCGGTCCCTTTTTGGGCGTACCGTACACTGCTCGCGCTCCTTGCGCCGTTCGCGCCGCACCTCGCGGAAGAGTTGTGGGAATGCGGATCCGCCTCGGGCGAAAAATCGCAAATCGCAACGGAGCCATGGCCCACCTACGACCCCGCGCTCGTCGTCGAGGATGAGGTCGCCCTCGTCGTGCAGGTGAACGGGAAGGTACGCGCGACGATTCGCGTGCCGCGGGACATCACCGAGGACGAGGCAACAGCGCGCGCGCTCGCGGAGCCGAACGTTGCGGCGCATCTCGGTACGGGGGGCGCGACGCGGGTCGTGTTCGTCCCCGGGAGGATCCTGAACTTCGTTCGGTGAGGGTATGCGATTCATGCGCTCGCCAATCCTCGTTCGACACCCGTGGGTGGTTGAGATCGCGATCGGTGCGGCGGCGTGCCTCTTCGGCATCGTCGTCATCGCGCTGTCGTTCCACCGTTCGCTCGCTGCGACGGCGGTGTTCGTGGCGGGTGTCGCGCTCACGCTCGTGATTCCCGGGTGGTGCCTCGCGGTCATCGCATTCCCCGTCCGTGGCCGCGTGGGAGCGGAGCGTACAGATGGTGCATCCCGCGCGCTCGACATTATCGAACGAACGACGCTCGCGATCGTTTTCTCGATCACGGTGACTTCCGGGGTCGTGTACGTGCTCTCCCGCGAGGTCCGTGCGATCGGCACGCCGCTCACGCCGCGCATGCTCTTCGGCACGCTCATCGCCGTCACCGCGCTCCTCGCGGTCGGTGCGTGGGCGCGTCTCATGCCGCGCGCGCGCCTCCACGCGGCGGCGACTGCTGTCGTCATCCTCGGCGCGTACGCTGCCGCATGGATCGGGACGCCGGTGATTCCGAGAACCGTTGCGGTCGCGGTGCTCGCGTTCATCGCCGCGCTCACGGCCGCTTCGGTCGGCAAACGAATCGCGGCGCGTGCGTGCACGCGGTTCCCGGCCCTCGTGCCGTTCGGACGATACGCGATCATCGGCGCGGGGAACTCGGTGCTCGACTTCACGATCTACACCGCACTCACGCGCGGATCCCCGTTCTGGAGCGCGCACTACCTTCTCGCGAACGCAGTATCGTTCGTCATCGTCGTCACGTGGAGCTTCTACTGGAACCGACGGTGGTCGTTCGGGAACCACGAGCGCCGCCACCTCGTGCAGTACATCCGATTCGTTTCCGCGACCGTCGTCTCGCTCGGCATCGCGGAGAGCGTGCTCGCGGCGGGTGTGGAGTTCGGCCTCCGCGATCTCCTCGCGAAAGTGCTCGCGGCGCCGCTCGTGGTACTGTGGAATTTCTGCATGTACCGTTTCTGGGCATTTCGCCCTCTCAAGCAGGGGCCTACGCAGGCGATCTCCGAGCGCAGCGAACGACGAGCCGAGCGGCCGTAGAGCTTTGCTCGCTGCGAAGGTGAGGAGTGAGCAAGCGACCTTTGAGGAGGGAAAAGAGGAAGAGAAAAACCGGGAGGTTTGTCTCTTATACGCGTATGCGGATAACCGTCTTCGGTGCGGGGTACGTTGGACTCGTCTCCGGTATTGGGTTCGCGGAGATGGGGAATGAGGTGGCGTGCGTTGGGCGTGAGGAGGCGAAGCTGAAGCAGCTCGCTGCGGGCACGCCGACGATCTACGAGCCCGGGCTCGACGAGCTCCTCCAGCGGAATCTCAAGGAGCAACGCCTCACGTTCACGACGGATGCCGCGAGCGCCGTCCGGTGGGCGGAGGTCATCTTCATCGCCGTCGGGACGCCGTCGCTCCCATCGGGCGACGCCGACCTCTCGCAGGTGGAAGCGGTCGCGCGGACGATCGGCGAAGGGATTGACCACTACGCGGTCGTCGTGGACAAGTCCACCGTACCGGTCGGCACCGCGGATCGCGTTGAGCGAATCATCCGCGATGCGATCGCGGAGCGGCGCGCGCGCGGCGTTGATCTCCCCGTGGACGTCGTGGACGTGGTGTCGAATCCCGAGTTCCTCCGCGAGGGCGCTGCGGTGAAGGATTTTTTGAACCCCGATCGGGTCATCGTCGGGGTTGCGGTGCCGCGCGCACGCGAGGTCATGGAACGGCTCTACCGCCCGATCGTCCGCGCTGGCCGTCCGGTCGTCTGGATGGATCGGCGGAGCGCGGAGCTCGCGAAGTACGCGTCGAACGCATTCCTCGCGATGAAGATCTCATTCGTGAACGAACTCGCGGTGCTCTGCGAGCGGATCGGCGCGGACGTGAGCGCGGTTGCGAAGGGGATGGGGATGGATAGCCGCATCGGCCCGCGGTTCCTCCACGCGGGCATCGGGTGGGGCGGTTCCTGCTTCCCGAAGGACGTCGCGGCGCTGAGGCGGGCCGGCGCGTCCGTCGGCGTCCCGCTCGCCATTGTGGAGGCGGCGACCGCCGTGAACCGCGCGCAGCGGGAGCGGTTCCTCGATCGGGTCCGCACATCGCTCGGCTGTCTCCGCGGGAAGACGATCGCCGTGTGGGGGCTCGCGTTCAAGCCGCGGACGGACGACGTCCGCGAGGCGCCGTCGCTCACGATCATCCCCGCGCTCCTCGCGGCTGGTGCAGCGGTGCGCGCGTTCGATCCCGTCGCGCGGGAGAACGCGGAGCGCGCGCTCGGGGCGTCGCCGTCGCTCACGTACGCGGTGAGCGCGTACGATGCGCTCGCAGGCGCGGACTGCCTGTGCGTGCTCACGGAGTGGGATGAGTTCCGGAGTCCGGATTTCGATCGCGTGCGCTCGCTCCTCACGCAGCCGCTCGTCATTGACGGGCGGAACGTCTACGATCCGAATGACATGGCGGCGCTCGGATTCACGTACCACTGCATCGGGCGACCAGCTCCCGCCTGCGCGCACTCGGCCAGCGACGTCCTCCACTCGGAGCACGTGCGACACGTGAACGCGTAAGCCCCATCCATCCGTATGCCCAAACTCCTCGAATGGCTCCGAACCCTCCGGCCGCAGCAGATCACCGGCGCGATCATCGCGTTCGTCATCGCGGTCTCGTTGTTCGGCAAATACCTCCTCCCGCTCCTCGCCATCGGGGTGGTCGCTCTCCTCCTCCGACAGGCGTGGCGGTCGGGCGGGAGGAATCGTCGCGTCATCAGCGTCACTTGGAACTCCGCGAACATCACCAATGCTATGCGCTCGAAAGTCCCGTGGATCGTCGGCGGCATCATCGTGCTCATCATTCTCGCGTCATCGGTCGTCATCATCGGCGCGGGCACGACCGGCGTCGTGCACCTCTTCGGAAAGGTGCGCGGCACGGAACTCCGGAGCGGCATCCACCTCGTGAATCCGCTCGCGCGCGTGGAGAAGATGAGCATTCGTACCGAGGAGTTCTCCATGACGAAGACGCGCGAGGGCGGCGCAGGCGACACGCTGACGGTCCTCACGAAAGAGGGACTCGATGTGGCGCTCGATCTCACGGTGCTGTACCGGTTGCAGGAGGAGAAGGCCTCGGACATTTTCCGCGAGGTGGGCCCGACGTACCGCGATCGCATCATTCGGCCGATCATCCGGAGCGCGATCCGTTCGACCATTGCGGAGTTCGAGGCGAAGGACGTCTACTCGGCGAAGCGCGAGGAAGTTGCGTTGAAACTCCGCGAGCTCATCCACAAAGACCTCGAACCGCGCGGGATCACGCTCGAGGAGGTGCTCCTCCGCGATGTGTCGCTGCCGGAGCGGCTGACGGAGAGCATCCAGGAGAAGCTCGCCGCCGAGCAGGAGGCGCAGCGGTACGAGTTCACACTCCAGACCGCGAAGAAGGAGGCCGAGCGCAAGCGCATCGAGGCCGAGGGCCAGCGCGACGCGCAGAAGATCATCACGCAATCGCTCACGCCGGAGTACCTCTACTACAAGTACGTCGAGTCGCTCAAGGACAGAGAGGGGACGATCTACGTCCCGACGAACCCGCAGAACGGGATGCCGCTCTTCCGGAACATCGGGCAGTGACGCTGGGCGCGATGGGAAACCCAACGCCCGCTGCTCCCCGACCATCACGTTGACACCGGCGGTGCGCTGTGGTAGGGTCTCCCCTTGGACGATCCAAGGCGGTTCATTGCCTGCGCCCAAGAGAAAGGAGACGAGTCGTGGATATCCGCGTCGGCGCGTTGAGATCAGCGACGCATGCGATGGGTCCCGGGTTCCGCGCGGTGCTCTGGGTGCGCGGGTGCCCGATGCGGTGCGCGGGGTGTGTCTCGTCGGAGTTCCTTCCGACCGGCCGTTCGGAGCACGCGATGGCAGTCCGGCGCATCTGCACGTGGGTGGACACGGCGGTCAAACGGCGCCGCATCACGGGCGTTTCCTTCTCCGGCGGCGAGCCGTTCGCGCAAGCCGAGGCGCTCGCAGAGGTCGCGCGGCACGCGCAGCACGCGGGGCTCTCGACGCTCGCGTGGTCCGGGTTCACCCGCGAGCACCTCGAGGGACCGCGCGCGCCGATCGGAGCGGCGGCGTTCCTCGCCCTCCTCGACGTCCTCATTGACGGGCCGTTCGTGCAGCACGAGGCGAGCGGCGATCCGCTCCGCGGATCTCGGAACCAGCGCATCCACCTCCTCACCGATCGCCATCGCCCCGAGGAGTTCACGGATGCCGTCGCCGAGACGCGCATCACTCCGGACGGGCGCGTCGTTTCGACCGGCGTGGTTGACTACACCGCGTTCGACGCAGCGCTCGCGCTCCTCGGAGTCCGATAATCGGGTGCCCAACACTTAGTGTTGGGCACTTCCCTCCGCTCCCGAACGTCGTTCGGGTGCAGAGGGGAGGAACGTACCTTCACATGCTTCATCGGAGGATGCCATGCCTGACCGCGTGTACCGCGTGCGTCTAGCTACCGCGGCAGAAGTTCTCCTGCGCGACCGGATTGTTCAGGAAACGTTCTGTGTTTCCGTCCCGTATGAGCAATGGAAGAGTAGGGTCAACCTCTCCCTCATCGCGTGCTTCGTCAGCAGCGATGAGGGAACGGCGCTCCGCGCCACCCCGCTGCTCCCCGTGGGAGAGCGTCGTGATCCCGTTGGCGCGCTCATCGCGCGGCAGGAGGAGTGGTACCGCAGACAGTACGACGACCCCGCGTTCACCATTGACCGCACCGCGCTCCGCCTCTCCGCGTCCCGCGTGGAGGACATCTGTGATGCCATCGCGCGCGGTGAGAATCACTTCCCGCTCGTCGTCGCACCCCCGCGCCTCGAAACACTCACCCCCGAGGAGCGTTCCGATCCTGCCCTCGACGGGGCACCGCGCACGCTCAACCGCGTGCTCCTCGATCGGCTCATCCTTGCGCATGGGGGCAGGTTTCGGCAGGAGACCCATCCCGACGCCCGGATTTTCATGGACATGGTTCGGGACCTCACGCTGGAGGAGTTCTCCTACAAGAATCTCTCCAGCGTAGGCGGAGTGCCGTTCTTCGGCAGAGGCACGCCGTCTCGATTCGAGCGTGACGATACCCTCGTGCTCGGCGATCCGCGGCAACCCTTCTCCCGGTACCTGAATGCCATCTACGCGACCGGCCCTCGTCCCGCAGTCACCGAGGCCAAGCCCACCATCCACTTCGTCACGTGGGCGCAGGATCCCGAAGAACGCAGCATCCCCGGTGACAGCAATCGCGACGGTTCTCTCACGACCACCAGGGACAAGTCCCAGCTCGACGCGGTTCGCCTCCGCTACCCGCTCATTACTCCAACGCAGTACCTCGTGCTCTCCGCCATGTACCGAGCGTGGATGGGCGGTGCGGGGCATGAACTCGATCGCTCCACCGTGTCCTGTACGTTCGGCATCGTTAGCAATCTGGAGCAGACGGAGCAGAGCATTGGCGTGCACTGGGACGCCGACCTTCAGGCGATGGTTTGGCGTCTGTACGACCCGTGGGGCGTGTCTCTGCGCATGCGACTCCGCTCCTCTCGATGATTCCTTCGGACGCCGCGCTTGGTTTCCAAGACGCCCCCGCATCGGCGGGGGCGTTTCCTTTCACCTCCGGCGCTCATCGGTTGAGCGGGTACGTGATTTTTGCTATACTTGAATGAGTGTGATCGAGTATTCAAATATGTCATGCACCAGCCCGCGCGCGGTTCGCGTTCTATCGGCCGTTTCGTCCCTTGCCCCCGTCGCGCTCGCCGCGGCGATTTTTGTTGCCGCGTGGACGCCGACGGCGCAGGCGCAATCGCGTGCGGCAGGTCGCCCGGATTTTCAGATCACCAAGGCGTCGTTCGACGGCCGGAGTATGCACGTCGAGTACGTGAACGCGACGGGTGTCGGGTACCCGCGCGTCCGGTACGAGGTGGGATTCCAGTGGTACGACGCGAGTGGGCGGTCGGTGGGCGAGCGGCACTGGCTGCCGGTGCCGGAAGTCGAGCGTGGTGGTGTCGCGATCCTCGACACGAAGTACCGCATTGACCTCACGTACCGCCGGAGCGGATCGAACTACAATCGGCGGCTTCTCGATTTCATTCTCCAGCGGCCGAATGCCGCCGAGGAGCTCCGTGTGACGGTGGATGACGGTGATCGCGTATCCGAAACGAACGAGTCGAACAACGTCGCATCGCTCCGCATTCCGCTTCCGGACCTCCAGATCACCGGCGCGAAGTTCCTCTCGCCGAACCGACTCGAACTCTCGTACCGGAATGCGAACCCGTCGCCGATTCCGCTCCCGTTCCGTATCGGATTCACATGGGCGGAAGAGGGGGGAACGTACGCGAACGCGACGCGCTGGATCAACGTCCTCGAGCCGCGGGACGGCGCGACGGAGACCGTCGTGCTCTCGCGGACGGACGCGTCGTACATCACCCCGCAGGGGCGACAGGCAGGTGATCGGCTGGATTGGTACTTCGAGCGGCGGCCGGGGAATGCGACGCGCCTCCAGGTGACGATGGACGACGCGGGGACGGTGCGGGAGCAGAACGAGCAGAACAACCTCGTGTCCGTGCGCCCGTTCCTTCCGGACCTCGTCGTCCGTGACGCGCGGCTCGACGGTGTCGTACTCTCGTTCACGTACGGGAACGGTGGTGAAGGGCTCATTCGCGACATCGCATCGCGCGTTGTGTTCCAGTGGCTCGATGGAAACGGACAGCCGATCGGAAGCCCGCGGTGGTCTGGCTTCGCGCAGTTTGAGCCGCGGCAGGTGCTCACCGTGCGCGGGGATCGGTTCGACGTGCAGTACGCGGTGCCCGGGACGAATCGGGTCGCGACGCAGCGGCTCACCGCGTACCTCGCGGATCGCCCGCAGGACGCGATGCGGTTCCGTATTCAGGTTGATGACGAGCAGCGCATCCGTGAGACAGATGAGGCGAATAATGCGGTGACGCTCGAGCTCCCGCCGCCGGCACGGCCGGACCTCACCATCACCGATGCGATGCTCACCACCGACGCGCTCCGGTTCACGGTGCGGAATGCGGGGGAGGCCGCGGTTCCCAGCGCCACAGCGATTTCACTTTGGTTCGAGTGGGTGGATGCGAACGGCGCACGCGTCGGGCAGCTCGCGTGGCGGGACTTCCCAATCGCGCTCCCCTCACGCGCCCCGCTCACCATCAACGGCGCGAACATCCAGTTCACGCGCGAGCGCGCGGGCGGCGGCACGGAGAACATCGGAGTTGCGGAGCTCCTCGCGGGCGCACCGGACACCGCGACGCACCTCAAGCTGCACGCGGACGGCCCGAACACCATCCGCGAATCGGACGAGGCGAACAATGTTGTGCTGCTCCCGAAGCCCGTGGTGCCTCGCGCGGATCTCCACATCTCCGACTTCTCGATGGATCCCGTCGCTCCGCGCGCGGGAGAGCGGGTGTGGTTCACGGTGCGCGTCGAAAATGTGGGAAACGCGACGACGGGACAGCCCACGTCCACCAGCATCATCCTCGATCCCGATGCAGTAAGCCGGAAGATCATTGGGGGGCAATTCACGACCGAGATCATCCCCGCAGGGAAATCGGCGACGGTCCGATGGAAAAAAGAGAACTACTACGGATGGGTTGCGGTGGAGGGCGCGCAGACAATCGAGGTGTGCGCGGATCGCTCGAAGGTGATCGTAGAGGCGGATGAAACGAATAACTGCGCGCGGAAGACGGTGACCGTTCCTGCGCCGGAACCGCCGAAGCAACCCGACTTCGCGTTCTCTGTGCTGTACCCCGTCACGTACACCACGGAGAAGGGCCTCACGTTCACGTACGAGAACATCGGTGATCAGTTCCCGGACAAGAAGTTCGATCTCGTCATCGAGCTCCGGTGGCTCGACGTGAAGGGGAATGCGATCGGCGCGCCGTACGAGATCACCGACCACGGCGAGTTCCGGAAGTTGGGATTCACGCATAGCTACGGTTTCAATGCGGGGAACATGCCGAGGATCCCATTCTTCGCGAGCATTCCGGCGGACGCAGCGCAGATCCGGATCACGCTCGACAGCACAAACGCGGTGGCGGAGCAGCGGGAGGATAACAACGCCGCGGTCATCGCGCGACCACTGAAGCCAGTGGAACCGTCGAAGTCCGATCTCATGGTTTCGGGCGTCGAGGTCAGCGACGGCGCACTCCACTTTGGAGCGCGGAATGTCGGAACGGCCGATGCGAAGGCGACGGATGCCTGGCTCATGTGGTTCGGTGCGAAGGGCGCGCTCCCGTCGAGCGGCGCGGTGGACCTCCCCGCGATCGCAGCGGGCTCGACCGCGGGCATCACCGTTCCGTTCAACGCGAGCACGGAGGCATCCCGCATCCTCCGCGACCCGCCCCCTGACGGCACACAACTCCGTATCTTCCTCGACGGCAGTCGGAAGGTGGAGGAAGCGAACGAGCAGAACAACGACGCGTACCTCGATCGCGCGAGGATCCCCGCGCTCCCGAAGACGCCCGCGAAGGCGCCGGACCTCGCCGTCACCATGTTCGCGATCCCGCCGAACTCTTCGCTCATCGCGGGCATGGAGAACAGCGGCACTGCGCCGACTGGGCCGTTCGTCTGGCAGCTCCGGTGGCTCGACGCGAAGGGTCAGCCGATCGGTGCGGCGTACCGCAATCAGCACCCCGGGCTCAGCCCGAAGTGGCGGTTCGGTATGGGACACGATTCGCAGGACACGACCGGGAAGCCGGTGACGATGAAGCAATTCGTGACCAATCCTCCGGATGGCGCGGCGCTCCTCGAATTCGTCCTCGACCCCGACAACGCCATCGTCGAGTCCGATGAGTCGAACAACCGTCGGACGTTCGACGGTTGGCGCGTGCTCGTGCCGAAACCGAAACCCGAACCCGTGAAGCCGTCAAAGCCCGACCTCGTCGTGGAGCGGATCTCGGTCGCTCCGGCGAAACCGTCGGTGGGCGACGCACTCACGTTCTCCGCGGTCGTCAAGAATGTTGGGGGTTCGACCGCGGGCGAGTCCGTCGCGTACGTCGTCCTCGACATCGGGAACGACGGCGACCCGGAGGAGGCGCCGGATCCGGTTGATGTCCCCGCGATCGCTGCGGGTGCGGCGGAGATCGTGACGTGGGTTGCAGAGGATTCCGCGGTGAGCGGCACGCACGTGCTCGAGGTGTGCGCGGATGTAGGCGAAGAGGTCGCGGAGGCGAACGAGGAGAACAACTGCCGGACGCAGTCGTTCACCGTCGCAGCAAAGCCGCGCACGTCGCTCCTCATGCTCCCGCTCCGGCTCGTCCTCGACATGTTCTCGACGCCCATTCGCGCCGGATCGCCGAAATGAGGATCATTCCGTGCGGCACCCGGTTTCCCCCTCTTAAGGTAAGAGGGGCGAAGGGGAGTTATAAGAACGGGCAGGCGAAGATTCCGCCCATAACCCACCCCAACCCTCCCTTACTCTACGGGAGGGGGGAACGTGAATCGCTCACGGGATCATCGTACCCACAGAAAAGTCGGAAGAACCTACAAAAAAGGAACGCCGGTCCCGACTTGTCGGGACCGGCGGGTCGTTGCTCGATGGGCTTCGCTACGCATTCCCAACGATGATGCCATCCATGATGAGGATGGGGACCCCGTCTTCTTTGACGGAACGTTTGGCCGCGTACATGTAGCTGTCCGCCAGGGCGAGGTGCTGCGCGATCAGTGCCCGGATCGCCGATCCGCTGGATCCGGACCGCGCTTCGGAACCGCCGCTGATGATCAGTCCGCGCGTGTGCTGCTGCTCGAGCACGAGCCGCGCCATGGTCGGATTGGTCGGAACCTTCGCCAGCCGCGGGATCGCGGGGTCTGTCGGAATCCGGGATCGAACGGTGAGCACGGAGCTCCCAATAGATGCGCACAGGGGGATGACCGAACCGCCGACCGAGATGGATTGCGCCCGCACTTCGGCGTCGAACCGGAGCATGGCGCGCTCGGCGTCCACCACGTCCCTGCAGGAGAAGACGACGACGAACTCGTCCCCTCCCACGCGCGCCACCACGTCTTCGACGCGGATGAAGCAGCGCCGCGCAGCGTCCGCGAGCGCACGGATGTACGCGTCTCCGGCTTCGTGCCCGTGTACGTCGTTCACCTGCTTGAGATTGTTCAGGTCCACGGACAGGGCGCACACGTGCTGGCCGCCTTGACGCAGGGCCCGGCCGACCATGGGGAGCACGTGCTGTTCGAGTCCGCGCCGGTTGCGCAGACCGGTCATCGGATCCGTGTCCGCGAGCGCGCGCAGACGCGACGCCTCCTCTTCCAGACGCCCTCGCGCACGCCGTTCAACGGCGAGTCGGCGGGCGAGGAAACCGGACGCCAGCGCGAGCGCAAACGTCACGAGCGAGAACACGATTCGTTCCCACATGTTCTCCTCCCTTGCCGCCGCTGTGAGGCGATGGATGGGCCTGTTTCCAAGGAACTCGTCAAGGAATCATACACCGAAAACCGGAAACAGTCAAGGGGGAGTGGTTGAGATCGCTGAAATATTCCAAAACGTGTCATTGCGAGCGAAGCGAAGCAATCCCGGTCGTTGTAGTAGGCCGAGATTGCTTCGTCGCGCGGCTCCTCGCAATGACACAAATTGAGTATTTCGGCACTCTCGAACAGGGCACTTGACACCGTAGCGGTTTTGTGCGAACATACAGCCATGCCGGCAATGGGTGCCGGGCGATGGAGGTGTTCCGATCATGGCCCACGAGGCGTGCGGATGGGCGGTGGTCACCGCCCTCGCTCCGCGGATCGAGCGTTCCTTTCGCTCGCGATTGGTTCGATGCGACGTGATCCCCGTCGGTGAGGATGACCGCACGTTCCGCGTTGTTCTCCCGCACGAGGGTCCGAGTCCGGGACCGATCGCGCGTCAGTGGCTCGAACGCGCGGTGCACGCGTTCGAACTCGATGACAACACGCTGGTGCCGGTGACCGCGTCGGTCGTGGATGCGCAGCCGTTCCGGCACGAGCTCCACGCCACAGTCGCCGACCTCGGGGTGCGTTCACGGCTGCGCGTCCATCCGAAGACCGGTCTTTCGAACGTTCTGGCGCTCGTCATCACGACGGGTATCGGCGCCCCGCACCGCGTGCGCAACCGGCTCGCACTCACCCGATCCGATGCGGCGTCGTGACGACGCTGAGCCCGCGGCATATTCGTCCGCAACAACGAGCGGTCCCTCTCCCGAGGGACCGCTCTTCTCGTATTCGTGAATAGTTCTCAGGACACGTTTCCCCCTTAGGGTAAGGGGGATGAAGGGGGTTATGGGCACGCGCATCATAACTCCCCGCGCCCCTCTTACCTTAAGAGGGGACAAACGCGCAGGTCCTAGTTCTGATTTCCGATTCGCGCGCTCACGCCGCGCTGCGGTCTTCGCGCGTGCCGCTTGGGCCACGGCGGAGCGACTGCCGCATCTGCCGGATGCGGCGCCGCACGTGCTCGCGCTCCGCCGCGACGCATGCCTCGGCCTGTTCCTTGCTCGCGCGCTCATCCCACGTGAAGTGCGTGATCGCCCCTCCATCGAGGAGCGCCTCGGGCGTTTGGTTCTCCTGTTCAAGCGTGCGAAGGCGCGCTTCGTATTTCTGGAGCCATTCCTCCGCCCGCAGCGGGAGGAGGCGGTCGCCGTAGTTGTCCGCGAAGGGCTTTCCTGCGCGTTGCGCGAGGATGTCATCCGCTGTCTCTGCCGCCGCCGTTTTGTACATCCGGTCGCGCTGGACGATCGCTCGCCGCTGCGCATTTGTCGTCGCTGCGAAGTACGCGTCGCGCATGCCGTACGCGCGAGAAATGGAGTTCGGGTGCACGACGGTGCCTTCCGCCGCCGTCTCGTCGAGGATACGCCGGTACTCGACTGCAGCTTGTTCCAATTTCGTGGCCGATGCATTGCGCCACGCAGCGAGCGTCTCCGCAGGGATCGGCGATGGTTCGGATGTCGGCGTCTCCATCCCGCCGCCGGGCCCATCCTCCGCGTACCGCACGCGGACCGCAACCGCAGAGATGTCGTCGTCCTTGTGCCGGACGTTCGCCGTGTCCCGCGAGCGCTCACGACTTACGCGGGCGAGTTCTGCGGAGAGCCGCGCCGGGTCATCTGCGCACTGCTGTGCGATCCCTGCGATCTCGCGGTCCGTGAGGTTATCGTGCACGCCATCGGACGTCGCGAAGAGCACGTCGTCGGATTCGATCGGTACGCGCGTCACGTCCACCCGCATCCCGCGCGCGCCCACGGCGCCCGTGACGACGTTCCGGCGGTTCCGGACGATCTCGCGCTGTTGCTCGGTGAGCCGCGCATCGGCGGCGGCATCGCCGATCTGGTCGGCGTCCGGCGGCAGCGCGCCCTTGTCAATGAGATTCTGGAGGAACGATTGGTCCTTCGTGAGGAGTTCAAGTTTGCCGCGGCGGAGGCGGTACACGCGGCTGTCGCCGACATTCGCAATGATCGCTTCCCGCGGAGCGCCGCTCGAATGCTCAACGAGGTGGATGATGGACGCCGTCGCCCCCATACCCGCGAGTTCCGGATCCGCCCCTGCCATGTTCAGAATGTTCTCGCTCGCCTGCTCAATCGCGCGCTGGAGGTGCTCCGCGACCCGCGCGCCGTCTTGCCGGATGTCGTTCGGCATCCGCGCGAGGCCTTCCACAATGAACTGCGTCGCCTTGGAGGACGCGACCTCACCGGCTGCTTGTCCGCCCATGCCGTCGAGCACGCCGTACGTCCGCGTCCGATGATCAACGAGCACTGCGTCCTCATTTTTGCCGCCCTTCGTTTCGTTCTTCTCCGTTGCGATGCCGATCGTGGTCTGCGAGAGTTCCTGCTCGACGATCACCGAGGGGAGATCCTCCACGGGCGTCTCGTCGCGTTGCTCCTGCGCTTCCGGCGGCTTGGCATCCGCGGCGTCCTCGGTCTCCGGCCCGCCTTTCTCGCAGTACCAACACTTCCCGGGTTCGTTCCCGTGCGGGCACGTCGCCGGGGCTGAGAATTGTTCAGAATGTGGTGACATAACGAGAAAATATACCACGATTCCAGTCGCATGTCAAGAGTGTGCTACCCTGTGCATAGAGTAGCATGACGGAGGTCTCTGAACCCATGACGCAGCAGATTCGGAAGGCGATCATTCCGGTCGGGGGCCTCGGCACGCGTTTCCTCCCGGCGACGAAAGCGCAGCCGAAGGAGATGCTCCCGGTCGTTGATCGTCCGGTCATCCAGTACATCGTCGAAGAGGCGGTCGCGGCGGGGATCACGGAGATCATCTTCGTGACGGCGATCGGGAAACGCGCGATCGAAGACCACATCGATCGGAATTTCGAGCTCGAGTACCGGCTCGAGCAGAAGGCGAAGCGCCGCGAGCTCGAGGACATCGCGGCGATCGGACGGCTCGCCGCGTTCGCGTTCGTCCGACAAGCGAAGCCCCTCGGCGACGGCCACGCCGTGCTCGCGGCACTCCCGTTCGTGGACGCACATGAGCCGGTTGCGGTGCTCTTCGGGGACGACATCATTGACGCCGCGCAGCCCGGGATTGCGCAGCTCATGGAGACGCACGCCGCGTACGGCGGTTCCGTCGTCGCCGTCACGCGGGTTCCGCGGAGCGAGACGAACCGGTACGGCGTCATCGCCGGCCGCAAGCGCGCGCCCCACGTGGTCGCCGTGACAAAATTCGTCGAGAAACCGAAGCCGAAGGATGCGCCCTCGACGCTCGCGGTCATCGGTCGGTACATCCTCACGCCGGCGATCCGCGAGATGCTCAAGGATCAGACAGCGGGGAGCGACGGGGAGATCCGGCTCGCGGACGCATTCGCAACCGCGCTCCGTGCGGGCGAACCGCTCTTCGCTCGGGAGATCATCGGCACGCGGTACGATTGCGGGAACAAGCTCGGGTTCCTCAAGGCGAACGTCGCGTTCGCGCTCCGGAATCCGGAACTCAACACCGCCTTCCGGAAGTTCCTCAAAGACATTGCAAAACATGCGTAGCATCGAAGACGATAGCCGAAAGCCGATAGCCGAAAGCCCGACGAAATCAGTCGGTCGGCTTATGGCTTACGGCTTATGGCTTACGGCTCTGCTGTTCTTGGGCGCGGGCTGCGCGAAGGGCGGCATCTCGAAAGATGTCGCGGCGCGCTTGAAGCCCGTGCAACTCGAGTGGTGGGGCGTGAACGAGACCGAGGAAGAGGTACAGCCGCTCATTGATGCGTACCGGAAGACGAACTCGAACGTGGCGATCACGTACCGACGGTTCCGGTTCGACGAGTACGAACGGATGCTCCTCAACGCGCTCGCGGAGGGCGATTTCAAGGGGCCGGACATCTTCGCGATCCCGTCGTCGTGGACGCGGAAGTACCGCTCGAAGCTCCTCCCGGCGCCGCGGACCATCACGATGCCGTTCAAGGAGATGCGCGGGACGGTGAAGAAGGAACTCTACGCAGAGCTCCGGACGACGCGCATGCCTGCACCGCAGGAACTCTCGAACACGTTCCTCGATGTCGTCGCGGAGGACGCCGTGCTCTCGACGGAGCGCGTGGAAGGGGAGCAGACGGAACTCGCGGTGTTCGGTATGCCGCTCAGCGTGGACACGCTCGTCCTCTACGCGAATCGCGGACTCCTGAATGCGGCGGGGATTCCGGAACCGGCGAAGACGTGGTCCGAACTTCAGGCGCACGTCCCGCGGCTCACGCGACTCGACGCCGAGGGGAAGATCGTGCAGGCGGGCGCGGCGATCGGGACGAGCGGGAATGTCCAGCGCGCCTTCGATCTCCTCTCGCTCCTCATGATGCAGAACGGGGCGGTCATGAGCGGGCCGGACGGGGAGGCGCGGTTCCACCAGATCCCTGCGGGGCTGGAGCGGCAATCTTCGCCCGGGCTCGATGCGCTCCTCTACTACACGGACTACGCGAGCACGGGGAGGGCCACGTACACGTGGAGCGCGGCGATGCCGGATTCGCTCGAGGCGTTCCTCCAGGGGCGCGTCGCGTACTTCTTCGGGTACGGCTACCACCTGCCGATCATCACCGCGCGCGCGCCGCGGATCAACCTGAGCGTGACCGGCATCCCGCACATCGCCGCCGCGGTGGATGCGGCGACGGGAACGGTCGTCGGGAGCGACGTCATCGAGGGCGGCCAGCCGGTGGCGATCAACTACGCGAACGTCTGGCTCGAGGTCGTCTCCGAGCGGACGAAGGTCCCGAATGAGGCGTGGGATTTCATCCGGACGGCGACGACGAACGTCCCGACCGTGCGGGCGTTCCTCGCGGAGTCCATGCGTCCGACGGCGCTCCGCGCGCTCGTCGGCGAGCAGGCGCAGGACCCGACGCTCAAGGTGTTCGCAAGCCAGCTCCTCACCGCGCGGACGTGGTACCGTGGGCGCAACCCCGAGGCCGCGGAGCAGGCGTTCGCGGACCTCATGGGTGATGCGCTTCGCGGCGTCGCGGACCTCAACCGCGCGCTGCAGCTCACGGCGGAGAAAGTAAACCAGACGCTCTAAAAAATATCCCCTCCCTCTCCGCGCCGCAGCGGGGAGAGGGAGGGTAGGGAGGGAGAGGTGCGGGTGCGTGGTTTCGTTAGGCCGCCTCTCCCCCTCTCGCTCCCCCTCCCCATGATGATGGGGAGGGGGAGGAGCCAATATCGAATCGTCACTGTGCATAAAATTCGCATCATCATCACCACGATCGCGCTCGTCTTCGCGGTGTTGCCGACAGTTGCGCTCGCGCAGACGTGCGAGCAGCAGTATCCGGACAGCTGCACGGCGCGCGTCCAGTGCCAAATCAGGACCAACGAGCGCCACTTCATTCGAAGCACGAAGTGTATCTGCAGCGGCGACTGCACGCTCAACGACTTCGTCGGTCTCGGCGTCGAGGCGTCGCGGTACATCTTCGGCATCACCGGCTCGCTCGCGCTCGTCATGTTCGCGGTCGGTGGGTTTTGGTGGCTCACCGCGGCAGGCGTCCCCGACCGCATCGAGAAAGGGAAGAAGACCTTGGTCAATGCGGTCTTCGGCATTATCATTATCTTCGGGGCCTGGGTGATCGTGAACACGCTCCTCGCCGCGCTCACCGGACAGATCGGGAGCGCGGGTCCGGTGAAGATCCTCGGCGGGAACTGGTGGGCAGTCCCGCAGTGACGTATGCGCATCGCATTTCGGCAATTGGTCGCGGCGCTTGTGTTCGTGGCATTCCTTGCAATTCAAAACAGCGCGAGTGCGCAGAGTTGCCCCTCGGGGGAATCCTATAACGCCACGACGGGCGCATGTGAACTGGATTTGACGCCAGTGAGTGCCGGTGGAACATCTCCCGTCCTCGTGAATCCGATTGGTGGGACCGCGACGTACCCCAGCGGCGTCTCGAGCGTACCGCAGCTCCTCGGGAACGTGCTCCGCGCACTCTTCGGCGTCCTCGGGTCCATTGCGCTCCTCATGTTCATCTACGGTGGATTCCTGTGGTTGACCTCAGGAGGTGAAGCTGAGAAAATAAAGAAGGGGAAGGATACGATGGTGTGGGCAATCCTCGGCATCGCGATCATCTTTTCCTCATTCGCCATCGTTTCCTTCGTCATCAATCGGCTGACGGCCAGTTGAACGCAGGAGGTTATCCACAGCATTTTTAGGGTGTCATTGCGAGGAGCGAAGCGACGAAGCAATCTCGTGCGGATAGGGCCGGGATCGCCACGCTCGCCTTCGCCTCGCTCGCGATGACGTTTAAGAACATATGCGCACCACGAGTTCGAATCGGTCAGTAGTCGTGCGGAAGGTCGCCGCGACGGCGGCAGCGGTCGGTCTCTCGCTGCTCCCGTTCGCCGCATTCGGCGCCATCGACACCGGCATCAACTACGGGACCGCGACCGGGCTCTCGACCCGCGATGTCCGTGAAGTCATCGCGCGGATCATCAACGTCGCGATGGGACTCCTCGGCATCGTCGCGGTCGTCATCATCCTCGCGGGCGGCTTCATGTGGATGACCGCCGCCGGGAATGAGGATAAAGTCGAGAAGGCGAAGCAGCTCATCTTCTCGGGCATCATCGGACTCGCGATCATCCTCACGTCGTTCGCGATCGCGCGGTTCGTCATCTCCTCGCTCGTCTCCGCATCAACGGAGTAATCCTCGGATCGGTATTCGTGCTATGCGAGCGAAGCGTTCTCGCGCTGGCTTCGCGCTTCTCGTCACCGCCGCCATCGCCGTGGCGGTGACCTTCGCATCCGCGTCACCCGCATTTGCGGAGAAGTCCGCTGCGACACTCACGAATGAAGGGCTCGGGCTCACCGCGAAGACCGCCGGGCTCGGGGCGACCGCGACGCCGCTGCCGGTCATTGTCGGGAACATCAT
>Ga0265296_1002187_pt1 | contig 20266 bp, 14 predicted proteins | sample MunlanPumphouse1_FD_189073 | JGI IMG/M metagenome (GOLD analysis project Ga0265296, IMG submission 189073) | Groundwater microbial communities from a municipal landfill in Southern Ontario, Canada - Pumphouse #1 | ecosystem: Environmental > Aquatic > Deep subsurface > Groundwater | place...
CGCGGAAGGCCGCCGATCCGGGGTCGCCGACCGCCGACGAGGAGCGTTACGGGTCCCCCGAGGCCGCGGCCCTGCTGCGTTGCCTGCGCGTGCCGGCGATGCTGATCGACGTCTTCGGCAGCGGCAACCGGACCCGGATCTACGGCGCGGCCGAGCAGCGGTTCGCCGGCCGGACCGCCACGATCGTGCTCGCGGCCGGCAACAAGCGGGTGGGCAGCGTGCGGATCGACGACACGGGCCTGTTCTCGACCACCGTGCCGCTACCGCCCCGAAGCATCCGATCCACCAACCGCGCGCGCTACTACGCGCTCGTCGACGGCCGCCGGACCAGCGCGCTCAAGTTCTCGCGGCGGATGCAGCTCACGGGTCTGGTGGCCCGGGGACGGACGGTCGCGCTGACCGGCCGGGTCACCGGACCCCGAGCCGCACGACCCGCTCCGGTCGTGATCGAGCAGCGGATCGGCTGCGGGAAGTTCGTGACCGTCGGGCGAGCGACCCCCGGTCGTGACGGGCGCTTCAACGTGCGGGTCACCGCCTCGGCGGACGCCGCCGCCACGGTCTACCGGGCGCGGACCCGGGTCCCGGCGACGGCCCGCTCCACGCGGCTGCGGGCGACCTTCACCCTGCCGCGCGTGGTCGGCCTGTAGGACCGGCGATCGAGCGAAGAGCGGCGCTCGGCGGCCGGCGGGCGCGTCCCGAACCCTCGAGGTCCGCGTGTCAGCGGCCGGGCGCGTCCCGAACCCTCGAGGTCCGCGCGTCAGCGGCCGGGCGCGTCCCGAACCCTCGTGGACCGCGCGTCAGCGGCCGGGCGCGTCCCGGGCGACGATGGTCCCCGCCATCGGGAAGGCCGTCACGCGCAGATCCGGAACGAGTGCGGGCAGGTCCTGCAGATCCCCGCGCGTGATCCGGGTCCGCAACGCCTCGTTGATCGCCCCCACGCCGAACCGTGCGCCGCGCTCCGCGTTCAGGGGGTCGATTCCCGAGCCTCGGAGCATCTCGGCCGTCCCCGCGACGACGGCGCTCAGGGCGCGCTGCTGCAGCTCCACGGCCGCGGCGCCGGCCGCGTGGACCTCGACCAGCAGCAGCGCCGCGCGAACCGGTTCCGCAACCAGGTAGCCGACGGCGGCCTCGATCCCGTCGAGCAGGCCGGTGTCCAGATCGGCCTCGGCGTCGCGCGTCGCGGAGAGCCGCTCGAGCAACCCGCCGATCGCGTCGCGGTACGTGTCGAGGAACGCCGCCTCCGGCGATTCGTACAATGCATAGAACGCTTGGCGGGTAACCCCGGCCAGTTCCGTGATCGAAGAGACGGAGAGTTCGGAGTACCCAGCGATGCCCACGATGTTGAGCGTCGCGTCCAGGATGCGGTCCCGGTGGTACACCTCGAGCTCGGCCCGGGAGAGCCCGTAGCGGCCTCGGCGTACTTTCCCGGTACCCCTCTCTGCGCCCGAATGTCCGGGACCCGCAGGCGATTCACCCTTGTCTGGACCCGTACTCGGGGACATCTCACTCCACTTCGCGGCCTGGACCAAACGCTACCAAACGCACATGAGTACTGTGCGTTTTTCCCGGAACATCCACCGCACCGATATACGGGAAGGGTTGCCCAGTACTGCTCCGTGGGTCTGACCCGAACGCCGTCCGGAGCGAAGAAAGCCAGTCGCCATCTGGCGTACGCGCCGTCTCTATGACCATCAGGACAGCCCGTGTCGAACACGGTGCGTCGCAGGGCGGGCCGCCGGTACACCGGCCCGGGCGCGTGTGGTGACTCAGATCCGGCAGGTCGCGGAGGTCGGGGAGCGCAACGGGAACGCCGCGTCGACCAACTCGCCGACGACGTCCGGCAGCAGGTGCAGCTCCCCCCGGGCGATCCGGGCCCGGATCGCCTCCCGCAACGCACCGATCCCGAGCGACGCCACCCGTCGCGCCTGCGGATCGTCGATCCCCGCCCGGCCGAGCACCGCGCGGACCTGACCGACCAGGACGTCGACCGCCTCCTCCTGGCTGCGCAGCGCGCGCCCGCCGGCGACGTGGACCTCGAGCATCAGCGCGTCGGCTCGGGCGGGATCGGCCACCAGGTACGCGGCGGCCGCCTGCACGCCCTGGCGCAGCTGCTGCCCGGGAGCCTGCTCCGGATCGATCGCCGCCCGCACGGCGCGGAGGAGCTGCTCGACGCAGCGATCGTGGGCGACGACGAAGGCGTCCTCGGGACTCGCGAACGACGCGTTGAAGCTCCGGCGCGGTACCCCGGCCATGCTCAGGATCAACGGCAGCGACAGCGCGCCGTACCCACCCACCGACGCGATGCTCAGCACGGCCTGGAGCACCCGTAGTCGCTCATCCGCGGCTTCGCCCGGCAGCGGGGAACCTGGTTCGGCCGCTCGGACGTCGTCGGCCGACGACGTCGAGAAGGTGGAGAGTTCCCCTCGCAGGGTCGCGATGTCTGTGCCGTGCATGGTTCGGTCCGCCTCGAGCATCCGCCGGTCCCGCCGGGGTCCCGACCGCACCGACGGTGCGACGACCCCGAGACCGATCGGGGCAAGCTACCGGGATCGGCGACCGCGCACCAGCTTCACGCGCGCGCACGATCGCCTGCCAGCGTTCCCTGGTTCGCGGTGGACCGCCGCCGACGCAAAAACTGGCTGCGCAGCCAAAGAGTTCCCCGCAGCCCGTTCTACCACTGGTAGTTTCGAGATCCCCGTGCCCGCGTGGGGATCCGCGACCCGAGGACCTCTGTATGACCAGCGCCCCGTTGCCCGTGAACACCCTCTGCGAGGCCTTTCAGCGCACCGCGGCTCGGCACCCGGAACGGGTCGCACTACGGACGCCCGGCGGAGCCGTATCGATCACCTGGCGGCAGTACGCGGCTCGGGTCCAGGCGCTCGCGTCCGCGCTGTCCGCCCGCGGGGTCGAGCGAGGCGACAGCGTCGCGATCATGATGACCAACCGTCCCGAGATGCACCTCGTCGACGTGGCCGCGATGCACCTGGGCGCGACGGCGTTCTCGATCTACAACACGCTGGCGACCGACCAGATCGTCCACGTGCTGTCGAACTCGGGCGCGAAGGTCGTCGCCTTCGAGCAGCAGTTCGCCGAGCGCCTGGTCCCGGCCGCCCAGCAGACCGGCGTCGAGACCCTGGTCTGCGTGGACGCCGACGTCGACGGCGCGATCACGATCGAGGAGCTGGAAGCGGCCGGCGACCCGTCGTTCGACTTCGATGCCTCGTGGCGCGCGGTCAAGCCCGACGACGTGCTGACCCTGATCTACACCTCGGGGACCACCGGTGACCCGAAGGGCGTGGAGCTGACCCACGCCAACATGATCGCCGAGCTCAACGGCGGCAACTTCGACATGGAGGTCACCGCCGACGACCGCGTGGTCACCTACCTGCCCCACGCGCACGTCGCCGACCGCTGGGGCTCGCACTACAGCCAGGTCGCGTTCGGCACCCAGCTGACCTGCGTCAGCGACACGAAGCAGATCCTCGCGGCCCTGACCGACGCCCGTCCGACGATGTTCGGAGCGGTTCCGCAGATCTGGTACAAGGTCCAGACCGGGATCGAGACCAAGCTCGCCAACGAGCCGAGTCCGGTCAAGAAGCGGCTTGCCGACTGGGCGATCGCGACCTCGGTCGCCGCCGTCGAGGCGAAGGTCAAGACCGGATCGGTTCCGCCGGTCCTGGCCTTCAAGCAGAAGCTCGCCGACCGCCTAGTGCTGTCGAAGATCCGGGAGGGGATCGGCCTCGACCACGTCCGCATCGCGGTCTCGGGTGCGGCGGCGATCACCCAGGAGACGCTGGTCCTGATGACCGCGCTCGGGCTGCCGATCTGCGAGGCCTGGGGCATGTCGGAGCTCTCCGGGATCGCCACGATCAACCCGCCGGGCGCGCAGCGACTGGGCACGGTCGGCAAGGCGGTCAACGGCGTCGAGCTGCGGATCGCCGAGGACGGCGAGCTGCTCGTCCGCGGCAAGATCGTGATGAAGGGCTACCGCAACGAGCCCGGCAAGACCGCCGACACGATGACCGAGGACGGCTGGCTGCTGACCGGGGACATCGCGACGATCGACGCCGACGGCTACGTCACGATCGTCGACCGCAAGAAGGAACTGATCATCAACGCCGGCGGCAAGAACATGTCGCCGACGAACATCGAGAGCGCGATCCGCGCCGCCAGTCCGCTGGTCGGTCAGGCCGTCGCGATCGGCGACCAGCGCAAGTACAACGTCGCGTTGATCGTGCTCGAGCCCGAGGCCAGCGCGACCTTCGCCGCGCAGCACGGCCTGCCCGACGCGTCGGTCGCCGTGCTCGCGGAGGATCCGACGGTCCGGGCCGAGATCCAGCGGGCCGTCGACGCCGCCAACCAGCGCCTGGCCCGGGTCGAGCAGATCAAGCGGTTCGCGATCCTGCCCGACGCCTGGGACCCGGGCAGCTCCGAGCTGACGCCGACCATGAAGCTGCGGCGCAAGCCGATCAGCGAGCGCTACGCCGACGTGATCGACGGCCTGTACTACGACGACCGCGTCGCCGCCGGCTGAGCGGGGGCGGGGCGCGGGCCGAGCGGACTTCCACCTGGTCGCCGTAGAGGTTGAGCACGTCCTGCGTGCTCAACCTCTACGCCGAACCGGTCAACCGCCGGGCACGGCCGGGTCACGGACCTGCAGCGGCGTCGTCCGGTCGATCCGGACGCGCCGCGCGACCGTCTCGCCGGTCCCCGGGTTGAGCGTCACGAGGTCCGCCGCGAGCGGGGTGAACGGTCCCCGCTCGTAGGTCACGATCGCCAGGCTCGCGTTCTGGCCCTCGTCGAGGTTGCCGGTGCCGCCGGCGCCGATCGTGCCGCCGTTGACCGCGAGCACGCCGTCCGCCGCGTCGACCGCGATGCGGTGGGTGTCGCCGAGCACGAACAGGATCGACGGCGTCTCGGCGTCGACCGACTGCTCACGTCGCTCGGCGCGCAGCCGCTCGATCACCGGCTCGGCCAGCGACGGCTCGTGGAGCATCACCACGTCGACCTCGTCGACGATCGTTTCGAACCAGGTCGCGAACGCCTGCTGGTCCGCGGCGGTGATCTCGGTGCCACGGTCGCGGTAGCCGCTGCTCGCCCGACGCAGGTTGGGGCTGCCGTAGCCCGCCACGCGCAGGCCGCCGACGCGCACGACCCTCCTGCCGTAGAGACCGCTGGGCAGCAACCGGCCGCGGGACGTCAGGACGATCGCGCCCTCCTCGGCCAGGGCCTGGAGCGACGTGTCCGAGTCGTGGTTGCCGGCGACGAAGACGAACGGCTTGCCGGTCTTCACGACCGACCGCACCGCGGTGATCTCCAGTGGCGATCCGGTGTCGGTCAGGTCTCCCGCGAACAGCACCGGGCCGTCGGCGGCGGCCCGTTGCAGCGTGGGGGTCAGCAGCACGTTGTTGTGCATGTCCGACGCGATCGTCAGGCGCGGACGGTCCGAGAGCTCCGGACGCTGGCCGGGGTCGATCACCAGGCGCGCGAGACCCTGGATCTGGTCCTCGAAGCCCGAGCTGACCTGGCCCGACGAGCGCCCGACCGACTCGATCGCCTCGAGCGCGACGGGGATGTCCGCGCCGTGCGCGTAGTAGACCGGGTTGGGCAGGTCGCCCCGCGGCGCCAACAGCAGGGCGACCGCGGCGACCCAGCCGAGCGCGACGGTGACCACGGGGATCGCCCACCAGCGGTGGCGGGCGATACGACCGTGGCGCGGACCCGCGTCGTCGCGCCACGGCCGAACCGCCGCCGCGACCAGCAGACCGAGACCGAGCGCCGCGCCACCGGCGATCAGCGCCAGCAGCTTGAGGTAGCTGGTGATCGCCTCCGTGGCCTCGTCGCGCAGCGTCTCGATCGTCGCGGCGCCGCCCCCGGCGATCGCGGCTGCCGCCTCGCGGTCGACGGCCTGCACCCCGACGTTCAGCCGGGCGGGCATCGTCACCCCGGGAAACCGCACGCCCCAGTCGACCAGCGGCACGTAGACGTCGAGCGCGCCGTGGTGGAACGGGCTGACCGAGACGGTGATCGTGCCGACCGACAGGCGGTAGCCCGCCGAGAACGACCACAGCGCGAGCAGCCCGCCGATCACTGCCCCGACGGCGACGAGCAGGCTCCACAGCAGCGTGACCAGAGACGGACGAGAGAAACGGCGCATACGAACGACGGGGCGGCGACGGCATGGTCGGGCCCCTTCGAACAGGCTAACCGCGAGGGCCGAAAGGCTCGCTGCTCCGGTGCCGTGGGCGGCGGACGGCGGGCCGAGGGGGCCGAGCGGGCGGGGCCGGCGAGCGGCGAGCGCGTGCGATCCGAGCGCCCTGCCGTCCACGATCGCACGGGGTCCGCCATGTTCGCCCGCGTGGCGCGGGCGAACCGGCGTTTCCCGTAGGCCGTGAGCCCTCCGTCCCGTCGCGCGACGGGACGGAGGGGCGACCGGTCGCTACCGCGCCGGGGCGGCGCGCAGCGTCGTCTTGATCACCGGCGAGCTCTTGCCGTCGACCGTGATCCGCACCCGCGCAACGCCCTTCTTGCCGAGCGCGAGGGCCTGGCGGGCCTCACGGGTCAGCACCAGCGTCACCGTGCCGGCCTTGCCGCGCGCCACGCGCGACGAGGTCCGGACCTGCAGGCGGAAGGTCCGCTTGCCGATCTTCAGCGTCGCGGTGCGGGCGGCGACCCGGCAGGCCGAGGCCGGGCAGACGACGGTCGCCACGACCACGCGGCTCTCGTCGGTGATCCGGACCGGCGAGACCGCGAGCACGAGCGGACCGGCCGCGCCGACGTCGCCCTTCGCCCCCGGCAGCCCGAGCAGGCCCTGCGGACCGGCCGCGCCGGCGTCGCCCCTGGCGCCCGGAGCGCCGTCGGCCCCGTTGCTGCCGTTCGTGCCCGGGGCGCCGTCGTTCCCGGCAACGCCCGCGGCACCGTCCGGGCCCGCGGGACCGACGGGACCGACCGCGCCGTCGTCGCCCGTGCCTCCCTGCAGCGTGCCGGCGAACGTCGCCGCCAGGCTCGTCTGGCCGATCACCGGCACCTGGCCGCGGGTCGTGACGGCCAGCGTCCCGGCGAAATCGCCCTGGACGGCGCTCGCCGCGTCGAGCCAGACGGCGCAGGTCTCGTCGGCGTCGAGCGTCGACGAGGTGCACGCCGATGCGTTGACGTCGAAGACCGCGTCGTGGCCGTCGACCACGACCGAGCGGATCGAGGCGCTGCCCCCGGTCACCTCGAGGTCGACCCGCTGGCGGCCGGCGTAGGCACCGGGCTTCGCGGCGAAGCTCAGTGACGGGGTCACCAGCTCGACCACGGCGATCCCGTTGATCGCCTCGCCGTTACCGGAGTAGTCGTTGGTGCCGACCGTGACGGTGCTGACCGTTCCGGCCGCGTCGACGTCGATCGCCAGGGTGTTCCCCGTGAACGTATTACCCGCAACCTCGATCTCGGAGGTCGGGGTACCGCGGACGTACAGGCCGCGATCGCTCTGGGCGATGCTGTTGCCCTCGACGACCAGCGTGCTGGGATCTTGCAGCAGCATGCCGATCGACGACGTGTCGACCGGACCGGTGTAGCTGCAACCCGACACGGCGTTGCCGACGATCGAGCCTCCGACGCCGTCGAGCAGCGTGATCCCGTTGGCCGCGATTCCCGCCTGGGGACCGGAGCAGAGCACCGTGTTACCGGTGACGGAGACGGTCAGGTCGGCGCCCGAGACCCGCACGCCGGACTTCTGGAAGTCCTCGATCCGCGAGTCCGCGACCGTGACCGTCCGGGCGACGCCGCCGGCCGCCGCGGCCTCGACGCCGTGCCCGCGCTGGTTGCTGCGCAGGCTGCCGTCGGAGTCGTAGGTGTCGCGGGTGCGGGTGGTCCGGACTCGGGCGACCGTGCCGTTGGCGTCGGCGAACCCGATCCCGCTGGCGCCCGCCTGGTTGCCGTCGACCGTCAGATCCCGCACCGTCAGCGTCGCTCCGCTGCCCGCGCAGACCGTGGCCTTGGCGCCATCGACGCAGGCCGGGAGGACGTCCAGGTCCGACGGACCCTGGATCGTCGTGGCGTTCCAGCCGCTGCCGGTCCCGGCGATCGTCACCGGCTTGCCGGCCACCGTCACGCCGCCGGCGAAGACGCCCGCTCCGAGCTGGACGGTGTCGCCGGGCTGCGCCGTGTCGACCCCGTGCTGCACGGTCGCGCACGGCGCACCGCTGTCGAGGCAGTCGTTGGCGCTGTCGGTGCCGGTCGTCGCGGACACGTAGCGGCGGCCGACGGCCGGAGCCGCCAGCGGTGCGCTCACGTCGATCGGCGCGGCGCCGTCCGGGGACTCGACGCCGTCGCATCCGGGCGTGCCCGGACCGCCGGGGCAGCCCCAATAGTTGCCCGTCGCCACGACCGGCGCCGGCGTGTCGTTGACCAGGCCGACGCCGTTGTTGCCCTCGAGCGTCGAGCTCGTGACCGACGCGTCGCTGACCGCGTTGGCGAACGCCACGCCTCCCGCGTTGCCGGTCACGACCGTGCCGGTGACCGACGCACCCTCGAGGCTCGTTCCCGGGGCCTGGTCGCTCCGGGCCTTGATGTTGATCCCGACACCGTCCGAGCCGACGACCCGCGCGTCGCGGATCACGAGGTCCTCGGCCGCGCCGCCCTTGAGGTTGGCCTCGAACGCGTGGGGCGTGGCGTGCGTGCCGGACTTCAGCCCGCTGCCGACGACCTCGATCGCGTCGAACGTCGCCTCGCTCAGGGTCTCGAAGTACAGGCCCTTGTTGCGGTTGTCGTCGAACGAGCTGCGCTCGACGAGCAGCCCCGTCAGCTGCGGCGTGGTCGGTGCGGGCGAGGCCACCACCGAGCTCATGCCCTCGCTGTTGCCGTCGAACGCGCTGTCGCGGATCGTCAGGCCGTGGGCCTGCCCGCGAACGCGGAAGCCGACCCCGTAGCCGTTGATCGTCACGTCGTCGACCTGCCAGTTCGTGGCGACGCCGTTGTTGTGGATCGTCACCCCGTAGAGCACGTACGGCGTGTCGGGACGGTAGATCCGCAGGCCCTGCAGACGCACGTCGGCGAGCGCCGCGTTGGTGTAGATCCCCGAGACGCCCGTCGAGCCGCGGCTCGCGACCGAGAGATCCCGCAGCGTCGTGCCGCTCGCGCCGGCACCGAGCTGGACGACCGCCGTGCCGCCGCCGGCCTCCAGAACGGTCGTCGCGCGGCCGGCCCCGGCGATCGTCAGGTTCGCCTTGGTGATCGTGACCCCGCCGGCGTGCGTGCCGGGACAGAGCAGGATCGTGTCGCCCTCCGTGGCGGCGGTGTGCGCGGCCTCGAGGGTCGCGTACGTCGGACTCGCGCAGTCGGCGACGCCGTCGTAGGAGTGCGCGGTCGCGCTGGGGTCACCGGCGCCGACCGTGAGCGGTCCCGGTGCCGCCATGGCCGTCGCGGGGAGCACGAGGGCCGCGAACGTCGCCGCCACGGCGAGTGCTCGCCCTAGGTGGCGCGATGGGTGACGCCGGACGATCCCGACGGTACTGCTTGCGATTCGATGTCGCACGACAACTCCCGATGTGGTGGTGAATTTCATAATCGACCGCACCATCCTACGGTCGTTCGGGAGAAGTCGCCTTGCCATATATCTCAATAACGAGTGTCCCATCATGTGTCTCAAAAACTTGGGGAGTTTCCAGCACTTCGCAACGCGTTCGACCTCGAGGGCCACGAGATCGTCCGCTACAAAGGGAGATCTGTCGAACCGGGGCCGCCCAGTCTCCAGACTCCGGATCGGCCGGTACCCCCCCCGAATCCGGGGCCCGAGACCTGGCACACGACGCTCGCCGCCTGACGGCTTTCCCAACACCAAGCGTCACCTCGCCGTCGGCGGTCGGGTGGTGTGCGACTGGCGAATCACTCTCGACCGCAGCGCATTCGGTCGGAACGCACCGTCTTCCGACCCGCGCTGACGACCGCGGCCCCGGACGAGCGCCGGAGCGACGCGAGGCCGGCCCGGCACGCCGATGAGTCCCGCGGCCCAGGGCGGTCCTTGCATCGAACGACCCGACCGGAGCTCCCCCATGACCGACCAACCGACCCTCGACGCCCGCACCTACGTGCTGCTCCCCGGGGCGGGCGGGGCCGCCTGGTACTGGCACCTCGTCGCGGCCCGGCTCGAAGTCGCCGGGCACGAGGTGCTGGCGATCGAGTTGCCGGGCGCCGACGAGGACGCCGGACTCGACGCCTACGCCGCGCAGACCGTGCGCGAGATCGGGGACCGCACCGGCGTGGTGCTGGTCGCGCAGTCGATGGGCGCGTTCCTGCCCCCGCTCGTCGCGCAGCAGGTGCAGGCCGACGCGATCGTGCTGGTCAACCCGATGGTGCCGGTGCCCGGTGAGCGCCCGACCGACTGGTGGGGCGCCACCGAGTCCGAGCCCGCCCGCCGGGCGGCAGCGATCGCCCGCGGTGACGACCCCGAGTTCGATTTCCAGCGGGACTTCCTGCACGACATCGCTCCCGAGATCGTCGCGGTGCTCACCGCGCACGAGGGTCCCGAGTCCGACGCGGCCTTCGTATCGCGGTGCGCCTTCGAGGCCTGGCCCGCGGTCCCGATCCGCGTCACCGCGGCGGCCGACGACCGATTCTTCCCGCTCGACTTCCAGCGGCGCGTCGTCCGCGAGCGGCTCGGGCTGGACGTCGACGTGCTGCCCGGCGGCCACCTGAACGCGCTCTCGCACCCGGACGCCGTCTCGGAGTACCTGCTTCGGAGGTAGCGGTGGGCGGGTCGCGAGCGCGGGGAGCGCCGGTTTGCCCGCGCTGCGCGGGCAAACCGGCGTTTCCCGGAGGGGCTAGCGCCGCTTCAGCGTCACGTTGCTGACGTAGCGGCTGGTGCTCCCCTGCGACGTGACCGCGGTCGTCAGCCGCAGCCGGCCAGAGCGCTTCGCGTTGATCCCGTTGCGGACCGCGTTGGGCACCGTGACCGTGATCGTCGCGGTCCTGCCGGCGGCGATCCGCGTGGTCACCGTGAACCGCTTGCTGGTCCTGCCGACCTTCGCCGTGCCGTTCGTCTTGACGGTGCAGGGACCGGCCAGCGAGCAGGTGACCCGCGCAACCTTCACGGTCCGACCGCTGCGGGCCAGCACGGCGGTGCGATCGAGGACGGCGATCGCGCGGCCGATCCGCACGGTCGTCCGGTAGGGGGACTTGACGGTGCGATGCTGGACCGTGCTCGACCCCGACGTGGCCGGCGCGCTCACGCCGTCCGCGTTGCGGGCGGTCACCCGGCAGGCGATCGTCGCCCCGACATCGGTGGTCTTGAGCACGTAACTGCTGCCGATCGCGCCGGGCACGACGACGCCGTCACGCAGCCAGGCGAAGCCGTAGCTGCTCGGGTCGCGGGTCCAGGTTCCCGTCGAGCAGGCCACGCGACCGCCGACCACTGCGACCCCGGAGAGGCTCGGGGCGGCGACCGTCGTGGGCGGCTGCAACGGCAGGGTCGGGGGCGCCGGCGGCGCCGGCGGCGGCACCGGGCCGGGCACCGCGGTCCCGGTCACGAGCACCGAAACCGCGGTGGTCGTCTCCTGACCGGCGGAGTCGACCACGGTCGCCTCCAGCCGCACCGTCCTGCCCGCCTGCTCGGGACCCGGGGTCCACGCGAACTCGTAGGGGCGCGTCGACCGCGCCCCGACCCGCGCCCCGTCGGCGGTCACGCTGACCGCCCGGACTCCGAAGTCGTCCGTGGCCTGGACCGTCGGCAGCAGCTCGGCTCCGACCGGGACCTCGAGGCCGTCGATCGGATCGAGGAAGGCCGCCGTCGGAGCGTCGTCCGGCGTGACGGCCGGAACCACCAGGCCGGGTGCCGGGTCGGCCCGGAACGGATCGACGACGACGCTCGCCGCGGCCGGCGACCCGGCGTTGCCCGAGCGCCCCTGGCAGAGCGTGGTCGCGTTGCTGGCGGTGGTCACCGGTCCGGTGGCGCAGCCCCAGAAGTTGTCGGCGGCGGGCACCGGGGCGTCGGGGCGCACCGCACCGTTGTCGATCGTCGCGTTGAAGACCGCGTAGCCGTTGCCGGAGAACTGGTTGCCGCTGATCCGCAGCGCCGGCGTCCCGGGGTTGGCGATGTCGTCGCCGATCTCGGCGTCGGTCAGCAGCACGCCGACCGCGTTGCGCGCCGTCCCGGAGGAGTTCCCGACGACCTCGCTGTCGACGACCGAGCCGCGCTGACCGGCATGGAACTGGACGCCGGTCTGCGAGACCGCGCTCATCGCGCCCCCACCCTCGACGCGGGTGCCCACGACGTGGCCGTAGGCGTTGATGCCCGAGCGGGCCAGCAGCGTGGTCGCACCGTCCGCTCCGCGCGCGTCGTCGAAGAGGATCCCGCCCGCCTGGTAGCCCGTGACCAGGCTGTCGACCACGGAGACCTCGCGCCGGATGCCGCCGATCACCGTGCCCTGGAGCGAGTTCGTCATCACGACGCCCCATCCGTGCGGACGCGTCGTCAGCTCGGTGTCCGGAGCCGATCGGCGGAGCGGACCGACCACGCTGTCGGCGATCCGTCCCGAGGTGTTGAAGAACGCGATCCCCGCCTCGGCGTAGGCGTCCGGCGACTCGACCGTGACGCCCGAGATCGAGACGAAGTTCTCGTTGTCGTCGGACGAGCCGAGCGACTGCCGCGAGATCGTGATCACGTTGCCGCCGCCGTCGCGCAGGTACGGCGCGGTGCCGGCGAGCGTGCTGCCGAGATTCGGATGGGGCCGGATCGTGACCTTGTCCGCCCCCGCGCCCTTGATCGTCAGCGGCTTCGTGATCGTGATGCCGTTGCGCGAGCCCGCCTGGGCGGGGCTGTTGGCGTGGGTGTTGGGCGTCGACTGCTCCAGGTAGAGGCCGTCGCAGACGACGATCGTGTCCCAGGGAGCCGCCTGCTCGACGGCCGCCTGGATCGAGCTGAACCCGGCGCTTGGACACTGGACCCGGTCGTCGTCGACGGTCCAGGTCGAGGCGCTGGCCGTCGCGGAGCCGAACGTCGCGGCACCGACCAACAGCAATGCGGCAGGGAGGACGCGACGGAAGTGGAGAAACGTCATGGGTGGGGCTGGACCTCGGTGCGTGGTCAGGAGCTCCTCGTCCCGTGGGTGGGCGATGGCCACCGTCGATCACCCGAAGTGACGGTGCACCACCTCCAACTGACGGATCGAGGCGATGCGAACTCTAGGTTCGGACGCGCTGAACTCAACCTCATCGCCGTCTAAACGCGTGGCCCATGCACTTAGACGATGGTCTAACAACCACCGTGCTCAGCGTTCGTACGATCGTCGGGTCCTTTTCCTGATCTGATCGCACGGAGAACTGTGAACACCGCTAGAGCCCCTCTTGGGACCCTCCCCGCACTGGTGCTGTCGTTGCTGCTGCTCCTGGGGGTCGTTCCCGCGGCGTCGCACGCAGCCGACCCAGATCCGATGCAGCGCGGCCCGTACGCCACGACGACCCTCGATCCGTTCACGGCGGGGACCGTCAACCTGCAGGAGCCGAACTCCGCGGGCGGTGGCACGACGGGCGCCGCGTCCGCCGCATCGCTGCAGATCCGCGGGTCGCTCTACCGGCCGAGCAACCGGACCGAGCCGTCGCCGGTCATCGTCTACGTGCACGGCAACCACGGCAGCTGCGACACCGGATCGGCACCGAACTGCTCGGTCTTCAAGCGCAACGACCGGGGCTACGCCTACGTGGGCGAGAACCTGGCGAGCTGGGGCTACACCGTGGTCTCGATCGACCAGGACCAGCTCATGTACTACCAGGACAGTGCGATGGCGAAGGGCATGCACCAGCGCCGCCTGCTGATCGCCGCCACGCTGGACGCGCTGTACAAGGCCAACGCGGAGGGCCTTGGATCCGACACGCTGATCGGCGACAGCCTGGTCGGCACGCTCGACTTCACGCGGATCGGCCTGATGGGCCATTCCCGCGGCGGCGACGCCGTCACCAGCTTCATCGACTACAACCGGACCCGGCCCGAGCCCGGCCGGCGCTACCCGCTGCGCGGCGTGATCGCGCTCGCCCCGGTCGACTACGAGCGCCGCGCCCCGACCGGCACGCCGTTCATGTCGATCCTGCCGATGTGCGACGCGGACGTGTCGAACCTGCAGGGTGCGCGCTTCTTCGAGCGCGGCCAGTACCGCGACGCCGCCAACCCCTTCCCGCTGATCCAGGTCGGCGTGCACGGCACCAACCACAACTGGTTCAACAGCGTGTGGTCCGCTGACGGCGAAGACGGCAGCAACGGCGACCAGGCGTGTGGTGTCAACATGCCCAACAACATCCGTTTGAGTGGTGGAAAGAGCATCCTGCCGCTGACGGGCTCCAGTGGCGTCGACGACGGCTGGAGCGACGGCGGAACCTACACGCGCACGAACCGCGGATCCGGCGATCCCGAGCTGATGGGCGACCAGGAGCGGGTCGGTCTGGCGCTGATGAACTCGTTCTTCCGGCGCTACGTCGGCGGCGAGGGCGGGTTCAACGCCTACATGACGGGCGAGCGACTCGCGCAGGGGAAGCCCGAGCTGCCCGAGACGGCCTGTCCCGACCAGGTGATCCAGGGTCAGCGCAACCCGACCTTCGGCACCAACGGCCCGCGTCTGGCCTGCGCGGAGCGGACGCTGACGAGCTACTTCCCGCCGGCGACGGAGCGCGAAGACGTGATCCGTCCCGAGCCCGACACCCCGCTGACGGCCAGCGCGGTCGGCACGGCGCTCAACGCCAGCGGCTTCTCCAACCCGTTCCTCGACGCGGGAGGCGTCAGCCCCAAGCCGCTCACCACGGTCAACGGCATCGACTGGTGCAACCCGGAGCCGGATCACTTCGCGCCGGCCCAGCTCGGTCGACCGAGCCTGCCGACGGCGACCAAGGCCTGCCCGCTTCCGGCGGTCGGTGCCCTCGGCGGCCAGTCCGGGATCCGTGAGAACGGGCCCGTCAACCAGTCGTACGGCCTGCAGCTGGCGGTGGCCTGGGACGACCCGGTCGCCGCGACCGGCAAGCCGGCGTCCCTGTCGACCCGGATCCCGGCCGCCAAGGGCGACGTCAGTGGGAAGCAGGCCCTGGCGCTCGCCGCCGCGGTCAACTTCTTCGACCCCCGGAACTTCGACCCGATGAACCCCGACCGGGCCGCGGTCGTCCGGACCGGGTCGACCGCGGAGCACGCGCCGGACAGCTGGACGCAGGACTTCACGATCGCGGTCACCGACGCGGCGGGCCGCGAGGCCACCGTCTCGGCCGCGGACCAGCGCTACGGCAACGCGCTGCATCCGTCGGTCGGTTCGACGACCAGCAAGACCCACGTGATCCTGCACCAGATCCGAGTACCGCTCGGCGACCTGGCGGCCCAGGGCCTCGATCTGACGCAGCTGCGCCAGATCGAGCTGCGGTTCGGCGAGGCCGGCAAGCCCGCGCAGGGCTCGATCCAGCTCGCCGACGTGCGGTTCCAGGAGGCCGCCGCCGGCACCGCGATCCTCAAGGACAGCGACGGCGGCAGCGGGCCGGCGACCGGCGCATCGGTCGGCGGACCGGACCCGCTGACGTTGCTGGCCGCGGCGCCGCGGGCCAGTGCGGAAGCGCGACCCGACGCGATCGGGGTCGCCGGTTCGATCGCGCTCTCGTCGGCCACCCGCTGCGTCGACACCAAGGCGCCGTCGGTCTCGGTCTCCAAGCTGGCGGTACGCAAGGGCCGGTTGACGGTCCAGGGCCGGGCGACGGACGTCGGCTGCGCGGCGACGCGGTCCCGCTCCAGCGCCAGGGGCGGGGTCCGCTCGGTCCAGGTCACGTTGAGCACCCCGGCCCCGGGCGGCACGTGCCGGTTCGTCCGCGGCAACGGCAAGCTGAGCGCGCCGCTGCCCTGCAGCAGTCCGGTCGGCCTGGTGGCCTCCGGGAAGACGAGCTGGAAGCTCCGCACCTCCGGCGCACTCCCCAAGGGGAGCTACCGAATGGTCGTCCGGGCCTTCGACGCCAGCGGCAACCAGCGGCAGACCAAGACCCGCACGGTGCGGGTCGGCTAGCCGGCCCGAGCGGCCACGTGACTGCGGGGCGGCCGACGGGCCGCTCCGCCGGTCGCCATCACCGTGCAGACGGGCCCCGCGAGACCGCGGGGCCCGCTTCGCGATGCAGACCGGCACAGGTGCGCCCTTGTTCCGGCACAGGGACCCGGACCAGGATGGCCCCATGCCGATCCTCGACGCCCCCGACCACTCTCGACATCTGATGCGCTCGTCAGTAACATCACGCATCATGCCCCGCACCACGCTCGATATCGACGCCACCGTGCTGCGCGAGCTCAAGCTTCGCCAGCAGCGCGAGGGCAAGTCCCTGGGCCGCCTCGCATCCGAGCTGCTCGCGGTGAGCCTCGCCGCGGACGCGCCCGCCGATGCGGCCCCGCCGCTGACGTGGACCGCCCGCTCGATGGGCGCCCGCGTCGACCTCGACGACAAGGACGCCCTCCACGCCGCATTGGACGCACGATGAGCGTCACCATCGACGCCAACGTCCTGCTCTACGCGTCGGACGCCGGCAGCCCGCGGCAGGCCGTGGCCCTCGACGTGCTCCGCGAGCACGCCGAGGGGCACGGGCTGCTCTACCTCTTCTGGCCCGTGGCTCTCGCCTACCTGCGGATCGCCACGCACCCGTCGATCTTCGATCGGCCGCTCAGCCCCGCCGAGGCCACCGGCAATCTCCGCGGCCTGGTCGAGCGCCCCAACGTCCGCACCCCGGGCGAGGACGAGCGCTTCTGGGTCACCCTTCAGGACACGATCCAGGCGACGACCGCCCGCGGCAACCTCGTCCCCGACGCCCACATCGCGGCGTTGATGCGCACCCACGGTGTCCGCACCATCATCAGCCACGACCGCGACTTCCGGAAGTTCCCCGGGATCGAGGTCGTGGATCCGTTCCCGGCGGTCGCGGCGTAGGCACGACCGGCAGGGCCGGCGGGCCGGCTCCGCCGTCGGCCTCTAGCCTCGTTCCGATGACCGTTCCCGTTCGCCGCGCCACCGACGACGATCTCGAGCGCGCCGAGGCCGCACTTCGCGGGGCCTTCTCCGACTACCCCTGGACCCGCTGGACCGTTCCGGAGGATCGCCACGCCGAGCGCGTGGGAGCGCTCCAACGGCTGTACCTGGAACGCCTGGCGCTGCCGCACGGAGCCGTCTGGGTCGACGAGCAGGTCCGAGCCGTCGCCGCCTTCGTGCCGCCCGACGCACCCCCGCTGCCCGACGACGCCCTCGGGCAGGTCCTCGAGCTGCACGGCGACCTCCTGCCCCGGTTGGAATCCGCAGACGCCCTGACCTCCGAGCACGCCGACCCCGACGCCTGGTCGCTGGCCACCGTCGGCGTCGACCCCGCCCACCAGGGGCAGGGCCTGGGCGGCGCGGTCTGCCGCGCCGGACTCGATCACCTCGACGAGCAGCGGCAGGCGTGCGGGCTGGAGACCTCCGATCCCCGCAACGTTCGCCTCTACGAGCGGCTGGGCTTCGGCGTCGTCGCCCGGACGGAGATCTCCGAGGGCGGCCCGACGGTCTGGACGATGCACCGCGCGTCCCGCTGACGCGCCGCGCGCCCGACTACGCGACGCCGAGCCGCGTGGCCCGTGCTCAAGCGGTCGCGACCAGCTCCCGCCAGGCGTCCGGGTCGTGGGTCGGGATCACGACGACCTCGGGGTGCTCCTGGGTGTAGGCGTGGAGCGCGTCGAGGCTGGCCTGCGCGGCGACGTCGTCGTCGGTCAGCAGCGGCAGGATCCGCTCCGCGATGCTGCGGCGGGTGTAGGCGGCGTCGCCGACCAGCAGCACCGGTCCGTGGTCGTCCGTCCGGACCAGCACCGACAGGTGGCCGGGCGTGTGGCCCGGCGTCCCGAGCAGCCGCACGCTGCCGTCGCCCAGCAGGTCGATGCTCCGCGCGAACGGGCCGAACGGCTCGCCGCCGGCGATGTCGACCACGCGGAATCGCGCGTCCTCCGGCAGGTGCCCGGCGACGAAGCCCTTGGTCCCGGCGCCGCGACCCCGCGCCGTCCGCAGCTCCTCGGCACTGACGACGAACTCGGCGCGCGGCAGCAGCCGCATCCCGCTCGTGTGGTCGCCGTGCAGGTGGGTCATCACCACCTGCGTCACGTCGCCCGGATCGATCCCGCGCTCGCGCAGCTGCGCGCCGAACGCCGTCGGCTCGGGGCGCACGGAGCGGAAGATCACCCGCAGCGGGAAGCCGAAGTCCGCGGCCCCCTTCTCGACGAGGTCGGGGTGGAACCCGGTGTCGACCAGGATCACGCCGGCCGTCGGGTGACGGAGCACGAACGACAGGCACGGCAACGGCACCGAGCCACCACGGAACCCGCGCAGCGTCCGGACCAGCCGGTTGCCCGCGGGGCGGTAGACGTAGCCGTGCGGCGACGGCAGCACGCCGTGGAAGAGAACATCGAGGGTCACGGCGGCGTCGGACATGCGGCAACGCTACCGCGGGTCGGATCGAGGTTCCAGGCCGTGGCGCCGCCCGACGGGAGGCCTTCGCCGGGCAGGAGCCGGTCAACCGCTCCCGGGCTCCGTCTCCCGCCGCGCGATCGAACGACTACCCCAGCGCCGCGGCCGCGTAGGCCTCGAGCATCGTGCGGGTCTCGTCGAGCAACACGGGATCGCCCTGCGGATCGGCGCGGAACGCCTCGCGCAGCAGTCCGTCGCCGGCGATCACCAGGGTCCGTGCGACGACCTCCAACCGTGCCGCGTCCGCACCGGACCAGTGCACGCGCAGCGCCCGCTGAACCGACCCCGCGACCCGGTCGCGGATCGGACGGGTCGCCGCGCGCATGCTCTCGGTGCGCAGGTCGCCGTACCAGAGGGCCAGGAACGCCGGCTGACCCCGGAAGCCCGCCGCGAGCGCGTCGACCACCGACGCCAGCGGACGCCCGGCGGCGTCCTGCTCCTCGGCGTCGGCCGCCGCGGCGGCCAGATCGGCGAAGCGCTGCCAGTGCCGCAGCGCGATCGCCTCGGCGACCGCGTTCTTGTCCGCGAAGTAGGCGTAGACCGACCCGACCGCGACACCGGCCCGCGCGGCGATCCGGGTGGTCGTGATCGCCGCCGGCCCGTCCTCCGCGAGCAACGCCTCGGCGGCGTCGAGCACGCGCTCGGCGGTCTCACGCGAGCGCCGCTGGCGGGGCACGCGGCGCGTCGTCGCGATGGCCGCCGTGGCTCCGGACGTGGAGTCGGGCGCACGGGTCGTTGCGGAGTCAGGGGGGTCGGTCGGCAGCGGATCTTCAAACATGAAGGTTCATTCATGTTAGCCTGCCGCCCCGATGGCCCCCTCTGACGAGTTCCCCGCGACCCGGGCCCGGGTCGCCGCCGCCGCCCAGCGGCTCGCCGCGGCTGGGCTGGTCGCCGGAACCGCCGGCAACGTGAGCGCCCGGGTCGGCGACGCGGTCGCGATCACCCCGACCGGCGCGGCGCTGGCGACGGTCGCCGCGGACGACGTGACGATCGTCGCGCTCGACGGCACCGTGATCGACGGCCCGCTCGCCCCGACGTCCGAGCTCGACCTGCACCTGGGCGTCTACGCGGCGCATGGCGCGGGCGCCGGTGCCGTCGTCCACACGCACGCCCCGGTCAGCACCGCGCTCTCGTGCGTGCTCGACGAGCTGCCGTGCGTCCACTACGAGATGCTGCTGCTCGGCGGTCCGGTGCGGGTCGCGCCCTACGCGACCTTCGGCACCCCGGCGCTGGCGGCCTCGGCGGTCACCGCGCTCGAGGGCCGGACCGCAGCGCTGCTGGCCAACCACGGCACGATCGCCTTCGGCGGCGACCTGGACGGCGCCGTCCGCGCGACCGAGCTGCTCGAGTGGTCGGCCACCGTCTACTGGCGCGCCGCCCAAGTCGGGACGCCGAAGGCGCTCGACGCCGACGAGCGCCAGGCCGTCGTCGAGGCCGCGATCGCGCGCCGCTACGGCACGACCCACCGGATCGAGCAGCACGAGGACCCGGCACCCCGGGCCGGCAGCGAGCCCCCAGCGGGCCACGAGAGGGAGAGCAACGGATGAGCGAACAGGTCGTCGTCGCGATGGGGGTCCACGTACTGGACGTCCTGGTTCGACCCGTCACGGAGATCCCGGACGGACAGGGCGGGACGTTGGTCGAGCAGATCAAGATGACCGCGGCGGGGTCGGCCGGCGGCACCGCGCTGGTGCTCAGTCGACTCGGTGCGCAGGTCCGCAGCGCCGGGGCGATCGGCACCGACGCGCTCGGCGACAGCCTCCTGGCGCTGCTGCAGCGGGACGGGATCGACACCACGCACCTGC
>Ga0265296_1002188_pt1 | contig 20265 bp, 19 predicted proteins | sample MunlanPumphouse1_FD_189073 | JGI IMG/M metagenome (GOLD analysis project Ga0265296, IMG submission 189073) | Groundwater microbial communities from a municipal landfill in Southern Ontario, Canada - Pumphouse #1 | ecosystem: Environmental > Aquatic > Deep subsurface > Groundwater | place...
AAGCGCGGTTTTTTCTAATATCCGGGGAACGGACATTTCGCCGTTTTCTACTAATATCTGATAGATTTCGGCTTCAGATGGCTCAAAGCCGTAGTTGGTTAATGTATTGATGGCGGGCATAGGTTTAACTTACGGATGACGGATAATCCTGATTTACGGATGGTTCTAATTTGAGGGTAAATGGTAAATAGAAATTGGTAATTGGGCGATTGGGTAATTTGTAAATTGTAATTAGTAATTGACAATAGGACAATGGGGCAATGGAACAATTATCAATTACTGTTTACCATTTACTAATTACAACAGTTATTTTAGCCAAATATACGTTTTTTTTCATTGAAACCCCATGAAATAATTTAAGATGGAGATACAATTTTCTTGGCTAATCATAAACATAGTATAACATAGCCAAATAAATATGTCAAGTAAAGAATAGACATATTTTTTATGACAAAATTTAGCTCAAATAAAACAAATTACCAATTACTAATTTCCAATTTCCAAACAACTCTTGACAATTACCCCAAATGATGTTATACTGTTCTGTTAAAATCAAAAAGCAAAAGAGACCGTTCAATACAACTTATAACAAAAATTGCCTTGGAGAGAGGGCAAAATGAACGATTGAAGATCAAAAGATCTAAAGATCAAAAGATCAAGAGATTGGAGATTGATTTGTGAAATAAATCTGCAATCTGAAATCTGAAATCAAACCCCCTTTCCCCAAAGAGGGATTTTTTGTTCCGATAGATGGGGTGACATGGAGAGAGATCACAGTGTCCATTGGCGGGGAAAAGTAATATTTATTGCCCAATGCCTGCGGACATCCTCTGACAAGCAAATATCTGTCCACCTGCCGCGCGAGCGACACTCGGACGGGTAAAAGCCATGCCACCTGTTCTGTCGGAATAATCCCTGCTCAATAGACTTGGATTGACAAACGCTTGTCGGTTGTTAATCCGGTTGCGAGCAAGAGTGGAATATATCTGACTATAGGTTCATTAAATTCAAGTGTTTGATCCCGCATTGCCCGTATGAAAAATAGGAGAGAGTCCTATCGGCGATGTGAGATACACATCTGGTTTTTTTCTCCGATTAAATCGGGGAACGGCGGTGGAGGTTGATAGCTTTGGCTGAAGCGATTCGGTCAAAACTCCCTCGCGACCGCTCCACATTTTCACCAGAGAATGTGGTACCGAGTGCGCCTTCTCTTGACCGCCGCAAGGTGGTGGAGAGAAAGGCAGTCGGTATTTATCACGAGGCACGAGACACGCAGCACGAGACATGTCACGAGACACAAGGCACATATCACGAGACACTTTTAAGTGATTCGTGGTATTCGGCTGGTGACTAGTGAGATTGTTCATTACAAAATAAAAAACCCGGCGAATGGCCAGGGTTTGGAGCGGAGAAGCATGGAGCGCGCGAGTCGTTTACGCGGTCTCAAGCTGGAGGCCGAGGTGTTTGATGACGGCGTTTAATTTTTCTTCAAAACGATTGACGCGAGCCACTACGGCGGCGAGTTCTTGTTCGTGTTTTTGGTACAAGCCCACGAAAGCATCTACATGAGTAAGCATTTCATTTTTGGCATCCTGAATTTCCTGCCGCAGTTCTGTCTTCACCAATCGCAAATCATCTTTGGTCGCCATCTCTCTGCGGATGTCGGCGATGTCATCTTTGGTCGCCATCTCTCTGCGGATGTCGGCGATGTCATCTTTGGTCGCGGCGTTGTCGCGGATGAACTCGATTATTTCTCTATTTTCTTTCAGCTCTTGCAGTACGTCTTTGATTGTCGGGTCTGATGTCTGGTTCATATAAAACGAGTATAACAGGGGGAAAATTGATTGTCAATATTATTATATTATTCTTCCGTTAAAATTTCATCACAGTTTGTGCTGAATTTCGGTTCAATAGAAACGGTGGTGAAAAAAGTATTTTCTATCAATCAAAGTGTTAGAAAAGTTAGGACTTGAACTTTAGACCAAGATGGTCCGCAATCTGCTTGATTTTTCTTTCCAGCTTAGCATAATCGCGCAAAAGCATTTGCTTTTCCAGCTCAAATTTTCGGTGAGTCAGCGCAATTCCTTCTGGCGTAAGATGGTAGGGGACGTGAGGAGCGATTGTGGGTTTGGCAGAGTTTCTATCCATATGGGTTTGTCGGACTTAGGCGGCAGACAATTGGAGACCGAGGTGGCGGACGATTTGGCTGATTTGATCTTCGTGCCGCTGGTAAGATGATTTGAGCGCGGCGATTTCAGTGTCCATGTCCTTGTGCAGTTTAATGAAACCATCAATATGGCCGATCATTTCATCTTTAGCATTTCTAAGATCGTCCCTGGTGGCAAAGTTTTGCAGATCGTCTTTGGTCGCGAAGTTCTTTAAGTCGTCCTTGGTCGCGAGGTTCTTAAGATCATCTTTGGTCGCGAAATTTTTAATATCGTCTTTGGTCGCGGCATTATCGCGGATGAATTCTACGACCTCCATGACATCTTTGATTGTCGGGTCCGATGTTTGGTTCATATAAAATGAGTATAACAGGCGTGAAATTGGTTTGTCAAATTGCTCTCTTTTTGAGCTCGGCAAGGAACGCCTCTTTTCCAAGAAAGCGCTGGCGCGATTCAGATGATATAGTACGTTTGCGAATTGTTTTGACAAACGACGGACGGTAATCGCCTTCCGGATCATGCGTCATGCCAATCATAAAAGAACGCAAAAGAGCGACTTCGCGATTCAACGTTTGAACGTGTTTGGTAAGCGTTGCGGCCTGGGCGTGAGTCATATAACAATAGCATATCAAAGAGCATGGCGCTTGTCAAAAGATTGACATTCCGATGTTATTCTTCCGTATTGTCTTATTGTTGTGGAGTGCGGAATTGAACGAAGTGAAATTCCGCCATTTACGCCGCGGCGAATGAAATTTCACTTCGCTTCGCTGCGTTCAATTCCATACTCCGCGATGGCGGAAAAATTCGTGTTCCGGGGTTCTCGCAAGATTTTTTGAGAAAAAAGTTTCGCGAGAGCCGCAGACAGGCTCTTGTTCTATAAAATTTAATAAAACCAACGTCCAACCAATGACGTTGTAAAAATAAAAATGCCTCGCGAAGTTCGGCGCAAGCTGAATTGTCGTCTGGCTCTGGGCAGTAATACCGCGGGGAAGTTCCGTGGCGCTCGAGAGGGCGGACAGATCGAATCCTTTTTTCACGAGGCACGAGACATACAGCACGAAACAAATGCGAATGCAGATGTTTTGTGAAGTGTGTAAATCGTGTTGAGTGATTTAAGGTAGGTAACTCGGGGCAGAAGCCGACCCGAGATGCCTTTTCCAAAATATCCCTCCCCGCATGGTGTGGGGAAAAATTTCTTCGCTTTTGCGGGGGATGGGATATGGCTAAGCGGACAAGCAGAAACAAGCCCGCAAGGGCACTCCTCCCACCTAGCCATGGGTGGGTTTGTCCGCAGGAGTCTCCGAGAGGAGGAAGAAATGGCGCGTATCAATTTCGTGTTCGGTCAGGTTGTCGATTTCGCGAACCTTCCCGCTAACAGCATTGCGCTCGACGGAGCCGTCCAGGGCCCGCAGATCGACGCCGTGAACCGCAAGTTCTCGTTTGATCACCATGCGGCGTGCACCCGCCTCGTCACCCTGGCCACGTGCCAGCAGGTGGCGACGGCGATCCGCCTCGGGCTCGTGGTGGACGAGGACACCCAGGTCTACATCAACGACCTGGACGCGGACACGAGCCTCTCGGTCTGGTTGCTCGCCAACCCGGAGCGCGTGAACGAGGAGAAGGTGAAGGAGCTCGTCGAGCGCGTTGGCCTCACCGACGCGCACGGCCCGATCTTCGCCCCGCACGACATCCACCGCGAGCTGGCCCCGGCTTACGGGAGCAAGGAGCCACAGACCGTGGCTATGCTGGAAACCTTCCTCGTGAAGGTGACCCAGTACGCCAACGGCGAGTGGCAGGCCCCGCCCGCGCGTCTGGAGCGCCCGTCGAAGGGCTACGCGTGGTCGCCGAAGACCTGCTGGCAGGCGGTCGAGACGAAGATCGGCTTCGACGACGTGTACAACCAGGGCTTCCTCGCGGGCGTGCTCTTCACGGACGCGCCCAACGGAACGCTCATGTACACCGTCGCCAAGCGGTCGGACCTCGTGCCGCTCGCGGTCGGCCCCGGCGCCACCAAGCGCCCGCCCACGTCGCTCGACGACTACCGGAAGGACACGATCCTGGGGCAGCTCGCCCTGAAGGAGATCGAGGTCAACCCGGAACAGTCGCACGCGGCGAACTGGGGCGGCGCCAGCTCCGTCGGCGGTAGCCCGCGCAACCCGGACGGCAGCCAGTCGAAGCTCATCCCCGAGCAGGTGCTGGAGATATGCAGGCGGTTCGCGAAGTAGTGTCGCATTCCGCGACAACCTCTCCTCACTCAAGGGGTAGTGAGGAACAAGAGGTAGATTAACCCCAAGAAGGAGGTGCACCGTGAGGTACACCACCGGGTTCCTGTAGGTACGCTAACCTACGCGAACCCGCGCGCCCCGGCAGACGGCGTTAAATAAATTGTCTTGCCCCCAGATCACGCTGATGGGTTATCTACGCGTGTAGGTGGCAACTGCCGAATCAGTTGCGCATTCGGGATGAGATGAACAGCACTGCACACGCCATTCATCTATCCCCTTGGACTCTGAATCATTGATTGCGCTGATTAAAAGATTGAGGGTTGAAGGGGAAACACGAATTTTTTCACGAATTCACACGAATATAATTTGTGTAAATTCGTGTGAAGGATTCGTGTTCCGTTCTTTCAAATAAAAAAACAAACACCTTTTCATTGACACGATATGCGAAACACGCGGACTTGGGTCGTGATGCGTGCATCGCGCGTCGGGTGAATGAAGAGGTGTTTCTTCGCAGGTTTTCTTGGCGCGTGCCAGGAAACGAAAGCCATACTGGGCTTGCGAAGCGCGCTCTTTGAGAATCCGCCAATCCAAAAAACCGGTATAAGGCAGGGTGTCCCTTGCTGAAATCCGGCGGGTTTGTCCCGTTCCGATGAAAATCGGGAACACGATAAGGATTGGCGGAAAGGACAAAGGGATGAGATCCCTTCTGTCCCTTCTCCGCCGGGAGCCAATATGGGCCATTCTCTTTGGCCTGGTGTTGGCAGTTCTCATCGGCGCCATCTGGTTGGCAAATCGCCCGCCAGTGGAGGTCGGTGAGACGACCGGCGGAGAATCGGGCCGGTTCGAGGTCGTCCTCGTGGATGATTTCGGGCCGAACGATCTCATTCTCTTTCGGGACGCCGCGGATGGGCGGTGCCACCTGATCTTCACCCATTACGAGGGTGGGGCAGGTGGGGCCGCGTCGATCGCGGACGTCCCCTGCTCCGTTCCGACGGAGCAGTAAGAGGATGAGACGTCAGGCCGCGCGTACCGGCCAAAGCCCAAAAAGCGGGCCACCGCAGTACGCGGCGGATCGGACGACCTAATTCCCGATCCGCCTTCCCACCAAACGCCCCGCCTATTTGCATGGCGGGGAAGTCCAACAATTCGGGATTTCCTAATCCCTCGTTGGACGCACTTGGCGGCGAAGCTTCACTCGCTTCGCCACCTTCCAAAGTTTCTGATAATTCAGGGATTGTGGAGGAGGATGGGGTGATGGGGTGATTGAAGATCAAAAGATCGGAAAATCAAAAGATCGTTGGATTGCTCCCTTCTCCTTTTAGGAGAAGGGCAGGGGATGAGGTGCGGGTTACCGCCCAAAGTTCGTTGCGAAAGTTATCGATTGAAAAAAATAATTGTGTTCATTACAAAAAACAAAAAACCCGATAGCATCGGGATTACTGGCGGTAAATCAGATCAGCCATTAGACAATTGGAGGCCGAGGTGGCGGACGATTTGGCTGATTTGCTCTTCGTGCCGCTGGTAAGATGATTTGAGTGCGGCGATTTCAGTGTCCATGTCTTTGTGCAGTTTGACAAAACCATCAATATGGCCGATCGTTTCATTTTTAGCGTCTTGGATTTCTTTTTGTAGCTCGGCTCTAACTGCCTGGACGTCATCCTTAGTCGCGGCATTGTCACGGATGAATTCAACGACCTCCATAACGTCTTTGATTGTCGGGTCTGATGTTTGGTTCATATAAAATGAGTATAACAGGGGGAAAAATGATTGTCAAATATCATTTTCCCGTTGCGGAATGTGGATATTCTATTTTTAAAAATGTGCGCCACGTTACAAGTTACACGCTACACGTTACATGATATAATTATCGTATTTATTCTTAACTCACATTATCTATGACACCTATGACCAACGAAAATACCGGCGAGCGGCCGTCCGTGAACGCGGAACATTCTGACGCCGAGCAAAAAGAGGGGTTGACGATTTCGTCCGCCGGCATGACTGAATTCGTCAAGCGGCATTTTAAAAAAGATTTTGCCGGCACGAAAATTTCCAGCCATACGCCGGAAGAGTTTGAACAGGAGCTGGCGGCGCGCTTGGCCGGGGCAACAGTAAAGCCCGGATATGCCGATTTTTGCCGCCTGCTCTTTGTGGAAAATTTTACCGACGCGCGGGTGGGTTCCGTGGAAATCACGGACGAAAATCGGGGGGAAATTCGGAACGGTTTTGAGGCGCGCCGTGAAAATGAACTGCCAGTTTTGACGCGCTGGGCCGAAGGAGTGGAGACGCCTGCGGCAAATTATTTGGGAATCGTTCTTTACCGCCAGGATCAACTGCGAAAAGAAGCGGAAGCGAGCGGCGAGGCGGATGTGCCCGCGGCCGATTGGGGGATTGTGAAAATTATGGGCCTGCCCACGCCGGAAGCAGAACCGATTGATCCGACAACAATGCTCCGTAACGCTCTGGGCAAAGAATACGGCGGCAGCGGCGTGCCGCTTGACCCCGAGGAGTATAAAAAATCAGTTGAATATTGGGACAAACGGGTAACGGTGAAGTAAATAAGACGACAGCGCTGCAACACTGCAACACCGACAACATAATAACAATGTAACAATTTGACAATGTAACAATTAAACAATTAAACAATTAAACAAAGCAACCACCATCGGTCAAGGGGACTCTCGCGAGGTTCCGTTGGCCGCCTTCGTGGTGGTTGCGCGGCTCAATCGGAGCCCAGCGCAAGCGCCATGACCGGCGCTTGCTTGCGTTGTAAGCTGTGAGCCGCGCTTACAAATCGCAGGGATGATGCGTGGCATGTGTCTTGTGACTGGTGACAACGTTCATTACATTCCAAAAAAACAAAAAATACCGATAGTGTCTGTTATTTTGCCGGTTGCCGCGGGATTAGTTGCCGCGTTGGAGCAGGCGCAGAAATTCACCCGGCCGCAAAATGGGAAAAGGCGATGCCTCCACCACTGCCGGACGCATGAAGTCGCGCGTGTTCCAAGTTACCAGAGCGTCAGGGCGGGTGTTGAGAGCGGCGGCGAGAATAGGCGCGTCGTTTGTCGGCAGGACACGATAGGCCTTTCTTACTTGAGCCAGAGTAGGTGGAGAAGCGATTTGCGGCGGTATAAGCAAAAAAATGATCCAGCCGGCGAATAACCTTGGAAATTTTTGAGCGATTACCCGTTCGGCCTCCTCAACGACTTGAGGGGAGATAACCGGAATAGCTTCATGAACAAAACAAGCCGCCAGAATTATGCCGGCGGCTCCATTTGGCGAGTTAAGCCCAGCTAAAATCGCGCTGGTATCAAGAAACACGCGCAACTTTTTTGGCATAGCGTGATTGCCAAAGATCATTCCGGACGTCTTTCGCGGCTTTTAGCAGAGTCCTTTCCGCGTGAGCAGAAGAAGTCCGTCCGGTTTGTTTGGGCAGAGCTTTAAAAACAACGATTTTAAGCAATTGTAGTTCCTTTTCTAATTGTCCGATCCGGTTGAGTTGTTTAGTTAATTGTTTGGTAGTCATACCTTGCCAGTATAACAGGGGAAAAACTAGCCGTCAAATTACGCGACATGATTACGCGACACGAAGCACGTGACAAACTGGTCCCGACTAAGTCGGGATCACTCCGTAAATTATTTCAAATCTTCCAGAGAATCAAAAATACTTTGATTTTCCGGAAGCCCCTGAAGCGAAAGTTTCAGGGGAAAAATCCGCGAACCGAGATGGGCTCGGCGGCGCGAGTGGTTCTTTCAACTTTAGAAAGGAGGAGGCGATGAGGGATACCCGCATCGTTTCAATGAGCGAGTTTTCGGAGTGGTTGCACAGCCGGCCGATCTGTCCGGTTGCGGCTATTCTCTTTGTCGGCGACCGCTTCTCGTGCTGCGACGAAGCGGTGCTGATTGAGGAGAACGGCTGCGTCTATGGCGCCGCGACCATCGCGCCGCAGGGCGAGCAAGGATCAAATGGCACGCCCGCGATCGTCGGGCTCTATGTTGTTCCGGGCGCTCGCGGCTTGGGTTACGGCACAGAGCTTATGCGGGCGACCGTAGAGCGGTGCCGCGAGCGCGGATTCACTCGCGTGCATGTGGATGCCATGTCCACCGGCACGAAGAAGGCGATCGCGCGCCTGCCCGAAGATTTGCGGGCCATGCTCGAGGTCAAAGATCTCGGCAATGTGCTCGACAGATTCTGACGCGCGCCGGCGCCACCTTTACCCGAACCGTCAAACTGGAGGTTAACGGTTCGGGCTTCAACTTCCCGGCTCAACGATGTTGTTGGGACGGGATGAGAAAACAACTCCCGCGCTTTTGCCATGAAGTGTGGGAAACAGGAGGAGAAACCATGGCGATCAAGAAGATTTGGACATCCCAGAACGGCGCGGTGGGCACCGCTCACCTCAACCGTGAGGGGAAGTTGGTGGACTTTCGCCCCGCCAAGGCGGGGTTTAACGGAAAGTTCTTGTTCGAAGCAACGGACGGTTGGACGCCGTCCACAGAAGTTGATGTCCGTGTTGGCGGGGAAGAATCCAGACTGTCGGAGGACGGCCTCTGTCTTCACCGGCAGTTTAGGATGTCGGCTAACTTTCAGGGTGTCGCCCTGTCCGCGACGGTGACGCTCTCCGAGCTGACCGCAGCCGGCAGGGAAAAGGAGCGGGAGAGGCAGGAGGAGCAGCGTCGGCTCCGCTTGTCTCAGGAGGCGGAGGCCAAGTCGCGGAGGGAGCGTGAGCCGGCCGACATGGCCGAGCTCCAGGCCTGGGTCGACGCCAGGCTTGCGGACCCGCTCGCCGGAGGAATCCGGCCGGGCAGGCTTCTGCGCAAGCCCAGCCGCGCTCGGTGGGTGGTCGGGGACTTCATTGGCCGGTGGATTGAGAAGTTCCCCCTGCCGGAGGAGAACCAGTTCGCCAAACGCGGGGCCCGCAACCTGCGCTCCATGGTTTTCCGGATTCTCCAGGAGAAGTCTGGATCCAAGGAGTGGGGGGCCGGCGGCGAGCTTATCCGGCAGGCGGTCGTCCGCGCCCACGAAGCGCAGAGGGCGGCGGCCCGGGAAGTCCGTCTCTCCAAGTAGGCGAATACGTCCGTGCTAGGCAACGGATTCACATCTCACATCGCGGGCAAGGTTCCTATCGCCTTGCCCCCTAACACAAGCACGGCAGAATCGTTTGCAAAGTGGAGAGGGCCGATGTTCTTTTCAAGGACAACTCTCTCCCGGCCGCTCTCTGCTTTCTTGAGCGGCTCTGCTGTGCTTTTGTCGGGGATACCCCCGAGAGCACATTGATGTTCTTTACAAAAAACAACAGGCCCCTTTTGGTATTTTTTTTGCGTAAAACAAAATCCCGACACAGTCGGGACTTTGAGCGGTGGACGGAGGGGGAATCGAACCCCAAGAACTTGAGTGACAATTCAAGACGCGCGCCTTGCGCTCTCCGCCCTCAAATCCACCGTGTCCGATTATAACACAAACTGAAATAACAAAGAACTCCCCGAGGGGAGTTCCGGAATCCGGAGCGCTTATTGACGCGATAGAATTGTCACTCGAAAGAAGTATAACACAAATTGAGACTTTGTCAAGCGCTTGTACATGATGAGTACATAGGTAACACTTTGTTGAACTCAATCGGCGTCTGGTAATTTAATGTCGCGTGCGGTCGGTTAAAGTTGTATTCAATGAGCCATTCTGTCAGTTTTTGATTAAAGATTTTGGGATTTGAGTGAAAATTGCCAAGATCGATGAATTCTTTTTCTAAAGTTTGGTTAAATCGTTCATTGTCAGGGTTGTCTTTTGGGGTGTGGGGTCTGGAATGGTACTGGGCGATTTCAAGCTCTTTGCAGGCCTTGGCAAAATACTTCTGGAACTCTGAGCCATTATCATGCCCCACTCTTGGCATTTGACCATCTAAGAGGAAATGCAGTCGATAGAGGAAGTCGCGGCTGTTTATGGTGCTTTTGGTTTTGTACATTCTCGCAAAAGCTACTTTACCATATTTGTCTATTGCCGTGAAGATATATCTTTTTAACCCAGCCCAGTGAATGACCACTGTATCCATACAGATAATATATCCCGCTTTCTTTTGGTACCAGGCGAGCTTGTTTAATTTGAGTTCCGTAATCCTTTTCTTTTTGTTGGCTTTTAGCCGTCGTTTTTGAGTAACTGAGTTCTTCTTTGGATGATAATGCAGTTTTTTATCCTTGATCACACCTTGTATCTTCCAAGAAGAAAGCGGGGCGCCGTAGACGCGTTCATAGATTTTAGACAGCTTAATCTTGCCATAGCGGATGTGTTTTTTCTTCAACTCAACAACCCTTTGTGTTTCAAGTGGAGTAATTTCTCTTTGCCTGACACGCTTCGGAGCTTTTGATTTGTCCTCCAACAACCTTAAAGAGTAGGTATTATCCTCATTAAAGACCTTAAACCACTTGTAAAAGGTCTTGCGAGAGATTACAAAGTGGTTGCAGGTCTCTTTGACTGAATGGCCATCGCAATTGTGGATAATCCACTCTAAACGGGTTCTGGCTGTCTTAGACAGCTTCAATATCTTGGCCACCCTGCGCCAGCGCTCGCATTTATCTAGAAGCTTAAAGCTGGCATTAAAATGCCCCGGTTGCCATTCTTTGGCAAACAACCACCCCTTATCAACTTTCTTCTTTTTAGTCATATTGGATGAGATACATAGGTTACAGTGATTTAACACTCAGATTGTACCACGAATGGCCAGTCCGATGTGTTACCGATGTATGTCATCTTGCGCAGTTGCAAGTCTCATCCACAGGCAAGGACCGTAAAAATATCGCCAAGGGGCTTGTTTGAAACAGGCCATAACCGCCCGCGCCTATATCTGGAATGGATCCGGATGAAATGGCAAAGGCACACAGCCGACGTACAGGCCAAGAGCCAATCGTCGGAAGGAGAATGAAATGGACGCGTTCGGATGGTCGGATCCGGTTGAGACCCGGATCAGGGTGGCGTATCGCCGCAAGGGCGAGCGTCAAGATGCGGAGTTCTCAGGGCCGGTCTTCCTACTGACCGGAACCGAGCAAGAAATGAAACATGTTCCCCGCGCGGAGCTCCCGCTCCGTGACGGGCTGTTGGATCTCACCACCGCCCCGGTGGTGGGGATCGGCGGGAAGCGCAAGCACCAACCCGCCAGGGTGAGGGAATTTCTGGCTGGGAATCCCGGTTTCCATGGGGTATTCCTGCTTTACCCCGGAAGCGGAAACTGGGATCTCGGATCGGGAATGCTCCTCGCCACGTCGCGGGAGATTCTCTCTGGCAAGCGCGTGTCGGGTGGCCGTCCCGAAGTGCAGTTCACCAACTACCGGTGGCTGCGCGACGGGCGGTATGTCGCCGACAGCGCCAAGATGCTCCACGGCAAGGTCCTCGAGACCATCGAGACCGCTGTCGAGCAGGAGCCTGGCGCGGAGAAGATTGCCGAGGCGCTCACGGGTTGGAGTTGCTCGTTCGATCATCGGTTGCATGAAGAGTGCAAGACGGTGGCGAGCGAACTGCACGACCTCGAGAGTCGTCGTGTGATCTTCTCGGGTGAGAATACGCGGGACATGACCGCGCTCGTCCGCGGGAAGCTATCCGAGAAGCTCCAGGGTGTGCGGTTCGTCCGCGACATCCCGGAGTCGGTCACGGTCACGGCCGAGGAGGTCGCGCCCGAGCTGGTCGTCCAGGCCGAGACGCTTGGCACCATCGAAATCCCGGGCTTGGGACGGCGGCTACTTACTCGGCAGTATGTTAAACATGATCAGCGGCGTTCCAACACGCCGACGGTCATGCTTGCTGCCGAAGAGTTCCGCCGGATAACGGCGTGGCCTTTCGGCGACCGGGTGTACCCGGCTCTGGCTGGCTTGTCTTCCAGCCAGTTTAGCTGGACACTGCGGGAAATCCTGCAATCGCCCGAGGCCGAGCGTCTGGGCAAGATCCGCGAGTATTTTTCGCGGAAGTGGCTTGATCATGAACGGTCGAGCAATCGGCCGAGAGATGAGAAAGTCACAAATCCGCTCGAAGCTGACCCGCCGACGACGCCGAGCCCGGTGGTGTGGGGTAACGACCTCATCACCGGCGAGGCGTTCACCGCGTACGCCGCACTGTATCACGACGTACGAGGTGCGAAAGGGCGGATCGTCGACAGCGGATGGTCCATTCGCTGGTACGATGACGCGGACGAGGCCGCCAAGACCGACGCCGAGGCAAGGCGCGAGGCTGGGTCGTACATTACTGCCCGCCGCCTCGAAGCCGAGCTCACGGCGAACGCCAAGGCGGTCGAGTTGCCGGTCGCGGTTCCGGCGTCCTACGTGGCACCGTCCCACACGCCGCAGAAGGTTCTGGCCATGGCCGGTTTCACGAGCGACCAGTACCGCATCCGCGAGGATGTCGGCCATTGGTACTCGCGCGGCTGGTCGGGTGGTCGGGACCACGACGGCGAGTGGTACGACGGCTGTTCCTCGACGGGTTCGTTCGTCCGCAAGGGCGACGACGGGGTGTGGGAGATTGGCCAGTCCGGCCCCCAGCACCTGTTCGAGGGTGGATCGGTCGGCGACTGGAACCAGCGGGCGTTTGCCCAGCCGGTACTCTCCGAGATGGGAGCGGGCGAGAAGATCGCCACCATCCAGGCGCAGATCACGGCCGATCGGGAAGCCTCGGAAGAGTCGTACCGCGCCGCCATCCGCTCGTTCGTCAGCGCGCTCCAGGCTCTGCCGGCCTATGCCTCGCTGTCCTCGGACATGCGGGCCAAGCTGGATAGTCTGGCGTCGATTAGCTGGGGTACGCCCAGCATCGACGAGGCCGAGCTCCGCCTCGAGTGGGCGAAGGCCGAGGCACTCTACGCCCGCGAGCGGACGGGCGAAGTGCTGACCAACTGGGGCGGCCACTACAGAGTCATGGGTGCCACCGGCAACTGTGACTACTGGGTGGTGAGGCCTGATGGCGCTCTGCGCGACCCCGACGGGATCTCGTACCGGAAGCGGTACACCTCGGAGGGGAACAAGCAGTGGCGTCTGGTTGGACCGGAGGAGCTGGCGCTGTCGTGGTCCAAGGGTTGTACCGCGGACCCGCACAGATTTGCCATCAACAAGCTCCCTGCCGGCGGTTGCACCGCAGAACAGCTTGCCACGGTCGAGCACCTGGAGCGCGAGATCAGCAAGAGGTTCGAAGGCGCCGTTGGTATGTCCGGAAAACCCAGCCCGGGAATCGGCGAGGGGTGGAATCTAGTCAAAAAGCCTTGCCCCAACCCCCCGGCTGTGCTCGAGCTGGAGACGTCAGTGCCTGCCGAGGAGCTGAAGCCGATCGACCTGAAGACGGTCGACTTGTCCAAGCTCTTCGGCGGAGCGGCCAAGACCCGCCGTTAAAATCATCTCCCGACCGAAACCAAACAGGTAATGTCGTTTTCAAAACTATGCCTGTTGCGGACTCTTCGTCCGTTCCTTCACCGGAAAACAGAAGACGGAAAATTCCAGCCCGCCGTCCCGATTGCTCGGGGATAAGGGCTGTGACCGATACTGTTCTTTTCCGCTCCATACCGCCAACCCCAATAACAAACAGGGCGCGAGCGTGGAGCACGTTTTCGCTTTTTGCAATTCCTGCAAAAGTGAAAGCAGTCGGTTGACGACGAGACGCACTCGCTCGTCGACCTTCCAGAGTCCCGACCAAGTCGGGATTGTGGAAGCGCCGCGACCTTTGGATAGGCCAAAGATTCGCGGCGCATGACGAAACCCTTCTCAATAAAGGAGAAAGATATGAGAGGGGAACAAGAGATTCGGGCCGAGTTAACGTCGGCCTGGGCCGCGCTTGAGGCGGCCCGAGACACGGTGACGCGGCTCAAGGATGAGCTGCGCCGGGCGTCAGGCTCGTGGCTGGCGGAGGTTCCGTCGGCCGGCGAGATGAGGACTGAAGCGGACTTTGCTGTCCGCCAAGTCCTTGACGCCGATTTGCCCGCTGGTCTGCCTGCCGCTCGAGAGCGACTGCTTGCCGGCGAAGTTCGTTTGACCGACTCGATGGTCTATCCCGAGTTGGTCGAACAAAATCTTGGCGAGACGGTCGGGTACGCCCGATTGTTCTCGTCCGAAAGCGCGGCCCGCGAGTGGGCCGTTGCCCGCGCCCAGGAGGAGTGGGCGAAGAGGTAAAAAAAGAGGGGAATGGTTCCGCGCCCCTCGTCCGCAAGGACAAGCTCGTGAGAGCGAAAGGAAAACTGGAAGTGTCCCGCAATGCGGGAGTACCCAGCGGCGCTACTCCGACGCCTCCGCTTCCCAGCATGGGAATCGAGGTTCGGCCGAGTTCGGTCGGAAGGCGAAAAGTGAGAAGGAGCCGAGCCAACACGCTTTCAAGGATGAAAGCATTCGGGGGGACATGGATGTTCGCACAACATTGCCTGTCCCCGCTTCCCCAGCTTCCGATTTTTTCAGAAATTGGGGAAGCCCCTGAAGCGAAAGTTTCAAGGGCAAAAAACGCTGACCGGGACGGGCTCGGTTTCGCGGGCGGTTTTTCTTTAATAGTAAATATCTTTGCGGTGAGCGGCGCGAAGCATTTGGATTTTGTCAGGGTTAAGAAATTGGAAGATTACTCGCCAGTCCCGTGTTATCCTAAAAGATAACAATCCGGCGAGTGAGCCAGTCAGTTGTTTGCTATGAAGAAACGGATGATATGGATCTTCTTGAAAAATAACTAACAGATTGGCAAGTTTTTTCTGTTGAGCCAAAGGCAAATGTTTGACGGATTTTAAAAATCGCCTGCTGTAGACGATCTCTATCATATTTTTTTTAAGCTAAGCAGAAACGAATCTATGTCAGTAAACTTTTTTTCTGGCTTTTCTTGAGCAGCAGACAGCGCCTCTTTGACAAACTCTGGACGGTAACGCCCATCGCTATCTTGACCCAGCAAACTGATGAGAAGAGAACGCAAAGAACGCACTTGCCGCCCAAGCTCGCGTACTTCTTGCCTAACTTGAGTTTTAACCGCCTGTTTCTGCAGCATATGTAAATAGAGAAAGTTTGGATAACTTAATTACAAAAATTATGGGAAGGTAATGACATAATTGCATTATACTAAATTATCACAATTTGTCAATGTATTATCCGATTGCCCCATCGTCTTGTTGTCCCATTGTCATGCTATAGAACTCACATTCCAAAATTGGACTGGCCGCACAACCGCTAATCATTTCTTTGCTGCGGAACTCGTGTATTCTCACTCAAACAGTCCTCGCGGCAGAAATGATTATCGGTTGTGTCTGGCTTTTCAGTCCAATTTTGGAATGTGAGTTCTATAGGTAAGGACAATCTCATTTCAACAAGAAGGACGCGGGCAAGGTTCCTAGCGTCTTGCCCCTCCGCACCAGCCCGTAGATTCCGTTTTCATTGCCATACCGCAACCAGCGCGTTTCCCCGGTTTCGGGGAGCTCTCTCCCGCGCTTGGTCGCCAGGCGATGCGAGCGTTTTCGCGGGCTGATGCGGGCCGCGGACAACAAAGGTGCGCGGTAAAAATTTAAATAACACCTATAAAGGTGTTATTTTGAGAGCGTTGAATAATTCATCTGCCATTCCCGCAATTTAAGACACCTGCACCAAAGAATCTTTGACAAGGATCTTCTGTTTTTCTGCCGCGCTAATAATTTGTTTGCTTTCCAAAAGGTCCAAAAGCTCGCTGAGCCTAGGGTCTTTTTTATTTATTTTCACGATAATCTCCGCGGCATCTTTATCCAGCTTGTCCGCGCTATCCAATCTAGTTTTAACTTCAACTGCTTTAACTTGCTTTTCATCAGATTCAATTTCCTCTGCCGGCGTTTCCGCTTTTTTTTCTCTCGTTTTCGCGTGTTCATAACGGTAAATAATATAGGCCTTGGAAACATCAAAACAATTGTCTTCCATCAGCGCTCGTTCAACAATATTCTGTGTCTGCTCTACTGAAACAATTCCGTCTTTCCCGCGCATCTGTTCTAAATAATTTGTAACGTTATTAGTTAATTTTCGCAATGTTGGTTCGTCAGCCGAGCCCCTAACGGCAACAAAAGCCCGACGCATCGCATCAGTTATTTTTTCTGGATTAAAAAAATCAAGATTGCCGCCGCGCTTGCGCATTTTAGTTATTTGGGTCATATAATTATTTCAAAAAAATAGTGAAGTACTTTGAATTACGAAACAGGCGTAAACTGTCATTCCCGTCCGCCAGCTGGCGGACGGGAATGACAAATGATGACGTTTCGTAATTCAAAGGAAGTAGAAAAAAACGCCTTTTGCTTAATGGCATCCCTCCGCTATTTTTTATTCGCCTACGCCTGAATACCGCGGGGCTTGCCCCGCGGATAAAAGGCGGAGCGAATCCGCCGATGAGGCAGATAAACCACGGGTGCTTCGGCGAATGAACTCTTATTTGCCTGATACCCCGAGGCTTGCCTCGGGGAGGGGTTCATTGTTTATATTATAACATAATGTATTTAATAGCGCCAAATGGCCGAACTAGCATGATTTCAGACAGTTGATATTTATCTCCCAAAGGCGTACAATACCCCTGCTATGCCCAAAAATACACCTGAAACAAAGACCCGGCGCGTCGTGGCTCCAGAAGACAATGAAGAGGAGCTTATTTTTGATCTGACGCTCCGTCCCCAGTGGTTAAAAGAATTTGTGGGTCAATCTCATATCAAAGAGCCTTTGTCAATTTCCATGCAAGCGGCCAAAAAACGCAACGAGCCGATTGAACATGTCTTGTTGTATGGAAACCCCGGGCTGGGAAAAACTACTCTGGCTCATATTATCGCGAAAGAAATGGGCAGCAGTATCAAAATGACCGCGGGTCCGGCGCTGGAGCGGGTGGGAGACCTCGCGGCCATTCTTTCCAATCTGCAAAAAGGCGATGTCTTTTTTATTGACGAGATCCACCGGATGAACAAAACGATTGAAGAAATTTTGTACACCGCGATGGAGGAGTACGCGCTTGATATTATTGTGGGAAAAGGCCCGGCCGCGCGGATCCTGCGGATGGCTCTTGAACCATTTACCCTGATTGGAGCGACAACAAAAGTAAATCTTCTCTCCAGCCCCCTGCGCGATCGATTTGGCCATGTTTATCATTTGAATTTTTATGAGGTGGATGATATAGAAAAAATCGTTGCCCGCAATGCCAAATTGCTTGATGTAAAAATAGACCAACCCGCCCAAAATATAGTTGCCGGCCGATCCAGGCGAACGCCGCGGGTGGCCAACCGGCTATTGAGGCGCATCCGCGACTTTGCGGAAGTGCGGCATGATGGTATAATAACCGAGGCGATTGCCGAAGACGCCCTTGACATGCTAAACATTGACGCGCGCGGCCTGGACGAAGTTGACCGCAAAATTTTGCTCGCCATTATAGAAAAATTCAATGACGGGCCGGTTGGTTTGAATACTCTGGCGGCGGCAGTGGCAGAAGACATGGATACAATAGAAACTGTTTACGAGCCGTATCTCTTGCAGATCGGAATGATTGAAAGGACGCCGCGCGGCAGAAAGGTAACAAAGTTGGCCCATGAGCATTTGAGAAAAAATCAGGGACAAGCGCAAGAAACCCTTTTATAAATTATTTATGATAGAAGTTCCACTCTACCTCTTTCTCTTCCTCTACTTTATATTTCTCGCGTTATTCGCCGGCTTTTATTTGGCGATAATGTACCACATTATAAGCAGCGCTTCTTTTACCTTGGCCAGTTTTTTCGCCTCTTTTTTTATTTTTGCCCTGACAGCGCTGACATTTTACGCCACTAGGCAGCTTTTGCTCGAAGTGGATTGGCGGCAGATCGTCTTTAGTGTTGATATGAGTTATTTATACTCAATTGTTATTTAATTCCGGCACTGGTAGGCGTTTTAGGGGCTGCCAATGAATAAATAATGTAAATAAACTGTTAATGTTGAGAGCGTTAAATAATTCAACTGTCATTCCCGCCCCCGTTTCCACGAGGGTAAACTCCGGCGGGAATCCAGTCGCCTCGTATTATAGCTTAGCCATGTTTCTGGATTCTGCCGGAGTTTATCCTCGCGCAGGCGGGGGCGGGAATGACATATCCACCGCGAACCCCGGGGCAGAGCCCCGAGGAATTAGTTGATTAATAAAGCGAAGGGGCATATCCGGGATGTTTTAGTCCTTAATCCGCGCCAGCCGAGGGCGGCAATTTATGAGCATACCCAATCTTATCAGACAAAAAGCGTACGAACGCGTTGAATACATCTTGCGGCGGCATCCGATTACCTTCCTGCCGATTTTATTTTTATTTTTAATTTTGCTTGCCGCGCCGGTGGCTGTTTATTTTTTGATCCACGCCATTTACCCGGCGCTGTTTGGCAATGAAATATTATTTTCGCTGGGAGTTTTGCTTGGCAGCGCTTATTATCTCGGCATTTACTTGTTTTTTTACGCGCAATTTATAGAATATTATCTGGATATCTGGGTGGTTACCAATGATCGCATTATTGATGTGGAACAGCTTGGCCTTTTTTCTAAAACAATCTCGGAATTAGACTTATTCAGAATTCAGGATGTAACGGCCGATGTTCATGGTTTTTTTGCGACCATCTTCAATTATGGGAATTTATCAGTCAATACCGCGTCTGCCAATGTCGGTATTATTTTCCGAAATATATCGCATCCAAACGAAATACGCGAGAACTTGATCCGTCTGTCTCATGAAGACAGGAAACACCATTATTTTACCCCGGGCGACGAGCACGACTAAACCCGATGCGCGGATCAACGCGTCGCAACGGAATCCCGAATATGAATTATTTTTTTGAATTGCCGCTATTGAGCCAGCTCGCGCTGATATATTTTGTTGCCATCAATATCCTGGCCTTTTTTTATTATGGAATTGACAAATTAAAGTCGCAATTCGGCAAGCGGCGAATTTCTGAAAAACACTTATGGCTGCTGGCGCTCTCCGGCGGATCTCTCGGCGCCATTGCGGCAATGGAATTTTTTCATCACAAAACAAAAAAAACTTCGTTTCAGACCATATTTTTGATAATCTTTTTTGTCCAAATTGCCGCGCTGACATTATTGATACAATAGAACGCCAACCGCAAGCAACAAAAAATCCGCCCCGAGTATTCGGGGCGGATTTTTAATTCTTTCCCTATTTTTTTATCCATCACCCATGACTTATCGCTCTATCGCTTATGGCTTATCGCTTATTACTCGCTCGCTCTCCCGGCATATTCTCCAGTCTCGGTATTAACCAGCACCTCTTCGCCTTCTTTTATAAATATCGGAGCTCTTATTTTTAATCCATTGTCCAGCGCTATTTCTTTGGTAACATTGCCGCTCGCCGTGTCCCCTTTTACCGCCGGAGGCGCTTCTGCCACACTATACTTTATTTTTTTTGGCAATTCTATCGCCACCGGATTGCCATCATGCAACGCCATTACCACTACCAGTCCGTCTTTCAAATATTTCGCGTCCTCGCCGATTATATTCAAATTAACATCCAAAGTTTCATAATTTTCTTGATCCATAAATGAATAAACCGCGCCGTTGTTATAAAGATATTGCATGCTTTTTCTGTTTATATAAACGGTGTCAACCGCTTCTCCGCTTTTGTAGGTAATTTCAATCGTCTTCCCCGAAGCAATTCCCTTCATTTTTGTTTTGGTAAAAGCCGCGCCCTTTCCCGGATTTACAAATTGAAAACCAACCACAGCATAAAGCTCGCCATGGCGGCGGATGACCGATCCCTTTTTAATGTCGTTGGTGTCTCCCATAAAACATAAAAACATTAAAGCATTAAAGCACTAAAGCACTAAAGCACTAAAGCACTAAAGCAAAAAAAACATTCATTTTTGATTTTAATATTTGTTTGTAATTATCTGTCACACGCCTTATTTTATTTTGCTTTTTTATTTTCTTGCTT
>Ga0265296_1002189_pt1 | contig 20255 bp, 12 predicted proteins | sample MunlanPumphouse1_FD_189073 | JGI IMG/M metagenome (GOLD analysis project Ga0265296, IMG submission 189073) | Groundwater microbial communities from a municipal landfill in Southern Ontario, Canada - Pumphouse #1 | ecosystem: Environmental > Aquatic > Deep subsurface > Groundwater | place...
GGGTTGTTTATAAGCAATCTTACTCAATGCATTGGAGAAATAATAATACTTATGGTGGATTTTTTTGGTGGTCAGATGACACATCCGACTACTTTGACTCTACCACTCAACTCGCTTTAGGAAACTGGTATCACATAGCAATTACTTATGATAAAACAACAGGAAAGCTTCTCCTTTATCTGAATGGTTCGCTTGATAAAACTTTCTCGGGATACACAAAAAGTATGAAAGTCCTGACTAATAATTTAGGCATCGGTGCTGGTGATGATGCAAGTCGTTTCAGCAATGCTATCATTGACGAAGTCCGCGTTTACAATCGGGCGTTGACGGCGGAAGAAATCCGCTACCACTACAACCGCGGAGGGCCTATCGGATACTGGAAGTTTGACGAAGGGTCAGCCACCACTACTTTTGACTCCAGCGGAAACAATAATACCGGCTATCTGCAAAACAATATGGCCACCACCTCCTGGACTTCCGGCAAATACGGCTCGGCTCTTTTGTTTGACGGGGTGAATGATTTTGTGAATATGGGAGATGTAATCGAAGGGCTTAGCGCTTATTCTGTTAGTGCTTGGATTAAGCTCGCATCGCTTCCAGGAACGGATGCTCACTATAGGATTGTCGGCAAGAATAACATATTTGGTTTTTCTATTTTTAATAGTGGGTTCCCAAGAATACATTTTAATAACGGCAATGGAGGAAGCTGGTCGTCTCGGTATACTTTAGGCGCTACGCAATTGTCCACTGGAACTTGGTATTTTGTAACAGCTACTCTTAATGGGACCGACACGAGAGTATATGTTGACGGTAAACTTGATGACGTTAAAACGTCAGATTATAGCGGGATTGGCAGTGCGGTGAATAATATGACCATAGGTGCAATGGATGGAGCTCAGTTTTTCAACGGGCTGATTGACGATGTGCGTGTTTACAACTATGCCCGCACGCCGGAACAAATCCTTCAGGACTACAACCAAGGCAAATCCATCCAATTCAGATAAAATTATATGATAAGCCAAAACGAAAAACAAAAAAGCCAAAATTATAGCCAAAAACCCAAAACTGATTTAAAACAGAGAGCTTATCAATATTCAATCAAGTTAGTGAAATTCATTGACCAATTGCCAAAAGATTCTTCTTCCCAGATCATTGCAAAACAAGTTTTAAGGTCGGGGACTAGCATTGGAGCAAATATTGTTGAAGCTCATGGTTCGTCCGGACGGAGTGACGTGAGCTTGTTGAAGTCTGACTTCAACAGTCAGCAATTCTGATAAAATGAAACAATTATCAAATAAAAATCAAAAAGCCCCGGTTAAGAGGCTTTCTGATATGGACCCGGCGGGACTTGCACCCACTTCATTGCGTGCTAATGGCAATATGCTACTTTATACACCACAGGCCCGGGTCCGATTTCAGCGTAAAACAAAAAGGACCCTTTTGCAAGAAATCCTTTTTGTAGCACGCAACTTTAGCCCATAGTGTACAGAGCTATTGCCATCTGTTACCAATATAGCAAATCAAGGATATGTGTCAAGTTATTTATAAAGAGGATAAAAATTATCCAAAGTTATTGAAAAAAATCGGCAAGGAAGCGCCAAAGCAATTATATTATAAAGGAAATTACGATGAAGAAATTCTGGAAAATTGTTTGGCAGTAGTGGGGTCAAGACAGATGACGAGTTATGGCAAAAGAGTGGTTGAACAGATTGTAACCGAAGCGGCCGCGGCTGGGATTACTATTGTTTCCGGATTTATGTATGGCATAGACGCTACGGCACACAAAGCAGCTCTTAATGCCAGAGGCAGAACTATCGCCGTGATGCCTTGCGGCATTGATTTAATCCATCCCGAATACCAGCAGGACTTATACTCTGAAATTTTAAATAATAAGGGCTTGATTATTTCTGAATATGAGGGAAGTTTTGCGCCCACTCTCTGGACTTATCCCAAAAGAAATAGAATTGTGGCCGGGCTTTCAAAAGCGACTTTAGTTGTAGAGGCCGGAGAAAAAAGCGGCTCTTTAATTACCGCTAATTTCGCAAAAAAATATAAAAGAAAATTATTTGTTGTGCCAGGTCAGATTTTCAGCGAGAATTCAAAAGGGATTACGGAATTATTAAAAGAGGGGGCTTCGCCGGTTAGTTCGGCAAAAGACATTTTAGAATATTTCAAAATCTCCAGCCCAGTATTTTCTGAGCGCTTTACCCCAAAGGGGCCCTACGCGACTCAGGAAATCCAGGGCTCTCGCTTTGACGAGGTAGAGCAAAAAATTATGGACTTGCTGAAAAGAGAATCGGTAGAGATAGACGCATTATCCAGGATTTTTAAAATTTCAGCGTCTGAAATTGGAACAAAATTATCTTTAATGGAATTAAAAGGATTTATTAAAAAAGAGGGTAATAAATATTATTTATGTTAGTTAAGGTAAAATCGGCGGCAAATTGCGGTTTAGAAATGATAGGCGTGGACGTAGAGGTTAATGTGGCGAGTCGGGGATTGCCGGCTTTTGATATCGTCGGCTTACCCGATAAGGCCGTGGCTGAAAGCAAGGAGCGGGTGAAAACAGCCATCTTAAGCTCGGCTAAGGAATTTCCCAATAAAAAAATCACAGTTAATTTGGCTCCAGCCGACATTCCCAAAGAAGGGGCTTCATATGATTTGCCAATAGCTGTCGGCATATTAGCCGCGACAATTTCTTGTCAAATTCCTGAAAAGTCATTATTTTTCGGAGAATTATCGCTAGACGGTTCTTTGCGCCATACCAGAGGAGCTTTGCTTCTGGCTCTTTTTGCCAAAGAAGCGGGATTTGAAAATATTTTTGTGCCAAAGGATTCAGCCAATGAAGCGGTTGTAATTCAGGGGATTAATGTTTATCCAGTGGAAAATTTAATACAGCTTTTATCGCATTTGACGGGCAAAAAATTAATTGAGCCGGCGGAGGCGATAAAGAAGAGCAAATCTTCGCTATCTTCTCGGCCTTCCGAGGCCGAATTTGATATGGCGGAAATTTTGGGCCAGGAACAAGCCAAAAGAGCTATGGAAATTGCCGCCGCCGGCGCGCATAATATTTTGATGATAGGAAGTCCGGGCGCCGGAAAAACAATGCTGGCCAGAGCTTTGCCCGGTATTTTGCCGTTTTTAGCCGATGAAGAGTCGCTGGAAGTGACAAAAATTTATTCTGCGGCCGGGCAAATTCCCGCCGGCGGCTCTTTATTAAGGGTGCCTCCTTTTCGTTCGCCCCACCATACGGCCTCGTCTGTCGGGTTGATTGGCGGCGGCCAAAGGCCGCAGCCCGGCGAAATTAGTTTGGCCCACCGCGGGGTTTTGTTTTTAGACGAGTTCAATGAATTTCCCAGGCAGGCGCTGGAAGCCATGCGCCAGCCCTTAGAAGACGGCCATTTGACTATCTCCAGAGCCAAAGAAAGGGTGAAATATCCGGCCAGGTTTATGTTGTTGGCTTCGACCAATCCCTGCCCTTGCGGTTATTTGAATCATCCGAAAAAATCCTGCATTTGCTCTTTAAGACAGATAAAAAAATACCAAAAAAGGGTTTCCGGCCCGATTTTAGATAGGATTGATTTGCATATTGATGTTCCGCCCGTGGATGTCAGAGAGCTTTCAGAGAATCAAAAGGCCTCGGAATTTTTAGAGCCCTCTCAAAAAATTAGGCAAAGAGTAATTCAAGCCCGGGAGATTCAGCGCCAGCGATTTCAAGGGCAAGAGATTTTTACCAACGCTGAAATGAAAAATTCCCAGGTCAAGCGATACTGCAATTTATCAAAAGAGGTGGAGCAGATTTTACAGCAGGCCGGCCTTAAATTTCAGTTATCGGCCCGTTCTTATTTAAAAATGATAAAAGTAGCCAGAACCATTGCCGATCTAGAGGGGGTTCAATCCATCGGATTGAACCATATGGCGGAGGCCTTACAGTATCGGCCAAAAAGCTATGCCGAAGCATAATTTAGAAACTGGTCGGCTGGGAGAGAATATTGCCAAAGATTATTTAGAAAAGAAAGGTTATAAAATAATTGAACAAAATTATAAGACAAAATACGGCGAAACTGATATAATAGCTAATTGCGGCAAGGACTTGGTTTTTGTGGAAGTAAGAACTAAAGTCGGCGAAAATTTTGGAACCCCGGAAGATTCATTAACTAAGAAAAAACTAAGAAAAATTTGGTTAAATGCTAAAGCCGGCAAAGCCACAAGAATTGACGCAATATGCATAGTGTTAAATAATCATTTAACAGTCGAACGTTTAAATCATTATGAAAATATAGTATAATAAAACGTATGAACACTTTTTTAAACCGCATCATTAAAATCAGTATTAGTTTATTGGTCTTTTTGATTCCTCTATTTTTCCTGCCGTTTTCTTTTGAGGCCTTTGAGTTTAATAAACAGTATCTTTTGTTCTTTTTAGTTTTAATTTCGCTTTTTGCCTGGCTCGGAAAAATGGTTTTAGTCGACCAGGCGGTTAAGTTTAAAAGGACGCCGTTGGATATTTTTGTAATCGGATTTTTATTGCTCGCTGTTTTATCGGCCATCTTTTCGGTTGACAAGGGCTCTTCAATTTTCGGGTTTTACGGAAGGTTTTCTGACGGATTGCTTGGCTTGCTGAGTTTGGGGGTGCTGTATTTTTTAATTACGAACAATATTAAAGAGATTGGTGGAATACTGAAGGCATTTTCATGGTCTGTTTTTTCCGTTATTTTAATAAGTTATTTTGCAATTTTTGGCATTCTGGCAAAAATTGCCAGCTGGCTGTCTTTGCCCCAACTTATGCGGCAGAATATATTTAATCCGGTTTCCGGAAGCATGGAGGGATTGGCGGTATTCCTCGCTGTAATTATGGTTTTTTTGGTGGGGAAGATACTTACTAAATCCGAAATCCGAAATCCGAAATCCGAAACAAATTCTAAATCCCAAAATTCTAAAATCCAAAGTTTTGTTTTTTGGGCTTTATTGATTGCGTCTCTGGGATTATTGATAATCATTAATTTTAGCGCGGCTTGGCGGATATTATTGGCAAGCTTGGTTTTGTTTTTAGCATTCGCTTTGTGGAAAAGGATATTTAGGGAAAATGTCAACCGGTTGCTGCTGCCGATATTTTTAATCGTGGCGGCGGGATTATTTCTATCTGTCGATACCGGCAAAATAATACAAGATATCGGTTTGAATATGATTCCTAATTTGCCCAAAGAACAGGTCTTGGGTCAGGCAATTTCCTGGCAGACCGGATTTAAATCGGCAACGGACAATGTAAAATCATCTTTTTTGGGTTCTGGTCCCGGCACTTTTCATTATGATTTTGCCAAGGAAAAGCCCGTGAGCTTTAATCAGAATCGGCTCTGGCAGATAAGATTTGACAGGGCGGGATCTCATTTTTCGGAGGTTCTCGGCACAATGGGATTTTTGGGACTGCTTTCTTGGCTGGCAATAATTGGCATGTTTTTGCTAATAAGCTACTTTATTTTTTCGCAACATCAATTGCCGCTATTAATGTTCTTTATAGCTTTGATAGTCGGCCAGTTTTTCTATTATCAGAATACGGTTTTAAGTTTTGCTTTTTGGCTGGTTTTGGCGATCTCGGTGGTTTCTTGGCAAAAACCCACCAAAGAAATAGCTTTTTCTTTTAAGAGTTTTCCGGAACTGAATTTGGTTTTTACCACCATTTTAATTTTAATCGGACTGGGGGGCGTGGGGACGATATTTTTTGGCACCAGATTTTATCTGGCAGACCGGGCTTTTATTCAGGGCCAATACGAAAAAGCGGTGAAATTGAATCCTTATCAGAGCCAGTATTGGACGATTTTAGCCCGGGTTTATCTGCAAGATGCCGTCTTGGAGCTGGCAAAACCCGTCTCCCAGCAGGATAGCGCCATTGTCCAGGCGAAAGTTACCAAAGCCATTGATGCCGCCAAGACAGCTGTTTTAAGGGGGCCCGGCGAAGTGGCGGCATGGGAGACCCAAGGCATGGTTTATCGGGATATAAGGCAGGTCGCGGGCGGCGCTCAAGAGTGGGCGATAAAGTCATTTGAAAAAGCCATTGAATTAGAGCCGACCAATCCCGTCTTAAGAACCGAACTGTCTAAAGTTTATATTCTGGATAATTTAGAAAAAGCCAAAGAGGAATTGGCAAAAGCCAAAGAATTAAAACCGGATTACGCAGATGCTATTTATCAGGAGGCCTTGATTAAAGAAAGAGAGGGGAATTTGGACGAAGCGATAAAGGCAATAGAAAGCTTGGTTTTGAATAATCCCTTTAATGCGGAATTAAGATTTCAGCTCGGCCGGCTTTACTATAACAACAATAGGATAGACGATAGCATCGCTGTTTTAGAAACGGTCTTGCAGCTTTCTCCCAATCATTCCAACGCTCTTTATTCTTTGGGCGTCGCTTGGCAGAAAAAGGGGAACAAAGAAAAAGCCCAAAGTTATTTTGAAAAGGTCTTAGAGCTGAACCCCGACAACCAGGAAGTGAAAGCGCGGCTGAAGGAATTAAAATAGGCGCTTGACATTTTAATAGTAAGGGAGTAATATTAATTTTACGTAATTTGTTTTTAAATACTTGACCCCCTCCTTTCAAAGTTAAAAGCCAATAAATACCTTTACCCTTCGCCAAGCTCAGGGTCTTTTCGTTTGTTAAGCGATGAAGTAGCGACTTCATCTTTATCTGCGTTTTTTATATGATAAAAAACTTGATAATTAAAGATTTTAATAAAGCCAAAATATCCCTTCATCCTCCTTATTTGCTGTCCCTGCAAAAAGAGTCCTGGGATCAATTTTGGAGCAGTGATTTCAAGGAACTATTGGCCGAGGTCTCTCCTATTAAAAATTACACCGGCAAGGAATTTGAAATTTGGTTTTCAGATTTTAAGCTTGGCGAATCAAAATATAAGACCGATTTTGACGCAAAGAAAAACAACGATTCTTACGAGGCGCCTTTAAGGGTGAAGGCGAAATTGGTCAACTTGAGAACTAAGGAAATAAAGGAGCAGGAAGTTTTTTTAACCGATTTCCCCCTAATGACAGAGAGGGGCACTTTCATTGCCAACGGAGTGGAAAGGGTGGCTATAGCCCAGCTTATCCGTTCACCTGGCGCTTTTTTCACCGTTGACAGGACGGGCGGAAAAAATTATTTTGGCGGGAAAATTATTCCCAACAGAGGGGCGTGGCTGGAATTTGAAACAGAACTTTCGGGCCAGCTGTCGGTTAAAATCGACCGCAAAAGAAAAGTGTCAGCCAGCACCATTTTACGGGCTTTTGGCATAGATAATGATTTACAGATAAAAGAATTGTTCCAAGATGTTAATAAGGGTGAAGTAAATTATATTGAGGAGACAATAAAAAGAGATCCTACTCATAACCAAGCCGAAGCGCTCGTGGCGGTTTACGGACATTTAAGGCCGGGCGATTTGAGTACTCCCGATACAGCCAAGGAATTGATTTGGAATATGTTTTTCAATTTTGAGAGATACGACCTGTCTAAGGTTGGCAGGTGGCGGATGCAGCAACGTTTTCCGAATTTAAAATTAAAAATTCAAAATTCTGAAATTCAAGTATTAGACAGGGTATTGAAACCGGAAGATGTGGTTAACGTTTTGCGGGAAATAATCAAGCTTAATAATAATCCCAACGCCAAGCCCGACCAGATCGATCATCTAGGCAACAGAAGAGTAAGAGCTTTAAACGAACTGCTTATTAATCGTTTGAGGGTTGGATTTATGCGTTTGGAAAGAATAATCAAAGACCGGATGTCAACCCTAGATCCTTTGACTATAGCGCCGATTCAATTGGTTAATCCCCGGCCGATCATGGCAATCGTTAAAGAATTCTTCACTTCTTCCCAGATGTCCCAGTTTATGGATAATGAAAATCCGCTTTCGGAATTAGAGCATAAAAGGCGGTTGTCAGCTACGGGACCAGGCGGACTTACCAGGGAAAGGGCGGGTTTTGAGGTTAGAGATGTTCAACCGTCGCACTACGGGAGAATTTGCCCTATTGAAACGCCCGAAGGTCCCAACGTGGGATTGGTCGGGCACATGGCGGCTTTTGCCAGAATTAACCATTATGGATTTTTAGAAACGCCTTATTTTAAAGTGGAAAATAGCAAAGTTATAACGCCGGAAATTCATTATTTGAATGCTTATGAGGAGGAAAAGCACAATATCGCCACAGCTGGCATTTTAATAGACGAAAAAAGCAATATTGTTTCCCAAAGAGTGGAGGCCAGAATTAAAGGAGAACCCGGGATAATCGAAAAAGATAAGATTGATTATATTGATGTTTCACCCCAGCAGGCCATATCAATAGCCACTTCTTTAATTCCGTTTTTACAAAATGACGACGCAAACCGCGCCTTAATGGGTTCAAATATGCAGCGTCAAGCCGTGCCCTTAATCAATCCGGAGCCTCCTTTAGTAATGACAGGAAGCGAAGAGAATGTGGCTCGGGATTCCGGCCAAGAAGTTATATCAGACATTGACGGCGTTGTTACTGCGGTTGACGGCAATCATATCGCCGTAAAATCCAAAACTCAAAATTCAAAATCCAAAACCTACGACTTAAGGATTTTTACTAAGACCAATCAATATACTTGTTTTCATCAAAAGCCGGTGGTAAAAATCGGTCAAACGGTAAAAAGGGGAGATATTTTAGCTGAAGGCGGAGCCACTTCCAAGGGGTTTTTGGCTTTAGGCAGAAATGTTTTGGTTGCTTTCGTGCCTTGGCGGGGAGGAAACTTTGAAGACGCTATTTTAATTTCCGATAAATTAGTCAAAGACGATGTCTTTACTTCAATTCATATCGAGAGTTTTAGCTGCGATATCAGGGAAACAAAATTAGGCCCGGAAATCACGACATCAGACATACCTAATGTTTCGGAAGAAAAATTAAAAGATCTGGACGAAGAGGGAATTATCCGGATTGGAGCTGAAGTCGGGCCGAATGATATTTTGGTTGGCAAAATTTCACCCAAAGGAGAAGCCGATTTAACGGCCGAGGAAAGGTTGTTGAGGGCGATTTTCGGCGAAAAAGCCAGAGACGTTAAAGACACCTCCCTATTAATGGAGCACGGAAAAATAGGAAGAGTTATCGGCGTTAAAATATTTTCCCGCGACCAGGGACATAGATTGGATCCCGGAGTAATTAAAAAAATCGAAGTGGAAGTGGCGGAATTAAGAAAAATTGAAGCGGGAGATAAATTAGCCGGGCGCCACGGAAATAAAGGAGTTATTTCTAAGGTTTTGCCGGCTGAAGAAATGCCGTTCTTGGAAGACGGCACGCCCGTGGATGTTGTTTTAAATCCTATGGGCGTTGCTTCCAGGATGAATTTGGGACAGATTTTGGAGACCCATTTAGGATTGGCGGCTAAGGTCTTGGGATACAGCGCAGTTTCTCCTTCCCTGTCCGGAGCTACGGAAAAAGACATAAAAGAGGAATTCAAAAGAGCCGGATTGGCGGCAGACGGCAAAGCAAAATTATTTGACGGAAGAACCGGTTTGCCCTTTCCGGGGAGAATCACCATAGGCGATATGTATATGATGAAGCTTATTCATATGGTGGAGGACAAAATTCATATGAGGTCAATCGGGCCGTATTCTTTGATTACCCAGCAGCCCTTGGGAGGAAAAGCCCAATTCGGCGGCCAGAGATTCGGGGAAATGGAAGTCTGGGCTCTAGAGGGCTATGGCGCAGCCCATATTTTACAGGAAATGCTTACCATTAAATCCGATGACGTGCAGGGCCGGGCGGCCACTTACGAATCAATCCTGAAAGGAGAAGATATTAAGGAGCCTAATTTGCCGGCCTCTTTCAATCTTTTGGTGAATGAGTTGAAATCAATGGGGCTAAGCGTTGAAGTAAAAGAGAAAGGTTCAGATAAATAAAAACTTAGGCGATGAAGCTAAAGCTTCATCTTCAATTTCATTTTTATAAATAAAAATTCATTATGCGAGTAGAGGATTTACAATCTATCAGAATAAAACTTGCCTCGCCCGAGGATATTTTATCGTGGTCGCATGGCGAAGTGACCAAAGCCGAAACCATCAATTACCGGACTCAGCGTCCGGAAAAAGACGGGCTTTTTTGCGAGAAAATTTTTGGGCCGGAAAAGGACTATGAGTGCTACTGCGGAAAATACAAAAGAATCAGATATAAAGGCATTGTTTGCGATCGTTGCGGAGTGGAAGTGACCAAAGCCAATGTGAGAAGGGAAAGAATGGGGCATATCAAGTTGGCCACCCCTGTTTCTCATATTTGGTTTTTACGGGGAGTTCCTTCCAGAATAGGAATGGTTTTGGACTTGCCGATGCAACAATTGGAAAAAGTGATTTACTTTGCTTCTTATATCGTCACCAAGGTCAACGAAGACGCTAAAAAGAAAATCTTAGAGGAAATTGAGAAAGAATATAAGCAAAAATCCAAAATCCAAAATCCAAAATCCAAAAATAAAAAAGAAAAAAATAAAGCCGCTGATGATTTAAAATTAGCGAGGGACAAAGCCAAGGAAGAGCTAATGTCTTTAAAATCGTTAAAAGTGCTTTCGGAAGTAAGTTATCAGAATTTGGCTTTGAAATACGGCGAAGTTTTTGAGGCCGGAACCGGATCAGAGGCCTTAAGGAAAATTTTTGAACAAATTGACTTAAAGAAAGAAATAGCGGTCTCGGAAAAGGCGATAGAGGGAGCGGAAAATCCCTTAACTTCAAGAAAAATTTTATTGCGGCTGAAGATGTTAAGGGCTATGCTTAAGGTTGATATCAGGCCCGAATGGATGTTTTTAACCGTTTTACCGGTATTGCCTCCCGACTTGCGGCCTATTGTTCAGCTGGACGGAGGCAGGTACGCTTCGTCGGACTTAAACGATCTTTATCGGAGAGTGATTAACAGGAATAGCCGCTTAAAGTATCTTTTGGAAATTGGAGCTCCGGATGTTATTGTCCGCAACGAAAAAAGAATGTTGCAGGAAGCCGTAGACGCCATGATTGACAATACGATGAGAAAGGGAACTACGACCCAAGCCACGACGGGCGGCAAGCGCTTATTAAAGTCATTAGCCGATATTTTAAAGGGAAAGCAGGGAAGATTCCGCCAGAATCTTTTAGGCAAAAGAGTGGACTATTCGGGAAGGTCGGTAATCGTGGTGGGGCCTGAATTAAAATTGAATCAGGTTGGCGTTCCAAAGCAAATGGCTCTGGAGATTTTCAAACCGTTTGTCATTAAAAAAATTCTTGAAAGAGAATTGGCTTACAATGTTAGAGCGGCCTCCAGATTGATAGAAGAAGAAACCGACGAGGTTTGGGCGATTCTGGAGGAAGCGGTTAAAGACAAGCTGGTGATTATCAACAGGGCTCCCACTTTGCATCGTTTGGGCATTCAGGCATTTGAGCCGATTTTAACCGAAGGAAAAACAATCAGAATTCATCCTATGGTCTGCAAGGCGTTTAACGCCGACTTTGACGGCGACCAAATGGCAGTCCACCTGCCCTTATCTAACCTTGCCCAGAAAGAAGCCAGAGAAAAAATGCTGGCGCCTTTGAATTTACTGAAGCCCGCAACCGGAACTCCCAGCGTTACTTTGTATCAGGATATCGGGCTGGGTTGCTATTGGCTTACAGGCATTAAAGAAGGATTGAAAGGAGCGGGCAAGATCTTCGGCGACATAAACGAAGCGATAATCGCTTATGAATTTGGAGTAATTGACATAAAAGCGAAAATAAAATTCAAATTAAAAAAAGAATTAATTGAAACTTCTTTGGGAAGGTTATTATTTAACGAAACTCTGCCTGGCGATTTTCCTTTTCAAAACCAGCTGATCAAGGTTAAGGATTTAGAAAGAATCGTGGCGGAAATTATAGAAAAATACGATTCTCTGACGGTTGAGGATACTTTGGACAAAATTAAAAATTTGGGTTTTGAATATTCCACGTTGTCGGGAATCAGCTGGGGAATTGATGACTTGATCATTCCTCCCGAGAAAGGAATGATTTTAGAGGATGCGAATAAAAAAGTGGAAGCGGTGGAGTCTCACTTCCAAAAAGGACTTCTGTCTCCCGACGAGAAAAGACAGAAAGTTATTGAGATTTGGACAAAAGTGAAATCGGATATTGAAAAATTAGTGCCCAAAACATTAACCGAAGATTGCCCCGTATTCCAGATTATTGACGCCGGAGCTAGGGGATCCTGGTCGCAAGTTGTTCAAATGACCGGTATGAAAGGATTGGTTATCAACCCGGTCGGCCAGATCATTGAATTGCCGGTAAAGAGCTGTTATAAAGAGGGGTTCGGCGTTTTGGAGTATTTCATTTCAACTCACGGAGCCAGAAAGGGAACGGCAGATACGGCCCTAAGAACTTCTACCGCCGGGTATCTTACCCGTCGGTTGGTTGATGTCGCCCATGAAGTGGTGGTGTTTGAAAGCGATTGCAAGGATAAAGAAGGAACGGAAATTTTAAAAAGCGACGCCCAAGACCTTGGCCAAAATTTCCTTTTAAAAATTGTCAGTCGGACAGCGGCGGAAAATATTAAAGGAATAGTGAAACAAGGAGAAATTATCAATTGGGAAAAAGGAAAGGAGATTACCGATTCAAACATTAAGACGGTCAGAGTGCGCTCGCCCTTGAGCTGCAAGTCCATACATGGCGTTTGCCAGACATGCTATGGTTGGGATTTGGGAAATAATAAATTAATCAATATAGGCGAGGCCGTGGGTATTGTGGCGGCCCAAGCCATCGGGGAGCCAGGAACTCAGTTAACGATGAAAACATTCCATACGGGCGGGGTCGCTGGCGGCGCGGATATTACTTTTGGCTTGCCGCGGGTTCAGGAAATTTTTGAAATGCGGACTCCAAGAGGAAAAGTGGAAATTTCCAAAGAAGATGGCGAGGTTCTTGAGATTACGCAAGATAGAACAATAAAAATTAAAGCAAAAAAAGAAGTTTTGGAATACATGGCGCCGGGCAATGCGGGTATTTTAGTTAAAGAAAAAGACAATGTTTTAAAGGGACAGCCTCTTTGGGAGGGAAATATTGATTTAAAGGAACTATTCGGACTGACAGGCAAAGAAATTACAGAGCGCCAGATAATCAGAGAAATTCAGAAAATTTACGTTTCTCAGGGAGCTCATATCCACGATAAACACATTGAAGTAATTGTCCGCCAAATGTTTGCCAGGATGAGGGTGAAAGATGCGGGGGCAAGCTCTTATACTCCGGGAGAAGTTATTGAAAAGAGAGACTTTTTAGAGGAAAATATCCGCCTCAAGAAAGAAGGCAAGGATCAGGCCAAAGCCGTCCAGATCCTATTGGGGATTTCTCGGATCTCTTTAACCACCAGTTCGTTTTTGTCATCTGCTTCCTTCCAAGAAACGTCCAGAATTTTGATAAAAGCCGCTTTAGAGGGGAAAGAAGACAAATTAAGGGGATTGAAGGAAAATGTCATCATCGGTAAATTGATCCCTGCCGGCTCCGGTTTCAAAAAATAGTCTGTTGAAGTCATTCTTCAACAAAACTGATTATTGCCAAGAATCGCCAAAGGGGCGATTTTTTGGTATAATTTATTATTATAATTCTCAAGGATCACTATTTTTTAACCTCAATTTTGCTTATGATATAATTACCCTATGAGAAAACTTTTTGCTTCCGATAAAGTGTATATTTCTCAATCAAGAATTACTAATGCGGGCAGAGGAGTTTTTGCCGAAGTTAAAATAAAGAAAGGCGGGATAATTGAGTCATGTCCGGTTTTAATTCTACCTAGAAAAGATTACTCCATATTAAGGAAAACAGAGCTAAGAAACTATTACTTTATGTGGGGCAAAAATATTGCTGCCATCTGTCTCGGATATGGATCTTTGTATAACCATTCTTATGAGCCAAACGCAACTTACAAGAAAAAATTAGAAGAGAAGGTGATTGATTTTATTGCCTTAAAAGATATTAAAAAGGATGAAGAGATAACAGTTAATTACAATTATGGAAATCCGAAAAATAAGACCCCTTTATGGATTAAAGATATACCCCTGCCCGCACGAAGTGTCTGTTGAAGTCATTCTTCAACAGATTCAAAAACAATAATTTTTATGAAATTTGAAGTTGGTTCATACGGACACATATATAATAGGGGAAATCGTAAACAGCTTATCGTTCTTGACGCGAAGGATCGTTGGCATTTTTTGCAGACATTGTATTATCTAAATCATACAATAAAGATGACGAATCCTTTTCGAGAACTAAGAGATTTGTTGAAGTCAGACTTCAACAATCAGTTGGTGTGGCCGGATCGGCTTGGGGAAAGATCGTCGCTAGTGAAAATATCCGTTTTTAAACTTAGAGGTAATCACTTTCATCTTCTTCTAAAGCAGGAGGCGGAAGATGGAATTCGAGTGCTTATGCAACGCGCGGGAACCGCAATTGCGAAAAGGTTTAATGAACGATATCAACAAGTCGGAAGTTTATTCCAGGGCAGATATAAAGCAAAGCTCGTGGAAACAGACGAATACATAAGTTATTTGAGCGTGTATATTCAAGTGAAAAACGCATTTGAAGATTATCCGGGGGGAATAGGGAAAGCACTGAAGGAATTCGATAAAGCATACGAATGGGCAGTCAAAGATCCATATAATAGTCTTGGTGATTATGCGGGGGAGCGAAATTCGCCGATTATTGATAAAGGCGTACTCGGAGAAATGTTCCCAACGCCGGAATTATACAAAGAGTTTGCCAAACAATGTATGCTGGGAATTAATCTAGACGAAAAACTCGAAAAATTAAGACTAGATTAGTCTGTTGAAGTCTGACTTCAACAGGGCTGTTAAAAAAGGGGGAAAATAGTATAATAAAAGGGCGGGCGGTCGATGAAGCCTTGCTTCATCTTCCTTCAACTTCATTTTTTATTCTAAAAAATTCGTTCAATGGCGAAGAGATCTAAAAACCAGAAAAAAGAGGGGGGCCAAGAAAGAAGCCGGAAAAGAGAAGGCAATCTGTTCGGTTTGGCGCAAAAAGTAAAAAAACAGATTTTCGGCGTTATTTTTTTTCTTTTAGCCCTGATTATTGTTTTCAGTTTTTTTAATCAGGCGGGATTGGCGGGGAGAATAGTTTTTCAGGGATTAAGCGCGATAGTGGGCCGGACCATTTTTCTTTTGCCCTTGGTGTCGGCTTTAGTGGGATTGGTTTTTTTGCTTTCTCCGTATGATAAATTTTTAAGAGGGGCGCTTTTGGGCGCCCTTCTTTTAATTGTAGGGATTTCCCCTCTCTTTGAAATATTAAACCCTAATTTAAAATTCGGAGGATATCTGGGCTTGGTTTCCAAGCCATTTTTGAACCTTTTCGGTTTTTGGGTCGCCGAAATTATTTTTGCCGGAGCGATTCTTGTCGGAACTCTGATTTTCTGGCATCTTTTTGGCCAGCCGTGGCCCAAAAGGAACAAAGTCAAGGAAAGCGTCAAAGTAGCTCAGTTTTCAGAGCCTTCAAAAACATCGTTTATTAAAAAATTATTCCTGCCTAAATTTAAAATACATAAAGTTGAGTCCGGCCCCGAACCCGTATCGGAAAAAGCAAAGCCAGCTGTTGTTTCCGTTGCTCCCGCGCCCATTACTCCGAAATATAAATATCAACCGCCGCCAATTGATTTGCTCGAGGGAGATAAGGGCACGCCTTCACCGGGCGATATCAGGATGGATTCAGCTATTATTAAAAAAACGCTGGAAAATTTTAATATTCCCGTAGAGATGTCGGAAATAAATATCGGGCCGACCGTTACTCAATATACTTTAAAACCGGCCGATGGAATCAAGTTGGCTAAAATTACCACTCTTTCCAATGATTTGGCTTTGGCTTTAGCCAATCATCCCATCAGGATTGAGGCGCCAATTCCCGGGAAATCCTTAGTGGGTATCGAGGTTCCCAATAAGTCCAGAGTTCAGGTGCGGCTTAGAAATTTAGTTTCAAATGTCCAATTTCAGAATGCGTCTGCGGGCTTGCCCTTGTGTTTAGGAAGCGACGTTTCGGGAAATCCTATATATGCCGATTTGGCAAGGATGCCGCATTTATTGGTAGCTGGGGCTACTGGCACCGGCAAAACAATATTTTTAAATTCTCTGATTATGTCTCTTCTTTACCGTAATTCGCCCGAAATACTCCGCCTAATTATGGTTGATCCGAAAAGAGTGGAATTTCCGGTTTATGGCGACTTGCCTCATTTATTATGTCCGGTGATTTTAGACGCTCAAAAAACAATCAATGCTTTAAAGTGGCTGGTGGGAGAAATGGAAAGAAGATTTGATGTTTTGTCGGCCGAAAGAACAAGGGATATTAAGGGTTATAATGCAATCGCTTTTAAAAAAGAAATTCCGCCCCTGCCTTACATTGTTTTGATTATTGACGAACTAGCCGATTTAATGGCGGCTCGCGGCAAAGAAATGGAAGCGGGAATTGTAAGACTGGCTCAAATGGCCAGAGCTGTCGGTATTCATTTGGTACTAGCTACTCAAAGGCCAAGCGTGGAAGTAATTACCGGTTTAATTAAAGCCAATATTACGTCCAGAATTACTTTTCAGGTGGCTTCTCAAATTGACTCCCGGACGATTATAGATGGGGCCGGTGCGGAAAAATTATTGGGAGCCGGCGATATGCTATTTTTATCGGCCGAAGTTACTAAGCCAAAGAGAATTCAGGGAGCTTATGTTTCGGAAAAAGAAGTGAAAAAATCAGTGGAATGGATTAATGCGCAAAATGCCAAATTGGAAGTTGAGAAAATAGAAGAGGGGGTTTTGGAAAACCAAATGTCCCAAGATTTGGGCAAGGCCTTGGAAACGCCGGAAAACGAATTTGACGGATTTTACGGCCAAGACCCGCTCTATGAAGAAGCCAAAAGGCAAGTTATGGAAGCCAGAAAGGCGTCGGCTTCCTTGTTGCAAAGACGCTTGAGAATAGGTTATGCCAGAGCGGCGAGATTGCTTGATATGCTGGAAGACAAGGGCATAGTGGGTCCTTCAGACGGAGCCAAACCCAGAGAAATTCATTTTGCTGATGAGCAAAGTGGTTTGCCTTCGCAACCGATAAGCAATGGCGAAGAATCAATAAATGACGTCCAGGACAAAGAATGGCATAAGGTATAAAATAACTGATTTTTAATTACTAATAATTAATCTATGGTAAATAAAAAAGAGGAACTCCCTGCCGCCGAAAGAAAGGATTTACAGGGAGCGGTGGAAGAAATTAGACAGCGCTTTGGCGATGGAGCAATAATGAAATTGAAAGAAGTCAGAGCCGTTAACGTTGATGTTATTCCAACAGGTGCTATTTCTATTGACTTAGCTTTGGGTGTCGGCGGAGTGCCGCGGGGAAGGGTAGTGGAAATTTACGGGAATGAATCTTCCGGTAAAACCACTTTAGCGTTGCATATTTTAGCTGAAGCCCAGAGGAAAGGGGGCGTTGGCGCTTTTATTGACGCGGAACACGCCCTAGACCCTGATTATGCCAGAAGAATCGGAGTCAATATCGACGACTTATTTATTTCCCAGCCGGATTCAGGCGAGCAGGCCTTGCAAATAGTGGAGACCTTAGTTAAATCGGGCGAAATTGACGTGATAGTGGTGGATTCTGTCGCGGCCTTGGTTCCCTTGGCCGAAATTGCCGGAGAGGCGGGTGAATTCCAAATCGGCCTTCAAGCCAGATTGATGAGCCAGGCGCTGAGAAAACTGTCGGGAATCATTTCGAAAACCAAAACAGTCGTCATATTTTTAAATCAAATTAGAATGAAGGTGGGAATTATGTTTGGTAATCCGGAAACCACCCCCGGAGGATTAGCTCTTAAATTTTATGCTTCCGTTAGAATTGAGTTAAGAAGAAGCGCCCAGATAAAGCGCGGCGAGGAGATAATCGGCAATAGGGTTAAGGCTAAAATTGTCAAAAATAAAGTGGCAGCCCCTTTTAAAGTAACTGAATTTGATATTTACTATAATGAAGGAATTTCTAAAATAGCAGATATCGTTAATACCGGCATACGACTGGAAATAGTCAAAAAAGCGGGAAGCTGGCTTCAATACGAAGATACGAAAATTGGCCAGGGCCTGGAGGGAGCCAAGGTATTTTTAAAAGAAAATCCGGCGGTTTTGGAAAAAATAAAAAAAGCGATATTGGTTCATGTTTAGTAAAATAAAAAATCGCCCTTAAGGCGGTTTTTTATTTTACTGTATGGGGTAACAGGCCTAAATGCCTGGATCTTTTTATCGCGTTGGCTAATTTTCTTTGGTGGGTGGCGCAATTTCCCGTTTTTTTCCTTGAACGGATTTTAGCCAAACCCGAAAGGAACTTCCTTAGAAGATCGGTATCTTTAAAATCTATTGTGTGAACGTTTCGTTGGCAGAAGAAGCATGACATAAAATTACAGAGGAATGTCCTTGACATCTATTTCGCCGTCTTCTTCGATAACGGGGATTTCTTCTTGCGAAGGCATTTCCCGCCCCGAAGAGGCGAGGCTCGCCTCTTCTGGAGAGGCGGCCTTTTCCGTTTTTCCGGCTGTTCTTGGGCCCAGTTGTATTTTTTCAGCGATAGTTTCCGTCCTGGAGTGCTGGTTGCCGGAGCTGTCTTTCCAGGAGCGAGTTTGTAATCTGCCCTCTATTAAGACCAAACCGCCCTTACTCAAATATTGGGCGGCAATTTCAGCCAGACGGCCGAAAAGGACGATATTATGGAATTCGGTTTGTTGTTGTTTCTGGCCGGCTTTGTCGATAAAATAGCGGTCTGTGGCCAATCCAAAATTGGTCACTGATTTTCCCGAAGGCAAAGCCCGGGTTTCCGGGTCGCGGGTTAATCTTCCTACTAAAAATACTTTATTTAAGTTCATGCCCAAGTATTTCTTCTAATTTTTTCTCAATGTCCGCCATTTCGACTTTTGGCTGAACCTTCCTTTCTGTTTCCGAGCCAGGCGCAATCGTAATTATCGGTCTTTCCCGGAAAATCTGAGACTGTTTTTTGACTGAAATAGCGTAGCGGAGAATTTGTTTTTCCAGCTTCAGTTTTTTTTCAAAATCGGCTAATTGTTCGGGATTAATTTCAAAGCTTAAAGTAAATAAAAGTCCGGGCTTTTCTTTCCCTTTCATATAAGCGGTTCTTTTCTTGCCAAAATTATTGTCTTCAATCAGCAAGCCGTTTTGGCCCTGGATGGAAGATATTATTCTTTCTTTCAGGGCTTTCAGCTCTTCTTCGGGAAGATTGGCGGGAATTAAATAGCTTAATTCGTAATATTTCATAAACGAGTTCGGCAGAGCCGAACGAAGTTTGAAGATGAAGGCAAACCCGAAGGGGTAAACTTCATCGCCTCGACAAAGATATTGTAGCAAACCAGGATTTATTAGTCAATGTTTTGTGCTAAAATGAAATTATATGAAAATCAATACTGTTATTTTTAAAGCCTACGATATCCGCGGACTTTATCCCGAAGAAATCAATGAAGGAGCCGCTTATCTGGTCGGCCGGGCCTTTGTTGAATTTTTAAATAAAAAAGACCTAAAAATCGTTATAAGTAGAGACAATCGCCCTTCTTCCCCAGCGCTTTTTGAGGCGCTGGTAAGGGGGCTGATTGAAGGAGGGGCTGATGTTGTTAATATCGGCCTTTCTTCAACGCCGATGTTTTATTTCGCCGTATCTTATTTTAAGTGCGACGGAGGAATAACAATTACCGCTTCCCATAATTTAAATCCCTGGAACGGATTTAAATTAGTCAGAGAAAAAGCCATCCCTTTGTCCGCTGAGACGGGAATATTTTGGTTAAAAGATTTCTTGGTTAAAGAAAGGTTCTTTCGACTCGCCAAAAATAAAGGAAAGATTGTTAAAAAAAATATCGCAAAAATCTATATAGATTTCAATTTGAAATTAGCTAGGGTTAAAAGGGGCGAGTTCAAGGGCTTGTCTTTAGCTATAGACGCAGGCAACGGGGCGGGAGGGCCGATTGCTTTGAAATTATTAAAAGAAACGGGAATAAAAGTTTACCCGATTTTTTGCCGGCCCGACGGCTCTTTTCCCAATCATCCGCCCGACCCCCTGATAAAAGAGAATTTAAAATTTATTGTGTCTTTAATAAAAAAGAAAAAAGAAATTTTCGGCGCTGCTTTTGACGGCGACGGAGATAGGATTATCTTTATCGACGAAAGGGGCGAAGTTATTTCCGGGGATTTAATTACCGCTTTAATGGCAAAAATTATTTTAAAAAATAATTCTAAATCTAAAATTCTTTACGATGTCCGTTCAGGC
>Ga0265296_1002190_pt1 | contig 20245 bp, 12 predicted proteins | sample MunlanPumphouse1_FD_189073 | JGI IMG/M metagenome (GOLD analysis project Ga0265296, IMG submission 189073) | Groundwater microbial communities from a municipal landfill in Southern Ontario, Canada - Pumphouse #1 | ecosystem: Environmental > Aquatic > Deep subsurface > Groundwater | place...
TCGAAAGGAGTGCTATAAGCGGCAAAAAATGGATTGCTCTTATCAACTTCAGGCTGGTTTTTACAACCTGTAATGGCAAGGTTGACCATTCCGCTGATTAACAACATTTTATAAAGTGTTTTCATAGTTATAAACTTTAGGATTCTTCATTCTATACTGATTTATTTACAAAATAAGGTTATTCAAAACTGGAATCAAAAAAATCTCAACTATTTTTATCCTGACTTCCGCACTGGGACACCCAAAATTATTTATTATCCATTACCGTCGGTTTTAACCGACGGTTAGAGGTATTACTTTTCCTGGGACTTTAGTCCCTTATGATTTGCCGGGCTAAAACCCTTAAAATATGTGATTCTGAGACCGTTGGCTAAAACCAACGGTAATTGATTAATTAAGCAAGAGGTGATAAGAAAATAGCAGTACACCATAATATCTTTTGGAGGCAAAAAGAAGACAAATATTTATTATTTTTGTCAGCCTTGATCAAGAAAAGAAGGAGAGATGGCAGAGTGGTCGAATGCGGCGGTCTCGAAAACCGTTGTTCGCCTTCCGGCGAACCGGGGGTTCGAATCCCCCTCTCTCCGCAGATCTTATAATAGGATCCCAGCCAGCGAAGCTGAAATGTACGAGGCCATCGTTCCGCAAAGCATTGCTTTGAATCCGAGTCTGGCAAGGTCGGCTTTCCGGTTTGGTACCAAAACTCCGATTCCCCCGAGTTGGATAGCTATCGAGCTGAAATTGGCGAATCCGCAGAGTGCGAAACTTGCTATAACAACTGATTTTGCGCTTAAAAAGCCTTGTTGTATCATCGGTGAAAGGTCGGAATAGGCAACAAACTCGTTTATTACCATTTTTGTTCCCATTAATGAGCCAACATGGAGTGATTCAGACGGTGGCACTCCCATTACTATTGCAAAAAGACTAAAAAATGCTCCAACAACGTCTTTAAGACGAAGATTATCAACATTCAGTCCAAGTGCATCAAGTGATAAGCCTGTCCACGAAAGAAAATGTCCGAAGTATCCTAAGAGTGCATCGACAAGGGCTATCAGGGCAATTACACCAATCAACATTGCAATCACATTTATAGAAATCTTCATACCATCACTTGCACCATGTGAAATAGCATCCATTATATTAGAATGTTCCCTTTTCACCTCAAGTTTTATTATCCCCTTTGTTTCTGATTCTTCAGTCTCAGGGAAGACAATTTTCGAGATGACCAATGCCCCGGGGGCAGCCATAAGACTTGCTGCAAGGAGATATGATGCCGGTACGCCCATCGAAATATAAACAGCCATTACACCACCGGCAATACAGGCCATACTTCCTGTCATGGATGCCAGCAGCTCCGACTTTGTCATCCCGGAAAGATATGGACGTATCATTATCTGGGCTTCCACCTGGCCGACAAAAGCACTGGCAACATTCGATAAAGCTTCGCTCCCGCTTACTCTCATAGCCCAATGAACAAAACGTGCAATTACTGCAATGACTCTTTGCATCAAACCAACATGATATGCCATAGCAACCAGAACGCAAACGAAGATTATTGTCGGAAATAAGATAAAGAGAAAGACCCCGGATTTTACAATGCCTTCAGGAAGGATCTGGGTGACTTTTGTAAGGTCCCCGAAAACAAAAAGGCCGCCCTCTTTAGAAAAGTCGAGAAGCTTATTTATTGCCTTTCCAAGCCAGTAGAAAATATCCTGACCAATCGGGACTTTAAGAATGAATATGGCAAGGGTGATCTGTAAAATCAAACCTGTAATGACCAGACGATAATTAATTTTTTTCCTGTTGTTCGACCATAAAAAAGCCAGTCCAAGGATTATAATGATTCCTATAACGCCTGTAAATCTTCCCATGTAAGTATCGATTAAGTAAAAGTGTCTTTATCAAACCTACATTTTTTTTGAATACGCAGCCATGATTTTCCGAAAAAAAGAAATTAACTTTTACCTGTAAATACCTACCTGGCCATATCTGGGAATGGCCCGGTAGATTATTTTGGCATCAGCTCTGGGAAGTCTCATCTTTACAAATGGATGATATTCCGGGACTTTGAGAAGTGCCACACTCTTGAGAGAGCTCCATGTATCGCGGAGCCTGTCCTTTATGTTGAAGATAAAAAGATTCATCCTGTCACTGAATTTCTCCTTTTCCTCCTGATAAACATATATCCTTGTTCCGTTGGTCATTTCCAGAATATAATTGACAGGTTCAACAATAGATGTGTCAGGCATAATATCAGGTTTATACTCCGTAGTATCTTTTGGTGCCATCTTGATCATCACCGGTTCCTTTCTAATTGTTGCGTAGGCATTAGATATTGTAAAAGGAGAGGAGAGCATTGATAATATTATGTTTTCATCACCTTTTATAAGAATCTTGCTGGTCTGCACACTGCTCATCTTTGCCTTATGAACGACCACGCCACTGATCTCAATATTAGCCGTACTGTCTGTCAGATTAATAGTAAGGTAAATAGAATCGGTTTCAGCCATTACTATTCTTGATTGGAGAAAAGCCTTTTCCTTTAGCAACTTAAGATAAGCAGAATCAGAAAAGATCCGTTCGTCAACTAAAGTATTTTCAGCCGGTTTAACACTAAATTCATTATTTATTGCTGATAACTTCCGTGCCGGACTCATCATCGACATTATGGCATAATAAAAAATGAATACCGAAAAGATAATGATCAGAATGATGAAAGTCTTTTTTATGCCAGATATATTATTAATAATCTCAGTTTCCATATCACTTTTTTCGATCAGATCAGAAAATATAAACTTTCGAACCAATACTCAGGGTATTGAAGATTATTTCAAGATCTTCATCATTCAGGCGGACACAGCCGTGGGTAACCGGCATTCCAAGAAAACGCTTGTAAATGGTACCATGAATCAGGTAACCGTCGCCAATGGCAAGAGCATAATCGCCTAATACTCCATATTCATATCTTGAAAAGTCATCCTTCGAAGGAATCGGTAATCCCTCTTCGACGAATGCCCAATCAGGTTTTTTCCACACAGGATTGGTTGTCTTGCCATGTATCCAGTATTTTCCCTTTGGTGTTTTGAAAATCCATTTTTTGTCTCCTTCTGTCTGAAGCATTGTATAACTTCCTGAACTGCAGAAACCTTCTCTTATAAGTTTTTTATTCCTATAGAGGAAGAACCTGTTATCGGTGGTATTAATAACGATATATGATTGCCCAGAGGTATAAGCACTATATTTTCTTGAAAGGAGTTGAATATCCCTGGTCATCAGACTTATTTTCTTTTTATAGGAGGCGTCCTGTTTAAATTCCTGATTGTTGGTTATTTCAGTTTTATGACCTGATGTAGTTTCCTGTAAAACCGGGACAATGAAAAGGATGAAGATTATAAGGGAAAGAGTAACAAGAATTGAAATAATGATAATTAGGAGATTGCGTAAAATACGATGAAGCTTCTCAACCTCAGGCTGTGACCCTTCATTTATTATCTCGCCATTTCCCATATCAGATAATTTATCTATTCACAACATATTGAAGATCAACCATCGAACCTACGATTGTAACAGGTGTACCCACTTTTACAATCTTGAATACCACATCCATCTCTTTGTCGGTGAGGGCAACACATCCTTCAGTCCAGTCGATCCCTTTTCCCCCGTTACCGTGTATCTCGATCAAATCACCGATCTTTGCAGATGCTGGGAGTGAGCCACGTGCAATCTCCGATTTGAATCTCTTCTTATCTTCATCATTTGGATAGTCCAGTAACAGGGCTTTATAGTATTTGGTCTTACGGCCTTCGAATTTTTTTGTTATCTTATACATCCCTTCCGGGGTAGCTTTATCTCCTTTCACTCTTTTATCGCCAACCCAGTTTTTGCCCAGTTCAGCTTCAAATTCATATTTTTTGGAACCGTTAAGATAAACAAAACATTTTCTTGAAAATTTATCAATAATTATTGAATAACCGCGATTTTTTTTCGATTCCTTTATTGTCTTGTCAACCCAATTTTTCCATACTGAATATGACTTGAAATAGTTCTTAAGATTTGCAGTTACACTCTCATATGATGCTGTGAGGAGATATTCCGAATCTGTTATTTTTCTGTTAGCCTGGAGATATTGCCCTTTTTTATATGCTATTTCAGCCTCTGAAAGCAACATTTTTCCTTTAGAGATGCGGTTTCGTGTTTCAGAAGATAACGGATAGGTTGTGAACAGTTCATTATTCTCAGAAACAAGATTATTAAGAGAATCAATTTTTTGTTTCAGTTTTATTTTCAGGCTCGATGTACTGCTTAAGGAATTCTCTGCTGCCTGGCTTGCTTTTTCTGCTGAAAGTTCTGCAAACATTGCAACCTTATCGTAATCTCTGAAATAAATAAATTTTTTGTTTTCTTTCTGCCAGTTTACCATTGCTGAATCATAGTAGATTTTTGCCTGGGTAAAAAGCTTTTTGGAATATGTATCTGCTCTGTTTTTTCCTGCCTTCGAAAGAGTCTCTCTGGCAATTTCCATTTCACCTATGGGGGGCAAAGGGGTAAAACGAATCAATAGTATGATAGTTAAGGGAATAGACACTGCAACAGCAGCGAAAATCAGTCCATCTCTCCAAACCTTTCTCATATATACCAGTGACGATTTTAAAAAAACCCCCGGGAAATTCCCGGGGGCCTTATACCTAAAAGAAAGTATAAATGAATTACTTTCTTGCTTTTACTTTAGCGATAGCATCTTTAAGTTCGGTATTAATACCAACTGCTCTTTCTTTAGCAGCTTTAACTTTGTTGAGTGCATCCATGAATGCACCTTTATCATACATAGCCTGTGCTTCAACTACAGAACCTTCGATAGTAGCCATTTCAGTTTTAATCTGCTCAAGAACAGCTGCTCCTTCTTTTCCTCTTGGAGCTTTTTTCATAAGAGCTGTGTTCTCTTCAATAACAGCTTTGATCTCTGTCATTAAGGTTTCAACCTCTTTCTTAACTTCTTCTTTCTTAACAGCAGCATTTGCAGCAACCTGGTTTGCAAGAGTTAATGTCTCTGCTAATTTTACTTTAGCAGGGCCAAAATTCTTAAATAATTTTGATTCCCGAGCTGCAATGTCAGCATTAATAACATTCATTGAATCCTGTACAGCTGCAAATTCAGCAGGTACGTAAACTGCTGCTTCAGCAGTTTTGGCAGCTTCGATAGCTGCATTAGTTGCATCAATTTCAACCTGTGGTTTTTTACCACAACCAGAAAGGACTGCAACCATTGCTATAGCTGCTAATCCCATTAAAACTTTGTTCTTCATTTTTCTAACCTTTTTAATACTTTGTTTATTTAACAACTTCCGATCTATTTATTTTAATCGTTTCAGTTTAAAAATTACGGTGCAAAGATATTAAAATTATGGAACATAACAATATAAAAATCAAATAAAAATTTTTAAACACTCCTGAAAAGTTACAAACAAGGTATTCCAAAATCATGTTTGTTATTAATAGTAATACGTTCTGATAATTATTTGTAAAGGAAAAAAAACTTTGTTTCTTCAAGAAAATATTGATTAATCCTGAGTATCTGTCTCCTTTATCAGGTATTCAGTCAGGTTAATATTGTGATCAAGATTCATTTTGCGTCTTAGCCGGTAACGGCTTATTTCAACGGCTCGTCCCGATATATTGAGCAATCTCGCAATTTCTTTAGTCGTAAAATTCATCCGCAAGTATGAACATAACCTTAAATCGTTTGGTGTCAGATTGGGATGCGTCTCAATTAAACGCTTAAAGAACCCCTGTTGAGAAAGTTTAAGGCTCTTCATGGTATTCTTCCATTCCTCCGTCTGTGAATCAAGTCCATGGTTAATAATTTTCTCCATTTCATTAATAAATTTTACCGGGAAATTGGTTGAGTGGTCTTTAAGTGAAGTAATCTGCTTGTGCAATTCAGTCAAAATTTCATTTTTCTGGGTCAGATACCGCATTGTAAGCATCAGTTCATAGCTTTTAAAATCAAGTTCACTGACAAGCTTACTATTACTTACCTCAAATTCAATGAGCTGTCTTTGTTTTTTTAATTCAATTCTGAAAATCCAAATGGTGAGAATTATCACTCCCATAAATAGCAGAAAATAAAAAATAAAAGCTACGGGCTTGAGATACCATGGCTTTTCTATCGTGAAATTTATTTCATCAGTAGAATTGTTCATTTCTGACTTCAACTGAAGCAGGTAATTACCATGTGGCAAATTCAGATATGTAATGCTGTCAAATATTGTTTTATGCCAATTTTCTTCAATATCCTGCAAGCGGTACTGATACTCTTTATTTTCATTATCAAACTGAGACGGATCATCAAAAAATGCTGTCAGATTATTGGAATAATAAGGAATTCTTATTGAGCCTGCGATTTCAGTAGTAGTCTCCAATGATTTCTTTTTACCCCGGAAAACAAGTTTCCTTATCTTTAGCCATGATGTATCTGAGTCCTTCTTCAGGGGTGACAAGTTATAGGTTGTGAATGCCTGCCGTGCGGGGATTAGTATCGTCTTATCGCTAAGCTGTATAATATGGAGCTCCCTTTCAGGCAAATCGGAAAATTTCTCATTAAGTACAAACAGTCTGTTTGCTGAAAAATCTTTTGAAATCTCAAATAACGCAATCTTATTACCTTTAATAAACCAGTAATTATTTTTCATCTCCGACACAATCTGAGATGATGCCTTATACTCGTCGAGGGTCTGATTCAACCGAGAGAAAGGAATAATACTTTTTTGCTCATAATCAAAAGTATAAATACTTTCCGCAGCAGTAAAAACAATCTGATTATTAACCTTACAAATGTCTATATCAGTTGGCTTTCCGGCAACTGTTTTGAAATACTGCATCTGAATAACTGAATCAAGAGCCTCATTAAGTTCAAGTTTATAAATACCTTTTTGCGGGTGAGAAGCCCATATATACCCAAGATAGTCGACCTCAATATGACGTGTAGGTTCGGAAAAACCTTTGATCTTGTTTCTGAAGGTCCATTTCCCTAATGCATCTTTCCTTAAAAAAATAATCCCGGTATAAGTTCCTTCAATCAGCAAGTCATTATACTGTCTAATTGACCACCCCCCAGTAATATCAGAGATCTGTCGGAAAGTCTTGCCATCGAGAAGGAAAGTTCCGTCATTATGGCCACAAAGAATTTGATTGTCATATCTTTCCAGTGTCCATACCTGGCCCTGTGTATGTGGGATCAGCTTAATATCTGAAAAACTGTAATCTTCATTCACCTGAGATATAACAGCTTCAAATAATCCATGATTTGTACCCAGGTAAAGCTTGTCTTTATCACGTAATATAGTGTAAATTGTCCCCAACTTGCCCGTTGAATTGGTAAACAGAGTCCTGGGAGAAAGTATGTTCAGATAGTTAGCACCGTCATCAAGGCCAATCCAAAGTCCATTGCTTTTATCTTTAAAAAGTGAGAGTACAGTATTGTTCCTCAGACCATTAATATAATTATAGTTTTTACTGATCCTTCCATAGTTGTCACAAAAAACAATCCCGTCTGAAATTGTTCCGAAAACATATAATGAATCGGACATAGATAATCCTGCATTGCATGTCTGATTGGTCAAAAAAGTTGAAATTTCCGAATCAAAATTTGAAAATCCATCCCCATCAAATCGATAAATACCATTGTTGGCTGTACAAATCCAAAGTTCTTTCCCAGATCGTTTGATTACTGAATGAACTTTAAGCCACTTGAACAATCCACTTCCCTCAATGAAATCAAATTTATTCCCATCAAACCAGTATAAACCCCCACTTAATACCTGAGCAACAAATTTTTCTCCTGCATGAAAAAGAAACAGCATTGTAAAAGGGGCCTTTATTGGCTTTACCTGGTTGTAATCATAGCAATATATTGTTGTAAACGACTGAAAAAAAATTTTATCATTAAGCTCATATATCTTCCAAATTTCATCATTTTTCTCAACAGGTATATTTTTTGAAAGTGATCTGTAGGTCAGATTACCACCTGAAGTATCCCTCCAGTATCCAAATTCCTCAAATGAACCTGTAAATACCGTGCCATCTCCCGAGACATAAACCGATCTGATACTCTGCCTGTACGGAAGTGTATATATCTTCAGGCTAATACCATTATATTCTCCCAACCCGGCAGAATTTGCAAAATAGACCAGCCCGTTTTGAGGATTTTGATAAATATTCCAGTTCTGATTATCTATCGGAAGATTATGTGAGATATATCTGGAAATTTCCTGGACAGCATCTTTGGACTGGGCAACAAGGAGATAAGACGGATAAATTAGAAAAAAGAGAATAATCCGGACAGCTTTCAGTTTTTTTAAGGGTTTTAGCATCTGAAAAATAATATAAGTAATCTCCAAGTTATAAAATTTAACAGATCAAAATTAAAAAAACAAGGAAAAAGTTCCTTGTTTCTCTTGTCTTGAAATATCCGGCATGTCTTGAAAATAAGAATTTACCATAAATACAGGCTCTTAAGGATGACCATTTATAAAATTGAGAACGAGACTGAACTACCTTCTGAGGAATTCGGACCGATAAAAAGCTCAAAGTCTCCCGGATCGAAAGAAAAACTCATATCCGTATGATAGTATGAAAGATCGGAAGGTGAAAGAGTAAATGTCACACTGACAGTTTTACCTTTTTCGATCAGGACTTTCTTAAATCCTTTCAGTTCCTTCAATGGACGTGTCACATCCCCGACAAGATCATATACATATAACTGTGCAATCTCTTCACCATCCCTGTCGCCTGTATTGGTAATATCAACTGAAGCAGTTATATGATCGTCTTTCTGAAATCCTGTTTTATTCAAACTTATTACGGAGTATTTAAAAGATGTATAGCTTAATCCGTATCCAAATGGATAAAGAGGTGTATTGGGGCTGTCGAGATAATTTGACTTGAACTTTTCGTAAGGTTTTTCGGGATTAATTGGTCTTCCTGTATTTTTTGTATTATAAAAGATTGGAATTTGACCAACATTTCTCGGGAATGTCATTGTCAGCTTTCCGGAAGGATTGACATCCCCGAAAAGCACATCTGCAATTCCGTTTCCGGCCTGAGTTCCTCCGAACCATGCATCAAGAATTGCCGGTGCTATCTCATCGAGTTCCTGAATGGCCAATGGTCTTCCGTTAAAAAGAACAACAGCAACCGGTTTTCCTGTCCTGATAACTGCTCTGGCTAATTCTATCTGTACTCCAGGAAGATCAATATCTGTGCGGTTGGCAGATTCACCGCTCATCTCCTTGCTTTCACCAAGTGCAAGAATGACAAAATCAGCCCTGCGTGCGACTGAAACAGCCTGATTAATACCGCTTGTATTATCATCATTTACATTACAACCCTTTGCACTCAGTATTTTTACAGTTCCATTTACTTTATTATTAATTCCTTCAAGCAATGTTACACATTTCTCCCATTGTCCGGCTGCCGACCAAAATCCCAGCATATCTGCTTTGGAATCTGCCAGGGGACCAATGACAGCGAGAGTTTTAATATCTTCTCTGACTGGAAGAGTTCCCTTTTCATTCTTCAGCAAAACACATGACTTTCCTGCAAACTCCCTTGCAAAATCCAGATATTCCGGACGCATAATCTCCTCTTTTTCACGCTTTTTGTCGCAATACTTATAAGGATCATCAAATAATCCAAGTTCATATTTTGCAACAAGAATTCGTTTAACGGCACTGTTCAGCGTCTCTTCACTGACTTTCCCTGATTTCACAAGATCGTCAAGATGGCTGACAAAGGCGCTGCCCTGCATATCCATATCGACACCTGCATTTATTGAAAGGGAAGCAGCTTCTGAAAGATCAACAGCAACACCATGATTAATAAGCTCATTTATTGAAGAATAATCAGTAACCACAAATCCTTTGAATTTCCATTCATTGTGAAGCAGGTCAGTAAGTAACCACTTGTTTGAAGTTGAAGGTATTCCTGCTATTTCGTTAAATGAAGTCATAACTGAAGCCACACCTGCATTAACAGCTGACTTATATACCGGGAGATACCATTCATACAGAGACCGTTCTGACATATCTACAGTATTATAATCGCGCCCCCCCTGAGGTGCACCATACGCTGCAAAGTGCTTTACACAGGCCAGCATTGAACTCTTATCTGAAAGGTCAGATCCCTGAAATCCTCTCACCCTGGCGGCAGCAATAAGACCTCCTAACCATGTATCCTCACCTGAGCCTTCCATTACCCTGCCCCATCTGGGATCTCTGGCCAGGTCAACCATTGGAGCAAAGGTCCAGTTCAGGCCTTCTGCCGTTGCTTCGATAGCCGCGATGCGTTCAGCTTTCTCAATTGCTGCTGTATCCCACGATGATGCCTGAGCCAGCGGGATGGGGAAGATAGTCCTGTGGCCATGAATTACATCATAACCAAATAACATTGGAATATGCATACGAGTTTCCTCCATAGCAATCTTTTGAAGGTCTTTTACATAATCGACCGTATAAGCATTGAAAATATTACCGGCCTTACCCTGCTTTATAAGGTCGATATAATCTTTTCGCATAGTCGGTCCGGTAGTGGACCAATCGCTTGTAAAAAGAGACAATTGGCCAATTTTTTCATTAATTGTCATCAGGTTTATTATGGAATCTGCTTTATTCTCATAAATAATTAAGTCGCTCAAAAGCTGATTTTTACAACCAGTGTAAAAAAAAGTAGTGAATAGAATGAGTGTCAATAAAATCTTAATCCTCATCATCTGGTTACGATTTTTAGCTATTTTTTTTGATAAAGATATTAATTATCCTGACGGGAGGTAAAGCCAAGTTTAATTAATCCATTTTCAATTTCAGGACATGACATGAAAAGATCCCAAAGCAAACCTGTTCTGTAATTCTCAATCATCACAATTGCTGGTCCCTGATCGATGGCAAGATATTTCTGCGGATACCAATTGTATTGTTCACTGAAAGCATCATAAAAACCATATTTCCCCCATATTTTGTCTCCGTGTTCATAATAAAAGTGTTTTATAGCATTTAAGGACTGATCGGGAGTATATGGAATTGATGAAATTGCAGCAGTAGGAGATATTACTCCCAGGTCGTTATGTTCGCCCGGAGAATGTGCTGCATAACCGTTAACAGAGTAACCGGCGGTCAGGCCCCAGCAGACTTTACTGTAACCGGCAAAATTATTTGGATTTCTTACGCACCATTGCCAGTTTATAAGTGCCTGGTTTTTATTTTGTTGCCAATAGTCTGCGTATTTGTCTTTAAGGTGTCTGGGGTCTAAACCCAGATATGAATAGTGAGCCCAGAACAGGGGCCCGCCATATTCTTCAGCGCCATTATGATTAAGTGTCAGAACGTATCCATATTTTTCCCTGTCTGTCTTGATTGCACCATTTCTTGCCCAACCCTGATGATATGTATCTGCAGAAACAGGATAGGTTGGAGAGGATGCTGCAAGTACATAGAGGATCAGGCACTCATTATAACCTCTGACTGCAAAGTTCATATCCCAGTAATAATCAGGAGACCAGTGCCAGTAAAGAACTTTTTCTCCTCCCCTTGTGAACCAGTTCCATTCCACTTCTCTCCACAATTTATCGATATCGGAAGACAGTGCCTTTTCTTGTTCATTGCCCTCTCTAAAATATTGCCTGACAGCGAGTAATCCCTGCATCAGGTAGGCTGTTTCAACAATATCTGCACCATTATCTCCGGGAGAGAAAGGCTTTGCTTTACCGGTTTCACCATATATCCAGTGTGAAAAGGCTCCATGAAAACGATCTGCCTTTTCCAGAAAACTTATATTTTTCTGAAACCGTTTCAGGACTTCCTCCCTTGTAATAAACCCTCTCTCGATTCCAACAAGGATTGCCATAACACCAAACCCTGATCCTCCTGTTGTAATTACATTCTTATCATTTTCCGGGTATATACCATCCACATGGTAACGTTCGCGGGCCATCCCGGAGACTGGTTCAGCTCCATCCCAGAAATACTGAAAAGTTCGATATTGGACAAGTGATAAAAGAGAATCATCGCTTAACGAACCAAAATCTGTTTCAGAATTGGAATTTCCTTTTTTATTATTAATGCTGTTTGAACAGGAAGATTCTAAAAACAGGATTAAAAGAGCTAAAATGTTAATCGTTTTCATTTGATTAATTATAAATAAACCCAAGCTTATCAAGTCCGTTCCTGACATCCGCATTAACCATGAACAGGTCCCAAAGAAATCCTGTTCTGTAGTTTTCGATCATACATACTATAGGCCCCTGGTCTATAGATATATATGAATCTGCAAACCAGAGAGATGAGAGGCTGAATGCATCATAAAATCCATAATCCCCCCACAATTTATCACCTAAAGTATAATAAAAGAATTTAAGTACTTTCATGCTTTCAGTAGGTGTATAAGGGAAAGATGAAAGTGCCGCTGTTGGTGCTATTACACCAAGGTCATTGTTTGGTGAATTGGCACTGTAACCATACTGGATATCGCTGGCTGTTAATCCCCAGCAGTTGACTCCATAGCCAAAGTGTTTCTTCGGATTCGACTTGCAATATTCATAGTTAATCCTTGAATGTGCAGTATTTTGTGTCCAGTAACTTGCATATTGGTCATAAAGGTTTCGGGGATCCAGTCCAAGAAATGAATAATGGGCAAAAAAGAGAGGTCCCCCATAATCTTCTCCAAGAGGAAGCTGAATCCCATAAAATGATTTCCCGTTTTTCATCGGATAAGCTCCGTTTCTTGCCCAACCTTCATCATAAACAATTTTATTAATTGAATGAGTCGGGGAGCTAGCAGCCAGAACATAAACTATAAGAGCCTCGTTCCAGCCTGAAACAGGCATATTCATGTACCAGTCAAAATTCGGGGACCAGTGCCAGAAAAGTCGGTTTTGATTATTTCTCCTGTACCAGCTCCAGTCAACATTCTCCCATATCTTTTGAATTGTATCACACATTGCCTTTTCATCCGAAGAACCATTTATAAAATATTCTTTTACAGTAAGCAAACCCTGCATTAAAAATGCTGTTTCAACAAGGTCTCCACCATTATCTTTAGAGCTGAAAGGATAGACCTTGCCTGAGCTACCATTAAGCCAATGCGGATATGCACCATGGAATTTATCAGTAACGGGATTTATCAGAAAATTTGCAACTTTCCGAAGTCTTTCAAATCCCTGCTGGCGTGTAATGAAATTACGTTCTATACCCACGAGTATAACCATTAGCCCAAAACCACTTCCCCCTGTTGTTACAACATCCCCCGATCCAAAGCGTTCTCTGGCAAGACCTGAAACAGGATGTGCATAATCCCAGAAATATCTGAAAGTTTGCTTCTGAACTAAAGTAAGAAGCGAATCATCTGAGATGACGGGAAATTTTGGCAATGTATCGATACGGGTTGTAAATGTAAATGAGAATCCTTCCAGGAAGATTCCTCCGAGATTGGAGCCTACATCCAGAACCATTCTGTACAATGTAAGTGCTTTAAGTTGTTTCAGCGGAACTACAGATAAAATTGTTGAGCTTTTGTCAAATTTATGAGAATATAAAGTATCTAAATCACCTGTAAAGAACAGTTTGTTTTTATTGAAAAGAGCAGTGTCGACTTTTGACTTAAATTTTATCTTAACTATAACCTTATCGAAATCCACATTGTTAACTTTTCCTTCATTTGAGACAAAAGCATTATTAACTGATACAGAATCAATTAATATCACTTTGTCATGATCATTGTTGTTATTGTTCTTTTTACAGGAGAAAAGTAACAACAAGAACATCAGAAGTATTACAGATACTTTCATATTCTGAAACAAAATAAAAAGTGCAGGGGAAAATAAGAAATATCTATTTCCCCCATACACTTATATGATCTTAAATTACGGATTAATCTGAGTTATCTCAGCATCGTAAAGACTCTTAATCTCAGTTGTAGAAAGAGCTTTGTTATAAATTCTGAATTCATCAACAATACCTTTATAATAGTTCATCCACGATTCCGGTGTTCCGGCAATCTGCTGAGCCCATGCTCCGAAATGAATTTTGGTCATATCACTGCCAAGTGTAATTGTTCCAAGAAGAGGTTGTGGGCCGGATACTGGAACGGGACCGGCATATCTAATCTGCGAAAATACCCGCTTTCCGTTTGCATAGAATTCCATTTCTGAAGTTGCTTTGCGATAAACAGAAACAACATGAAACCATTTGTCGTTCAGGAATTTATCACTCTGTTTCCTTATATCCTGGCCTTTCCAGTCAGGAGAAGCACTGTCAAAAAGATACAATTTCATATCAACTGAATCACCGGTGGCCCGGCTTTCCTGTATCAATGCAAGATTTCCCATAAAACTATCACCTCCGTTTATTGAGAATATTTTGGCTGCACCGCTTGTAGTATTAGGAGTTTTTATCCAGCATGCCAATGAAAACTCATCAAGGGTTTTCAATGTAGTACCTGCTGTAATATTGTACTCCAGATAAGACTGTGTCGCACTGCCCTGATAGCCATTACCTCTGCGGCCGGTTACAAAGCTGGCACCGCCTACTTTTTTCACGTAGGTGATTGTACTGTTTGATTTTTCAACAGCAGCACCAATTGCCGGTTCAGCTTCGAATGGGAAGTATGCAATCAGATTAGCTGTTGCAATTGTGGTGGGGTCAGTTTTACCGGCGTTCGGGTCATCTTCATCTTTTTTGCAAGATGAGAGAATCAAACCAAACACGAGCATTATTACAAATAATGCTCCACTGATTTTAAAAAACTTTTTCATAGATAAATAAATTAAGTTAAACATCAATTTTAAATTAAGTTCCTAGTTGTATCCATTATTCTGGGTTAAATGGGAATTCAGTTGCATCTGGGCTGAAGGAATCGGGAATACTTCATGTTTGCCGGCGGTAAATCCTTTCCCTGCAAGAGCAGTAACTGCCTGATTGGTACGGATAAGATCAAAGAATCTGTCCTCTTCCATGGCAAGCTCTGCTCTGCGCTCATCCCATATTTGCTGGAGCGTAACTCCACCAAGGTCTGTTAATCCGGCTCTTGTCCTTATAAGGTTAATGGCACCATCAGCAGTAAGTCCGCATAGAGTTGGTATGGATGCGCCTCTGACCTTTGCTTCTGCATACATTAGCAAAACATCGGGATAGCGTAAAATCCTGACATTATGATCAAACCCGTAACCATTATAATTCCATATATTATATGACAGAGGGGTATATACCTTCCCGTTATAAACCGGGTTGCTGCAGATTGTTTTAATACTGTCTCCCTCGGGAGTTTTAGTACCTCTGTAAAGTAGTGTTGTGGCAGGTCGTATTACTTCACTTCTTGCATTGTAAAAATCTATCAGATTCTGGCTTGGAGTACAGAATCCCCATCCCTGCATTCCGCTTGGATAGTTTCCACGTGGACCCTGAACATAAGCATATTCAATGAATGTCTGATCACCTGCTGTCTTGCCAAGGGTAGAACTCTGAAGTTCAAACAGTGATTCACTACTGTTTTCTCCCTCAATACTAAAAACTTCCCTGAAGTTGTCCAGCAGGCTGTATCTGCCTGAGGCAATTATCTTGTCAGTCAGGCTGGCAACAGAATCCCATTCCTGCTGATATAAATGAACCTTGGCTTTCAAAGCCATGGCAGTATATTTTGTAATTCTTCCGGCCCACTCTTTTGTATAAGATTCCGGAAGGACCGCAATTGCTTCATTAATATCTTTCTCAATGAAACTATAAAGCTGTGAAGTTGTTGACTGCGAGACTGAGGCAAGCTGTTCTGCTGTCAGAATTGTATCGATTATCGGAACTTTGCCAAAAAGACGGGTCAGGTTAAAATAGGCATATGCCCTGATAGCTTTGGCTTCGCCCTGGCATTTAAGGGCATACTGCTTATCAGTATTGTTCTGCATGGCAGCAACAAACAGCGGCATCTGGTGAACAGCATAGTTTGCTCCACTCACAATATCGAAATATGCAATCCACAAGTCGTTAATAAGACCATTATTAGACTGATATGTAAGATTATCCATCTCTTTCATTGGTGGATTATCTTCCGGTGTGCTTCCTTTATCCGCATTATCGGAAGTTATTTCAAATGCCCCGATATACGGAAATACATGAGCTCCATAGTTTCTGAGTTTAGCATAAGAAGCGCTGACTGGCAGGAATATGTTTTCTGATTTTGAATAATCCTTCCCTGCTGATGGTATTGTACCTTCAGGACGCAGATTCAAATAATCTTCACAATTTGTGAGGAAAAATACTAGTAATATAGCAGCTACCAATTGTAATCGTTTCATGGTTTTACCTCATAAAGTTAGAAGCTCATTTTTAATCCTAAAGTATAAATTGACTGCATGGGATAAACAGAGTTGTCTATTCCGCTGCTTATTGGAGTACCTCCGACCTCAGGAGTGAATCCGTTATAGGTGAAAAAAGTAAAAGGACGTTGTGAAGAAAGATAAATCCGTAACTTGGGTATAAACTTTAGTTTTTCGGTGGTATAACCTACCTGGATATTCTGAATACGGATATAAGAACCATCTTCAATAAAAAAGTCATTTGCCTGCTGAATAAAAGAGAAGTTATATGCTTCAGCTGAAGGGTATTTTTCTGATTTATTATATAGTGTCCATCGGTTCTTATAAAAATCCTGATCATAATTACCATCAGTAAAAACATCTCTGTTCATTCTTTTTGCATTAAGGATCTTGTTCCCGATCTGCCCCTGCAGACCAAGGCTCAGATCAAACTGCCGGTAATTAAGTCCGAAGTCGATCCCGGCAATAAGCCATGGAATTGCACTGCCAAGGAAAACCTTATCGCTTTCATTAATTACATCATCATTGTTCTGATCTTTGTATTTAAAAAAGCCCTTATCCTTAATGGTCTGATTTACCGGATCTTGCAATGCCTCTGTTTCGCTTTTATATACACTTTCTATTTCATAACCGTAGAATGAACCAATGGTATGTCCGACCTGGGTACGGGTTGAATAGTTACCCCGGATTAATGCTCCGGGTATATAGTCACGACCCTGAAGTTTTAGTACTTTATTATGAATTGTAGTGATGTTCATTCCTATATTGTAACTGGTTCTGTCAGAAAGTTTGTCCTTATATGAAATGCTAATTTCCAACCCTTCATTTAAAACACTCCCGTTATTACCCAGAAGTTCTGCAACACCACCTCCTGTTGCGATAGGTGCAAAAAAGACCACATTATTTGTAACCCGGTGATAATAATCAGTCTCTCCTATTAATTTACTTCCTAATAATTCAAAATCGATTCCGAGGTCAAATTCATTAACAATTTCCCATTTAAGGTAATTCTGAACGACTGTCTGGGCTCCGACTCCGTCAAAAAGCTTGTCGCCGAAGATCCCGGAACTTCCTGCACCTGTCTGTCCCAGAACAACAGCTGAATTAGCAGGGACATTATCGTTACCAAGCAGACCCCAGCTGGCTCTGAACTTCAGATAATTGAACGTTTTTTGATTTGCCATGAAATCCTCCTGCGAAAGGACCCATCCTAAACCCAGAGATGGAAAGAACCCCCATTTATCCTGGTACTTTGAACTTGCATCTGCTCTGAAAGTTACTGTTGCCAGGTATTTGTCACTATTATTATAGGTACTTCTTGTAAAGAAGGATAAACCGTTATAGACTGCTGCTCCATCCCATGCATACCTGTCCTTGAATGAACCTGTGACAAGATATTTTGACTGACTATCTATTCCCGGCACATCCAGGGCAGAGCCGGACAATGTTTCCCATTTTTCCATACGGGTGGATTGTCCGAGCAATACTGAAAAACTTTGCTGGTCAATTTTGTTTTTATAAGTTAACAGGTTATCAATAATCTGTTTACCTGAGCTCCCTGATGTCTTACTGAGGCTTGATTTTCTTACCCCCTGAGAACCTCCGACATTAAATTGAGGAACATAACTTCTTGTATTCCAGTTATTAATATCTGTATTATAAGAGATTTTATATGTGAGTTTGTCAGCAACTATGTTAAATTCCGCGAAAGTACTAAAGACAAGTTTAGTGCCTTTCTCAATATTATCAGAATAATATGCTGCAGCAACAGGGTTGCCATACTGGTTACCAAATCCGTAGGTTTGAGGTGAACCAAACCTCACCGGATAAGCTGAAGTATTAGTTTCATCATAAACCGGATAAACCGGAGGATTGACATATGCTCCGAAGAATGCACCATCATTAGGGATATTCCTGCCATATCTTGATAAAACAGTGTTTAACCCGATTTTAAGTCTGTCGCTTACCTTCTGCTCCAGTCTTCCCCTGAGGTTAAACCGCTGATAATCGTTTTTGGTATCCATTATTCCCTGCTGGAAAAAGTAACTTCCACCTAAAGAATATGACGTATTTTCATTAGTGCCCGATATGTCAATATTATGGCTGTATGTACCTGCAAACCTTACAAGTTGCTTATACCAATCTGTTGATACAGGGTAGTCCGCCGGGTCCTTAGGTACATAACCGGTAGCATTCTGGTTTGCCTCATTCATCAGGGTTACGTATTGATCTTTGGTGGCCAGAGGTAAGATGTTGACCGGAATCTGAAGTCCATAATATCCGTCATAACTCACAACAGGTTTCTGAGTTTTCCCTTTTTTGGTTGTAACCAGTATTACACCATTTGCAGCCCTGACTCCGTAAATAGCAGCTGCAGATGCATCTTTAAGAATCGTTATATCCTCTATATCACCTGCGCTCAAAAAGTCGATATTATCAACAAAAACACCGTCCACTATATACAAAGGGTTGGCATAATCACCGATCGATCCTACTCCCCTGATCTTTACAGATGAGCCTCCTCCCGGCATACCACTATTAATAATCTGAACTCCTGCTACTTTCCCCTGCAATGCCTGCATTACATTAGATGTTATCTGCTTTGTCAATTCTTCACCTTTCAAAGTAACAATCGGAGCAGTAAGGTCCTTCACTTTTTGTGTGCCATAGCCTATTATCACTACTTCCTGAAGTCTGGTTTCTGAAGTCAATAGCTTAATGTCAATAGTGGTTCTGTTACCAACCAAAACACTCTGAATAACCATTCCTATCATTGAGATAACCAATGTATCGTTCGGAGCAGCAGAAATACTATAGTTGCCATCCATGTCAGAAAAAGTCCCGCGTAGTGTATTTTTTACCTGGATTGAGACACCAGGAAGAGGAACATTTAAGTCATCAACAACTTTCCCCTTTATTAATTGCTGTGCATGTAACGGCACAACAATAAGTAAAACAATAAAAAGAAGAAGCAGTTTTTTCATAGACAGGAGATTTTTGAGCAATTTAACAATTAACATGGACTGAAACTCTCACTAACCGTGCCTATCAATTTCTCATTCATCTTTTTGCCTTTGCATGCCACCTCAACAATACCACAACAACAAGTTGTATTATTCACATTTACTGCTTATTATGATTTTAGTTTTTGAACCTTGTTATTTATTGCCTGCTTTCAACAGAAGATTGAACTGGTAAAAAAAATAGGCCTTCAATAACCTGGTTACAATCACTAAGAAAGTACCAACAAAGTCTGAATAAACCCTTCGGGTTGATATTTATTTTCCCTTCGGTTCCTCCAGAAAGCAATCTTTCTTGTCTTACTGTAATAATCAATATATCACATAATTACTCCCCTCTTTGCGAAGCAGAGAGGGGCTGGGGGTGAGTTCATGAGATTCAAAAGCAAGTTTTCTTCAGGACCTCTGTAAAATAGATAATCCCGCTTTCGCGGGATTTATTTAAGCTTTGCGGAGAGAGGGGGATTCGAACCCCCGGTACAGTTACCCATACGGCAGTTTAGCAAACTGCTGGTTTAAGCCACTCACCCATCTCTCCATGATGAGTCGATCTGACTTGCAGAGCGCGACAAAAGTAGGAAAACAAGTATAAAGTGCAAAATTAATTATCTTTTTATTTCAAAACCTGTTTCCTTTTCAGAAGGACAACATTTTCAACATGATGAGTATGCGGAAACATATCAACCGGCTGGACTCTGACAACTTTGTAATCTTCTGACAATAATAAGATATCACGTGCCTGCGTAGAAGGGTTACAGCTGACATAGACAATTTTATCCGGAGCCGCTGCGACTATTGTCTTTACTACATCTTCATGCATTCCTGCTCTGGGAGGATCTGTGATAATAACATCAGGCTTCCCGTTGTCTTTTAA
>Ga0265296_1002191_pt1 | contig 20242 bp, 20 predicted proteins | sample MunlanPumphouse1_FD_189073 | JGI IMG/M metagenome (GOLD analysis project Ga0265296, IMG submission 189073) | Groundwater microbial communities from a municipal landfill in Southern Ontario, Canada - Pumphouse #1 | ecosystem: Environmental > Aquatic > Deep subsurface > Groundwater | place...
CGTAAAAACCCCTGAAGGCTGGCAGATATTTTTTAACCCCAAACAAGACCTTAGCTCTGATATGTTAAAGTTAAGATTACTAATAGAGAAAGAAATCACACTAGAAAAAAGAAAAACCTTAGAGTACGTAGACCTAAGGTTTTCCAAGGCGTATTACAAATAAGAGAGGTTGTTTATACTTTTGGTTCAAGTTTGCTGACGCGGTTTTCTAAGAGAATAAACTCTTGTTTTGAGGTTTTTTGAGAAAGGTCGGTTTTTATTTGGCCGACATCCTCTTTGACAATTTTCATATCTTCTTTCAGAACAGACACATCCTCTTTTAATACAGATACATCTTCTTTAATAATAGTAATCTCAACTTTCATTTCTCCTGTTGTTTCTTTTACAGTGTCCATATCATTTTGTAAAACATTGATTTGTCTATTATTTACTAAAACTCCCTCAGCAACTTGCCTAATTTCATGTTGCAACGATTCGGCAATCACATCAAAATGCTGTTGAGTTTCAATGGATTTCTCGTCAACATATTTTTGAGTTTCTGTTGCTTTGTCATCAACATGCTGGATAACTTCACCTAGCAGTTGTTTTATATCTTCGTCCATATAATTATATTTTAGGCCTGTAAAAGTTTTTGTCAAACGGTATTTTTATAGCCATTTTTTTCGTTTGAAAGCTAAATAAATTGTTGCAAACCCAACAAACATTAAGCCATAAACTTTCCAGAAATCGCTTGGGTGGCCAATCCATTGTAAAAATTGGCCGTTCATACTAAAAATATCAGCTACTAAAGAAAACGGATACATTAAAACTAAAAATACAGTTAAGGCTTTCATTATTTCATTTGTTCTGTTATCAATTAAAGATTGGTTGGTTGATTCCAAAGAGGACAAAGTTTTTTCATTAGCCTCTATTAAGCTTTTTACTTGGCTAAAGGTGTTGATTAAATTATGAAAGTAGGGGAGCAGCTGTTTTGAAAAAAACTTTTCGCTTTCTTGGATTAAATTTTGTAAAACTATTTTTTGCGGCTCTAAAATTCGCTCAAATCCAATAATATCTCTTTTTACATCAGCAATTTTATTAATGGCTTTCTTATTTTCTTTTTTAAAAATTATTTTTTCTACTTCATCAATGTTTTGCTTGATATGGCTTATTTTAGGAAAGCAGGCCTGTAAAATTTCATTGATAATGCGGTATAAAAGCTCGCCTGTGCCTTCATCGCTAAACTGCTCCATTTTTTCTGGGTATAAATTACAATCGTGGAATAAAGCGCTCAAGGGCACAATATCGCGGTAGTGATTTGTGATTAAAAAGTTTTTGCCAATAACAACATCTAACTCAAAAGGGATAGTGCTTGATGTTTCTTTATCAAAAAATGGATAAAATATTACCAAAAATAAATAATCCTCGTAGTTTTCAATTTTAGGGTAATCAATTTGTGGCATTATTTCTTTTAATACCAGCGGGTGCAAGTCAAAGTTTGTTTTTAAGTATTCAATGTCGGCTTGAACAGGGCCCTTAATATCTATCCAAGTTAATTTGTCGCTTTTAATTGTTTGCATTACTTATTATAACAAATTATTGATTGGATATGCTTGTGGATAATTAAATAGGAAAGGAAAAGATTTTTTATATAATTAACACCTGTAAATGGGTGTTAATTTATTTTAGCAATACTATGGGCAATTATTGACCAAGAGGGTAAATTTTGGTATTTTTGTGCTATAATAACTATTATTATGGAGGAACAAAATAACAATGAAATAGAAAATGAGCTAAAAGAATGCGAAAAGCTTCGTGATGAGTATTTAGCTGGCTGGCAAAGAGCTAAGGCAGATTTTTTGAATTACAAAAAAGAGGAAACAGCCAGAATTAGCGAATTAATGGATTATTTTAGAGCACAGCAAATTTTAGAAATTTTAAAAATTATTGATAATTGGGATAGGGCAATGAAACATAAACCCAAGGAAATAAAAGACTCAGTCTGGCTAAAAGGAATTGAAATGATAGAAAATCAGCTAAAAGAGCTTTTAAAGTCAGAAGGCGTTGAAGAGATAAAAACAATTGGGGAAGTTTTTAATCCAGAAATTCACGAAGCCATAGAGGAAACTGATGGCTCTGGGGAAAGCGGAGAAATTGTGGAGGTATTAGAAAAAGGATACACTTTAAATAATAAATTAATTAGGCCCGCAAAAGTAAAAGTCAACAAGTAATTAAACTTTAAAATTAAAAATTATGAGCAAAATATTAGGTATCGATCTTGGCACCACTAATTCTGCAATGGCAATTGTGGAAGCAGGGGAGGCAAAAATAATCGAAAATAAAGAAGGGGCCAGAACAACTCCTTCGGTTGTTTCTGTTTCAAAGTCGGGGGAGCGATTAGTTGGGGTTATTGCCAAACGCCAAGCCATTACCAACCCTCAAAATACAATTTTTTCTGTTAAGCGGCTTATTGGCCGAAATTTTAGCGATGAAGAAGTAAAAAAAGATAAATCTCTTTTGCCTTATGAAATAAAAGAAAGGCAAGATGGGGGAGTAGAAGTAAAAATAGGTGATAAGTGGTACAGCCCCCAAGAAATTTCAGCAATGATTTTAGTAAAGCTAAAACAAGATGCAGAGGATAAAATTGGCGAAAAAATAACTGATGCCATTATTACTTGCCCAGCTTATTTTGATGATTCTCAAAGAAAAGCTACTAAGGTGGCAGGAGAAATTGCTGGTTTAAACGTGCTAAGGGTTATTAACGAGCCAACAGCAGCAGCTTTAGCTTATGGATTAAATAAGAAAAAAGACCAGCAAATAGTTGTTTTCGATTTTGGCGGAGGCACTTTTGACATTTCTGTTTTAGAAGTTAACGAAGACACAGTAGAAGTTAAAGGCACTGGGGGTGACACTCATTTAGGAGGGGATGACTTTGACCAAAAAATAATGCAATGGGTTGTTAACGAGTTTAAAAAAGAGCAAGGCGTGGATTTATCAAAAGATACATTGGCTTTGCAAAGAATAAAAGAATCTTCAGAGAAAGCCAAGATTGAGCTTTCAACAAGTATGGAAACAGAAATCAACTTGCCGTTTATAACTTCAACTGATACTGGTCCCAAGCATTTACTTTTAAAAATCACCAGAGCGCAACTGGAAAATATGGTAGGGGATTATATTGAAAAATCAATTAATCTGGTGAAAAAAACCTTAAAAGAAGTAAATCTTGAGCCAAAAGATATTGAAGAAATCGTTTTAGTTGGCGGGCAAACAAGAATGCCAAAGATTCAGGAAGAAATAAAAAAATTATTTGGTAAAGACCCAAATAGAGAAATAAACCCAGATGAAGTTGTAGCAATTGGAGCCGCTATCCAAGGAGGAGTTTTAAGGGGAGATGTGAAAGATGTCTTGCTTTTAGATGTTACTCCATTAAGTTTGGGTATTGAAACATTGGGGGGCGTTAGCACTGTTTTAATTGCTAAAAATACAACTGTGCCTACTAGCAAGTCGCAAGTGTTTTCAACAGCCGCTGATAATCAACCTTCTGTGGAAATTCATATTTTACAAGGCGAGCGGCCAATGGCTCATGATAATAAAACTTTAGGCAGATTTATTTTAGATGGTATTCCAACAGCTCCCAGAGGCGTTCCTCAAGTTGAAGTTTCTTTTGATATAGATGCCAATGGAATTTTAAATGTTTCAGCTAAAGATAAAGCTACAAATAAAACACAGTCAATTAAAATTGAAGGAACTTCGGGGCTTTCTAAAGACGAAATAGAAAAAATGAAAAAAGACGCAGAAGCTCATGCCGGAGAAGATGAAAAAAGAAAGGACATAATTGAGGCAAAAAATATTGCCGAAAATTTAATTTATACAGCTGAAAAAACTGTAAAAGAAGCAGGAGAAAAAGTTTCTGGAGAAGCGAGAAAAGACATTGAAAATAAAATTGATGATTTGAAAAAAGCTAAAGATGGTGATAATATTGAAGATATTAAGAAAAAAACAGAGGAATTGTCGCAATTAGCCCAAAAAATTGGTGCTGAAATGTATAAGCAAACACAAGAACAACCTAAGCAAGAAGAAAAGCCAAATGAAGATAAAAAAGAACCCGAAGAAGGGGAGTATAAAGAGAAAAATGGCTAATTAACCTAATTATACTAATTAACCTAAGTAAATCCCAATGAACAATTTCCAATTGGGTTTTGGTGCTTATTTAGAATAATTAGAGCAATTAGAATAATTAGAAATTATTATGTCTGACTACTACACAATACTTGGAGTAAATAAAAATGCTTCAAATGAAGACATTAAAAAAGCCTATCGCAAACTTGCTCACCAATATCATCCAGACAAGGGCGGAGATGGCGAAAAATTCAAACAAGTAAGCGAGGCCTATCAGGTTTTGTCTAACCAAGAAAAACGCGCTCAGTATGATCAATACGGACGAGTTTTTGAAGGCGGAGGAGCTGGCGGGCAACAAACTGGGTTTGGAGGAGCTGGTTTTGATTTTAATGGATTTGATATTAACGACTTTAATTTAGGCGATATCTTCGGCGATGTTTTTGGATTTGGAGGTGGCCGAGGCAAGAGTAGAGCAAAAAATAAGGGAGATGATATTGAAATTGAAATTAAGTTGGACTTAAAAGATGTTTTAACTGGCTTGAAAAAAACTATATTCTTGGGTAAGATGGCAAATTGTAAAAGATGTAATGGAGCAGGCGGAGAGCCAAACTCAAAAGTAAAAGAATGTTTTACCTGCCGAGGAGAGGGGGAAGTTCAAGAGTTGCGAAAAACAATGTTTGGCCAAGTTAGCCGATTTGTAGCTTGTCCCGAATGCAAAGGCCAAGGAAAAATTCCTGAAAAACCTTGTAATGTTTGCTCGGGCGAAGGCCGAATAAAAGAAGACCAAAAAATAGATTTAAATGTTCCACCTGGGGTTGATACTGGCCAAGTTTTAAAACTTGAAGGCGCTGGAGACGCTGGCATTAGAGGGGATAGAGCAGGGGATTTGTATATAAAGGTTTTGGTAAAAAAGCATCCTGTTTTTCAAAGAAATGGAGACGATTTAGTGGCTGAAAAAGAAATTTCTTTTTCAGAGGCTGCTTTGGGCGGTGAAATTGAAATAAAAACATTAGATGAAAATAGGCTTTCCTTAAAGGTTCCCGCAGGCCTACAAACAGGAAAAGTTTTTAAAATTTCCGGAAAGGGGATTACTCATTTTTCTGGATGGGGCAAGGGAAATTTGTATATAAAGTTAGTTGTTAAAACTCCAGAAAAATTAAATAAAAAACAGAAAGAGTTGTTGGAACAATTAAAGAAAGAGGGAGTGTAGTTTTCGGTAAAAGTGCTTTAGCACTTTTGCCTCCATAGCTCAATTGGTAGAGCAACACCCTTTTAAGGTGCTGGTTCTCGGTTCGAGTCCGAGTGGAGGCACAAATGTTATTATCTTTATCTCCGTCAAAAATAAATATTTTTTTAAATTGCAAAAAGCAGTATTATTTTGAGTATTTGGACCCTGAAATTGCCTTAATCAAGAAACAGCTTAAAAAGAAAAGGGCAGAAATGGAAATGGGCAGCTATATACACGATTCTTTAACTTTATTTTTTAAAAATCCAATAGAGCAAAGAAATTGGGATAAAATGGCAGAAATTTTAAAGCAGGTTTGGGCTGGGCCAAGAGGGGAGGCCTTCGGCTTTAAAACAATTGAACAGGAGAGGGATTTTTACAACCAAGCCTTAAAAATGCTAAAGTGGTTTGTAAAAAATGAAAACTTAAAGCCAGATATTTTTGCTTTGCCTGTTTCACCCCCAGGAAAATCTTTTGACGACTATATAACAATACCGTTTGATGCAAATTTAGACCTGGGCGGCAAGATTGACAGGATAGATAAATTAACCAATGGAAATTTAGAAATAGTTGATTACAAAACCGGCAAAGAAAAAGACGATAATTTACAGCTTTTAATCTATGTTTTTTTAGCTGAAAAGATATTTGAAAAAAAAGTTGGAAAAGTAAAATATATATACTTAAAATCAGGAACAAGAATGGCAATAACGCCAGAAATAGCAGACAAAGAAAAAGCTAAAGAAAAAATTTTAGATATAGCCAGTCAAATCCAAACAGAAAAAGAGTACAAGCCCAATATTTCCAAGCTCTGTGATTATTGCGACTATATTGCTTATTGCCCTGCCAAAAAGTAAAGCGGCTGATAAAAGATTATGGCTCAGCAAATAAAAGCTGATTTTTTAGTTGATTTTAATGGTAAATTCTGCTATTTTAAAGCCAGTTTTTATCCTGCCAATCAATAACACAAGGAGGGCGGAAATGGATAAAGCCAAAAAAACAAGAAGAGAAGCTATAGAAAGCGATATAAAGGATGCAAAAGAAGGGCAGCATCATTGCAATAATCGAAATTGCCTTATAACCAAGGTCACACCAATAGCTCTTAACATTACAACAGAGGAGGGGGCGGAATTATTAGTGGATTTGGTCCATTTTTGCTATGACCAAATCAAACTTTTCGCTAAGAATGGAGATTATATTGCTATGGTGGGTTCAAAAGCAGAGGATATAACTGTTGAAGATTTTCAGCAGCTGTTAGAAAAGTTAGAAAAACAATTCCAGGGCAAAGCAGATGACCCCAAGAAAAAATGGGCTATACTTGCGAAAGAGGCTGGACAGGACCAGAAGGCTATTTTGGCTCTAATTTGGCTTCTTAATTTGATAGTGGCTATCGAAACGTTAATCGAAACGTTAAAAGAAAGGAAAAGAGTAGAAAAAGCTAGATTAAATTGATAATAAAAGCAAAATAAGACGCACCTTTGGCAGGAGGTGTGCTCTTTTTATTTTAAAGTTTAATATAGTAAGATAAAATTATGGATAGAAAAGGTCTGTAAGTTTAAAAAAGTAAATGGAAAATACTTCGGCCCGCCAGCCTCAGTATTTCATTTCCTCGCCTTCGCTCGTCAACATTTGCGAGTTTTTTATTTATTTGCTAATATAAAACAATAATTTTATGAATTATAAAAGGGTTTTTAATTTTGTCGTTAAAGCTGTTCCCATACTAATTTTTTGTTGCGTGGTTGGTTTCTCTTTTTATCAATTTGGCTTTAATAAGGGCGAGCAGTCAGTTTTTAAAACTGTTCCACCTAATGTTAGCGAGGGGTTGGGAAACAGCGATAAGGTGGACTTTTCAATTTTTTGGGAGGCTTGGAGAAAGCTGGAGTTAAACTATATTGATAAGCAAAACATTGATTATAAAAAAATGGTTTTTGGCGCGATAGAAGGCATGGTAAAAAGCGTTGGCGACCCTTACACCACTTATTTCACGCCCAGCCAAACAGAAAGCTTTAACGAGGAGTTAAATGGCCAATATGAAGGCGTTGGCATGGTGGTTGGCATAAAAGACGAGCAATTAACCGTTGTTTCGCCGTTTAAAGGCACTCCAGCTGAAAAAGCCGGCTTAAAATCAGGGGACAAAATTGTTAAAATTGGCGATGTATTCACTAAAGATATTACCATTGAAGAGGCGGTAAAAAATATAAAAGGAAAGCCAGGCACTTCTGTTAAGCTCTTAATCCAAAGGAGCGATTGGGCGGAGCCAAAAGAATTTAGCTTAAAAAGAGAAACAATAAAAATTCCCACTTTGGAATTAACTCAAAAAGACGGGGGAGTGGCTGTTATAAAAATTTATCAGTTCAATAAAATATTGGTTGGGGAATTCCAAGCAGCAGCAAATGAAATTTTAAATGCAGGAGACAAAAAAATAATTATTGATTTGCGGGATAACCCAGGCGGTTATTTAGAGGTTTCTCAAGCCATAGCAGGTTGGTTTTTAAACAAGGGTGAAGTTGTGGTTATTCAAGACGAGGGGCAGGATAAAGAAAAAAAGCAATATCTTTCCCAGGGCCCTTCTATTTTTGTAAATTATCCATTAGTTGTTTTGATAAATGAAGGGTCAGCGTCTGCGTCTGAAATTTTGGCTGGGGCATTAAGAGACAACAGAAATATAAAACTGGTTGGGGCAAAATCATTTGGCAAAGGGTCAGTTCAGGAGCAAATTGACTTGTCTGATAAGTCATCATTAAAAGTAACAATTGCTAAATGGCTGACTCCAAACGGGACATCTTTGGATAAAAACGGCTTGGACCCAGATTTTGTTGTGCCAAGCAACGCGACAAGTTCTTTGGATGCTCAAATGGACAAGGCCATAGAATTAATAACGAATGGCAAATAACTAATAACCGATGAAAGTTGTTTTATTACAAGATGTTAGAAAAATTGGCAGGATTTATGAAATAAAAGAAGTGGCTGACGGCTATGCTATTAATTTTTTAATACCTAAAAATTTAGCCAAAAAAGCCACCAAAGAAATAGTTGATTGGGCATTGGAGCATCAAAAAATTAATGAAGAAAAAGCCAAAGCAGATTTAAGCAAAACAGCCAAGCTTTTGCCGCAAATGGACGGGCTTGAGGTTGAAATTTCAGCGAAAGCAGGGGATAAAGACCAGCTTTTTGAAAAAATAAATCAAGTTAAAATTGCAGCAAGATTGCAGGAAATGGGATTTGATATTAAAAAGAATCAAATTATTTTAGAGCAAGATATAAAAGAAATAGGGGAGTATGAGGCAAAAATTATTTTTGCCCATAATCTTGAGTGCCAGATAAAAATTATTGTTAATAAAATATGATGCCAAAAACAAAATACATTTTTATTATGGGAGGGGTTATGTCGGGTATTGGAAAAGGTATAACAACTGCTTCAATTGGGAGGATTTTAAAAGATAAGGGTTTTGTGGTTTCTGCCATTAAAATTGACCCATATATAAATGTGGATGCTGGCACTATGAATCCCGTGGAGCATGGCGAGGTTTTTGTTTGCGACGATGGCTTGGAGTGCGACCAAGACCTTGGCAACTATGAAAGATTTTTAGGGGAAAGTTTATCAACTGATAATTATATAACAACTGGAAGCATTTACCTTTCACTTATCCAGAGAGAAAGGAAAATGGAGTTTGGCGGAAAGTGCGTTGAAGTAGTGCCTCATATCCCAGAAGAAGTAATTGCTAAAATAAAACGCCTTGAGAAAAAAACAAAAGCAGATTTTATTTTAATTGAAATCGGGGGCACAGTAGGGGAGTATCAAAACCTTTTGTTTTTAGAGGCAGCTCGCATGTTGAAATTAAGGCAGCCAAAAGATGTTTTAAGCGTTTTGGTAAGCTATTTGCCAATTCCAAACACAATTGGCGAGATGAAAACAAAGCCCACCCAATATGCTGTGCGGTCTTTAAATTCAGCTGGTATTCAGCCCGATTTTATTATTGCAAGAGCTGCTGTTCCTGTGGATGCGCCAAGAAAGAAAAAGATGTCTATTTTTTGCGGCGTAGATGAAAAAGATATAATTTCAGCTCCCGATATCAAGTCAATTTATGAAGTGCCAGTTAATTTTGAAAAAGATGATTTGGGCAACCGCATTTTAAAAAAATGCAACTTAAGAGCAAAAAAAAGCAATGGCTTGGAGTGGAAAAAATTAGTTAGCAATATCCATAATCCAAAAAACCAAGTTAAAATTGGCATTGTCGGCAAGTATTTTAAAACAGGGGACTTTACTTTAATGGATTCCTATATATCAGTTATTGAGGCTATAAAGCACGCGAGCTTTTATTTTAAAGCCAAGCCAGAAATTACATGGCTTTCTTCCGAACAATTTGAGGAAGATCCAAAATCATTAATAAATTTAAAAAAATTTGATGGCGTTATAGTACCAGGAGGATTTGGCAATAGGGGAGTGGAAGGTAAAATTTTAGCAATTGAATTTTGCCGAAAAAACAAAATTCCATTTTTTGGGCTTTGTTTGGGCATGCAGTTAGCCACCATTGAGTTTGCCAGAAATGTTTGCAAAATAAAAAACGCCAATTCAATGGAGTTTGATGAAAAAGCAGAACCAGTTATTGATATGATGCTGGAACAAAAGGCTTTAATAAAAGAAAATAGATATGGGGGCACTATGCGATTGGGGGCTTATAATTGCCAATTAAAGCCGGGTACAATAAGCCGCAAGGCCTATGGAGCTGAAATAATATCCGAGAGGCATCGCCACAGATACGAGCTAAATAATAAATATAAAGAAATTTTAGAAAAAAATGGGTTGGTAATATCTGGAATTAACCCAGAGAAAAACCTGGTGGAAATTGTGGAATTATCGAAAAACCCTTCGGCAGGCTCAGGGCAGGGCCATCCGTTTTTTGTGGCCACTCAATTCCACCCGGAATTTAAATCAAACCCATTAGAACCCCACTCATTATTTAGGGAGTTTATAAGGTCTGCTCTTAAAAAATAGTTAGGCGGAGATATTTCTCCGCCTAAGGTTTAATATTGCGGGTAATCGTTAGTTACCCTTATAAGGTGGCGCATTGTATAAAATAAAGCAAAGCCAACTACCATTAATACAAATAACACAAAAATTACTGCTAAACCACCAGCTAATATTGCCAGTAGCTTTAAAAGAAGAAGCATTATTGTGTACACCTCCTACAGTTAGCTATATAATACAAAACCACTATTCATTTTGTTATCTGATTTCAATATAACATAACAAATAGTGGTTTTGTAGATGCCCTAAACACTAACTACCTCAACAACTTTGGCTTTTCTTTTTAAGCCCTGAAATGTGGTTTTTTGAACAGTTTTAAATTTAACAATGCCTTCTTTTAATGCAAAAAGCGTGTAGTCAGTTCCCATGCCTACATTTTTGCCAGCTAAGTATTTAGAACCCCTTTGCCTGATAATAATGCAACCAGCCTTGGCTTTTTGGCCATCAGCCATCTTAACGCCAAGATATTGAGGATTTGAGTCCCTTCCTAATTTTGTTGAACCCTTTGCCTTTGTATGTGCCATATTTGTCGAAAAAATGAGTGTAGCGAAATTTTTTCGCTACAAATATGAGCATCCAGTATAAATTTTATCGTAATCGTAAAATTTATACTGGAAGTCAATTTTTTTTAATTTAAATTTATATGCTAATACTATCAAATCTCATCGAATTTTGCAAGCGCCAAAAACAGAATATCTTGCTCATTGTTATTGTTTTCTTGCTGGTTTTTTTAGCTTTTGGCGTTGGCATGATAACCCACTTCTATTTATCCAAACCCCCACTTATCATTGAAAATCCGTAAAATATATGGTATTCTAAAAAAGGTCGTAAAAATTAAATTTTAAAAATAATTATGCAAAAAACATTAATTATAATGTTAATAGTAGTAATTGTGGCTTTATCTGGAATTTTAATTTGGCAAAATTTAGGGAGTAAAACACCAGTTGTAAATAATCAACCGCCAATTTCAGATGAAACCGCAGATTGGAAAACCTATACTGACGAAAACAGTGGTTTTAGTATTAGTTATCCTAAAAATTGGATAGTTGAAGAAGTCCCAGTAGCAGCTATAGGAGGGGCAAAAAGTGTGTTAATAGTTAAAAATTTATCAGTGGTAGATGTAGTTGGCAATAGTGGTCCTAAGACAAAAGAAGGAAGTACATTTGAGGTAAGAACTTTTGATATGCCTAAAGCACAAACCATTCAAGAGCAAATCAATAGCTATAATTTTTCTCAGGATCTAAAAATAGATCAGAATCTAAAACAAGAAAGGCTTAGTCAAGTTGTTACAAAGAATATAGCCGGGGAGAACAGAGATGTTTGGCCTGGCAGCGGTCTTTCTAATTGGCAAGATGTTTTTGAATTTACTTCTGGCAAGATAGATTATCAGATTACTTATATGTCTGGTAGCCCAGAGCAGTTTCAGAAAGATATGTCTACATTTCAGAAAATGCTAAATTCTTTTCAACTGACACAATAAATTTTTCGTAATTCAAAAACTCTCTCGTTTTTTAGCAAGGGAGTTTTTGTTTTGGCGGGTTTAAGATTAAAAATGTGTCAAAGTTAGCCGTTAGCCGATCGGCACGGATTGCCACATTTTTTAAAAAGCAGAAGAAAAAATACAATAATTGTGGCTAAGTGCAAAGAATCGCTCTATGGGGCATTTAAACGCATAAAAAGGGGCTTTCCTTACCTCTCTTGGACTTCAAATCTTACTAAACTCTATTATTTTTTCATCATCTGGGACTATTAAATAAACAAATTTTTCTTCGGTTGCCAAGTTAAACCATAGTTTAGCAAAAGAGGTCGTTCCCACTTCTATAAAAATAGTGGGTTTTGTTTTTTTATACACTCCTAAATCAGCTCTTCCCCAATGAAGATTTGGCTCTCGGATAACCTCATATTTTTGTTTAATAAAGTGATCTTCAATTTGGTTCATTGTTTGGCTATGCCATTCTTCACCATGAATTTTTACTCCTTTCTTATCTCTTTTTTCAGCTAACCAAAAACTTTTTAATGGATCTTTTCTATTGATTTGTTTTGCTCTTATTTTGCCAGATAAAATTAAGATAGCAATTCGTCTTACTAAACATTCACGGCAGTAATGAATGCTTGGCATTCCGCCGATAGTGTCTTCTTTGTCGGAGAAAGTGTCAATCACTTGATGGAGCCAATCCACCTCCTTTTTTATTGCATCCTCAACCTTATCCCACGGCAAAGATTTTTTTGTTTTTAAATTTTTGGTTGATATTTTATTCATTTTTTAAATTTTTACCACTATGGAATTTTTGGTGAATGTCACGAAGTTTTTTACTTGTAACATGGGCATAGATTTGGGTGGCAAGTGGGCTTTTGTGGCCCAAAAATTCTTGTAATATCCTGAAGTCAACACCCTGATTTAAAAGGTCGGTAGCAAACGAATGTCTCATCACATGTGGAGTTGTTGTCAGAGGTAATCCAGCCATGATGGCATATTTTTTTATATTCTTTTGCACAGTACGGTGTGTTAATCGCGTGTTGCTGTCAACTCTTTTAGTATTATGGTTAACAAATAATGCTTTATGAGTATCAACTCTTTTATCTAAATATTTTTTTAACCAGCCCAAAGATCTATCAGAGAAATAAATAGTGCGTGGCCGACCTCCTTTGCCAACAATAACTATTTCTAATTCTTCTGGTTCGCCAATCTGAGGCATTTTAATTTGTTCCCGGTTTAGTCCAAGTAATTCTGCAATCCTTGTGCCAGTAGAAAAGAAAACCTCTAAAATAGCTCTATCTCTTAATCCTTGGATTGCTGAAATATCGGGCGCTAAAAATAATTTTTCTAAATCTCCTAAATCTAAAAAATTTACTATTTTTCCGTCCTTTTCTTTCGGTAATTTTATTTTTTCAGAGGGTAAAGCTAAAATGTCTCTGTCAGCAAAAAAATTTAATAAAGCTCTTAACGATATCAAATAATAATTTTGAGTACTTTTCTTTAGTGTTTTTTTTGGCTCTGTGTGGTTATATGGTTTATTCAAAACAATTGCTCTTGCAAGATAGGCACGATATTGCCAAATATGTTCAGGAGTGAGTTCGTGGGGTTTTAAATTTTCTAAATTATTTTGCTTAAGCCAGTCAAAAAATCGCTTAATAAATCTTGCATAATTTTCTTGAGATTTCGATCGTAATCCTTTTTCAATTTCAAGCCAATCTAAAAAGTCGTTGAGGTATTGGAGTAGGGGAGTAGAGCTTTTTTCCATAAGTGTATATGAGTAGATAGATAAATAGATGACAGGTATAAAAGAGGAGAGATAGTTTAAAAATTTTTATATTTTATGTCTGAAAGAAAAGTTTTATTTCAGTTACGATTTTTTGTCAGGATTTAATTTATGAAAAATTACCGGAGAAGTGGTTTGTATTTTTGTGGTAGAACAGATATTTATGTATTCGTTTAAGTATAATTATGCGAACCATAGTATGGTTCAATTGTAAGGCTTGATACGGCCTTGTGTCAACTCCCCTATCTGTGGAAAATAAAATTTTTTATTTTTTCCCACGCAACGCCAAGCATTTTAAAAAAATCTTGGCGATACTCTTGCTTCTCCTCCTCCCACCCCTGTTTTATATTTTCTTTTAATTGAGTTGTATACTTCCCTAAGTATGGCTCAAAATTTTTTGTCCAAAAACCAGTCCCCCAGTCATTAATTTTTTTCCATTCCCCCGCTACTTTTTGAAAAATTCCCTTAACTTCGTTTTGTACTTGATACTGGGCTAACGCATCGGGCACATCAGCTGGATTTTCTATGGGTGAAGTTTCTTGGTTGAAAATTTTAGCTTGTAATGGCCCAGCGATCATTAAAAAGGCAAAAACTGCTATAAAAATAAAAATTTTTTTATATAATATCATAATTTAAAAAATTAAAATTGCATTTTTTATTCTTTGTAAGGTCTTTTCTTTGCCCAAAACCGCAGCAATCTCAAATGGCCCAGCTGATGCTTTTTTACCACACAATGCTACTCTCATTGGCCAGAGTATTTTTCCTCTGTCGCCAATTTCATTTGCAATGGGCATTATAATTTCGCTTATTTTTTCTTTTGTCCATTCCGGCTCTTTTATATTAGAAAGCGTTTTTAGCATATTGTAAGGTGTGATAAAATCTCGCTCTCCCCTGCCCCTTTCCATGTTAAAAGATTTTTTTCATATTCTAAATTTTCTTTAAAAAAGAAATCAATGAGGTCAGAAATTTCCGAAAGTTTTTTTAACCTTTCTTGGTATAAAGCAACTATTGACGCTATTTTAGAAACTTCCTCCTCTCCCCTATTTATAAGGCCTGCTTCTATTAAATAAGGCAAACAAAGCTCTGTTAATTTTTCTAAAGGCATCTTTCTAATAAAATAGCCATTTAAAAAATCTAATTTTTGCGCGTTGAAAATAGCGCCTGATTTTTGAATTTTTTCAATAGAAAAATCTTTTTCAAGGGCATCCATTAAAAATATTTCTTCTTTGCCGCCTGGGTTCCAGCCCAAAAATGCAATAAAGTTTATTAAGGCCTCTGGCAGATAACCTTGTTTTTTGTAATCTTCTATAGAAGTGATTGTGCCGTGCCTTTTGCTTAATTTAGCTTTGTCTGGTCCAAGTATTAAGGGTAAATGTAAAAATTTTGGGCTTTCAATTTCCAAGGCTAAAGCTAATAAAATTTGTTTTGGCGTGTTAGAAATATGGTCCTCTCCCCTTATCACGTGGGTAATTTCCATTTCAAAATCATCTACAACACAGGCAAAATTATAAAGTGGTTCGTCTAAATTTTTGGCTATTACCATATCGCCGAACAAAGAAGCGTCATAAGTTATTTTTCCTCTTATAAGGTCAAAGAAAGTTACTTCTATTTTCGGCGTTTTAAATCTTATTGCCCCTATTTCTTTCTTTGTCTTTTGCTTTTCCAACATTTCTTGTTCTGTCATTTCAGAGCAATGGCATTTATAAATTGGTGGCTTTCCCATGCTTAACCTTTCTTGTTTAAAAGCCTCTATTTCTTCTTGAGAGCAAAAACACCAGTAAGCATTTTTTTCAACTAAAAGTTTTTCTATGTATTTTTTATAAATTTCTATCCTTTGGGACTGCCTATATGGCTTAAAGGGTCCGCCTTTGTCTGGCCCTTCATCCCAGTCAATGCCAAGCCAATGAAGGCCATTAATAATCCCCTCTTCGTACTCTGGCCTTGATCTTTCTTTGTCAGTGTCTTCGGTTCGCAAAATAAATTTTGCATTATATTTTTTAGCAAACAAAAAATTAAACAAAGCAGTTCTAGCTGTGCCAATATGCAATGGCCCGGTTGGTGAAGGCGCCATGCGCACCCTCATATTTTCTGTTGTTATTTTTTTAGAAGACATTAAGTAAGATACTCATTTAAATAATTAGCGATAATTGTTGTGGCTTTAGGCCGGCTGAAAATTTTTGAATTTTCAGCCATAGCCGCTAAGGCTTCTGGGGAGTCAAATAAAGCTTTTATTCTTTGAGTAAATAAATGCGGTTTTAAGTTTTGTTCTTCAATAACTTCGCCACACCCCAAATCTGACATCTTGTAAGCATTTTTTGCTTGGTGGTCTTGGGCTGACCCCATTAAAGGAATTAAAACCATTGGCTTTCCAGCAGAAGCAATTTCAAAAATAGCTCCGCTCCCTGCTCTTGATATAACTAAATCGCTTGCTGACAGAGCATTTTTCAGCTGTTTTTCATTTAAAAAAGCAAAGCTGTGGTAATAAACTTTTTGTTCTTTTGTTAAAACAATATCCGCTTCAGCTTGGATTTGTTTTTGGTTAGCTATGCCTGTTTGATGTATTATTTCGAATTTATTTAAAATATCGGGCAAAATCTCAATAATAAGCTGATTAATAGTTTGAGAGCCCTGCGACCCTCCTAAAATTAAAAGCAAAGGCCTTTGGCTTAAGCTAAAAAGTTTTTTAGCTTCTTCTTTGTTTCCGTTTAAAAGAGACATTCTTATAGGGTTTCCAAGGCAGATTGTTTTATGTTTTGGGAAGTTTTCAGTATCAGGAAAAGAAGTAAATATTTCTAAAGCCCATTTGCTTGTTATTTTTGAAGCAAGCCCTGGGGCTATGTCCGATTCCTGTAAAATAAAAGGAATTCTTAAAAACCCAGCAGCTAAGGCCATGGGAAATGATCCATATCCGCCTTTGCTAAAAACAACGTCTGGCGCTGTGAAAAAAAGCCAAAAAATAGATTGTATAATCCCCAAAGGCACTTTTAAGGCATCTGGAATATTTTTAAAAGATTGGTATCTCCTTATTTTTCCGCAAAGAATATTTACCACTTTTACATTTTCTTGGGAAAGCAAAACTTCGCCGTGCTTATTTTTTGGCCCTGCGTAGTAAATTTTTAAATCTGTTCCGGGATAAACATTCCTTAACTCTCTAATTACAGCTAATATTGGAAATAAATGTCCGGCGGTTCCTCCGCCAGTAAATACTATTTTCATGTTAGAAATCGTTAATGAGTGAAATGAATTTACGAATTCTTACACCCCGTTAAACGCAACCTCAAGGAGCTGTTTAACTGGGGTATTCCTTTTTATTTTTATTTGCGGCTTACATTTAAAAGCAGTCCCACCCCAATCAATTCAGCCATAATATGCGACCCTCCATAGCTGAAAAAAGGCAAAGGTATACCTCCTAATGGCAAAATGCCCACTATTCCTCCTATATTAGCAAGACTTTGTAATGTAATCCAGCAAGTTATACCCAAGGCCAAAAACCCTTCAAAGTTTTGGCCGTTATTTTTAGCTATTTTAAGGCCTTTATAGCACAAAAATAAAAGAAGGGAAATTAAAAAAACAGCGCCCAAAAACCCTAATTCTTCTCCCACTATAGCAAAAATTGAATCAGTAGTTGATTCTGGCAAAAAACCAAATTTTTGCCTTGATAGTCCAAAAGAAAATCCATCTCCCACGCCGAATATTTTACCAGACCCAATAGCAATAGCCGCTTGTTTTAGCTGGTAGCCCTTGCCCAATGGGTCAAGGTGCGGGTTAAACAAAGTAAGGACTCTGTTTAAGCGGTATGGTTCAAATATAGTAGCAATAAAAAAACTAATTCCTCCTATGCCAGCCATTACGGCAAAGTGCCAAAGAGGGGCTTTGGAGGCAAAATATATTAAAGCTCCTACAGCGCAAATAATTGCTAACGTAGTTAAATCTCGCTGTAAAATCAACCCAGCAAATAAAACACCCATTACTACTAAAAAAGGAACTAAAGCTATTTTTTGCCCATTTTCTTTTTTTGATTTTCCTTTTGAGGAAAGCCAAGCAGCTAAATAAAGGATAAAGCTTATTTTTAAAAATTCTGACGGTTGGAAAGAAAATCCTGGAAGGCTTAACCATCTATGAGCGCCTTTTGTTTCTATCCCAATGCCTGGGCAAAAAACCAAAAAAATCAATAACAGGTTAAGCAAGAATAGTATGGGAGCTGCTTTCCGCAAAAATTTTAAAGGAAGCTTGTATGCCACAAAACCTAAAATTCCCCCAATGCCAGCCATTAAAATTTGGTGTAAAAATATATACCAAATATTGCCATATTGTTCTAAAGACAAAGTAAAAGAAGTTGTGCCAACAGTGAAAAGGCCAAAAATTAAAAGCACGCTGGAAACACATAAAATTAAATAGTCGGGCCTTAATTTTTGGCGGATTGTTTTAGTTTTTTTTAACATGTCTTATAAATTGCTCTCCCCTATCTTTATAATCTTTAAACAAGCCAAAACTGGCTGAAGCTGGCGATAGCAAGCAAACTCCATTTTTAGGGGTTTGTTCAAAACAAATTTTTACTGCTTCTTTCATTGTTTGGGCTTGAAAGTTGCTGGGCAGTTTTTTTGATTTGGGAAGTTGCTGGGCAGTTTTTAGCTCTTTTAGAATTTTTTGGCCTGTCCCCTGCCCCAAAATAATTAAATTTTTAACTGATGATTTTAAAATTTCTTTGGCTAACTCTGTGTAGCCACTGCCCTTATCAGAGCCCCCGACTATTAAAGTAATTGGCTTGTTGTTGAATATTTTTAGGTCTTGTATGGTTACTGTTGGGATTGTTGCCATTGAGTTGTTATAAAATTCAATGTTTTTAAACTTGCCAACAAATTCTAATCTATGAGGCAGCCCCTTAAAATTTTTTACTGCTTTTTTTATTGCTTCTGGATTTATCTTAAAAATTTCAGCAACTTTTAAAGCCGCTCTTAAATTTAAAAAATTATAATCCTCTTTTAGCCCATAATAACTTTTTAATAACCGTTCAAAAGTTGTTAGCAAGGTTTTTGAAGAAAACGGAATTTTTGTTGCTTTGCTTTTTTGGGCAATTTCTTTCACATTCTTATCATTTGAATTAAAAATCAAAAAGTCGTTTTTAGTTTGATGTTTAGCAATATTGGCTTTGGCTTTTTGATATTCTTTTATGTTTTTATAATAGTCCAAGTGGTCTTCAAAAAGATTTAAAAAAACAGCAATGTGAGGCGACTTTTTTAAATTTTGCAATTGATGGCTTGATAGCTCATATATAAAAATATCGCTGGGCTTTGCTCTTAAAAGATATTGTAAAACCGGCTTACCAATGTTCCCTCCCAAAAAAACTTTCAAGCCAGCAGATTTTAAAATTTCATAAATTAAAGATGCGGTTGTGCCTTTTCCTTTTGTGCCAGTAACTCCAATAATAATACCAGGAAAATTATCAAAAAATATTTCTGTCTGCGAGTTGAAATCCGATTTTGTCCCCTGAAAATCGGATTTTTCCAACTCCTCCAACGAGATACCCGGTGTTTTAATAACCAAATCATAATCCCCTATTTTGTCTAAATAATTTTTACCCAAAAAAACTTCTAAATTCTTGTCTTTTAGTAAAATCTTTTGAGTTGCCCTGTCAAATTCCACAAAATTTTTTTTATCCGCAATACCCAAAATTTTCGCTGGAAATAGCTTCCGCAAAGCTAAATAAGTGTCAATCCCCTCTTTCCCAACCCCTAAAATCAATATATGTTTATCCTTCAAATTTTCTAGCATAAAAGACTAAACTCTTTAACCTAACAATCTAATAGAAACGCCTATTATTGCTAATATAAGCCCAATTATCCAAAAACGCATTGTGATTTTTTCACGTGACCAGCCAATGGCTTCTAAATGGTGATGGATTGGGCTGCAAAGAAAAACTTTTTTATGCCAGAATTTTTTGGCTGTTAACTGGATTATTACCGAGCCAACTTCAATCACTAAAAGCCCGGCAATAATTGGCAATACAAATAAAGAGTCAGTTAAAAACGCTACTGCTGCTAATGTGGCAGTTAAGCCAATTGTGCCGGTTTCACCCATATAAAATCTGGCTGGGGGGATGTTAAACCATAAAAAAGCCAAGGTGGTGCCCGCAATAACAGCGCAAAAAGTGGCTAAATTATACTGGCCGTTAGCAAAAGCGATAATTGAAAAAGCTGAAAACATAATAGCAAAAATTCCCCCCGAAAGCCCGTCAATCCCATCAATAATTCCTCCAGCCCAGCACCCCACAACTGTAATAACAAATAAGGGCAAGTATAAAATTCCAATTTCAAAATCGCCATCTCCCGGAATATGCAATGTGTGCCAGCCAAGCTTATAGTAAAACCACCAAGCAGCAATAATAGCAATTATTAAAACAGCGAACAATCGCCTTGTAAATCTTATGCCGCCTCCAGCATATTTCCCTTTTTCGATTACTTGTAAAAAATCGTCAAAAAATCCCAAAATAGAAGCAGAAATTAAAATTGCCAAAGGCAGCCAAGTCTGCTCCCTTGATAAAAAATTAAATTTTTGAAGAAAAATATTATTAGGAAAAATTTGAGCTAACCCAAAAAATAAAAAAGCTGTAAAAGCAGTTGTAATCCAAATTAA
>Ga0265296_1002193_pt1 | contig 20233 bp, 14 predicted proteins | sample MunlanPumphouse1_FD_189073 | JGI IMG/M metagenome (GOLD analysis project Ga0265296, IMG submission 189073) | Groundwater microbial communities from a municipal landfill in Southern Ontario, Canada - Pumphouse #1 | ecosystem: Environmental > Aquatic > Deep subsurface > Groundwater | place...
AGCGCGGCCATGCCGACGCGCGACCCGAGCCGTCCGACCCGGCGGGCGGCGCGTACCGCGCGCGGTCCTCCGGCCGTCGGGTCCGATGTCACGCCCGGCGCGACGCCTGTCGCGCTTGGGCGGCTTTCCGCCGCCGCGGCACGCGCTGCCGCTGAACTCGTCACGAGATCCACTTCCAACTCCCCTTCGCTGCTTGAAGCCGAGCCAGTAGACCAGTCGGACCAGGCCGATGTCAAGGGTTTGGAAACTGATCGAACACGATTTGTGTGTATACGTCCAAAACACTTGTGCACTTACCGTCGGGGTCTCGGAATCCCTATAGGCAATGCGGGAAATGGCGCGAGGTGACGTGTTTCCTACGGAGGCGTAGATACACCGTCCCACACCGTGTTTCACTAGCGATGCGTGACGGCCGGGAGGCCGCGCCGAAGCCGATGCGCAGACCCGCGGATCGGGCCGGCGCGACCCCTTCAGCGCCCCGGCGGGAGCTCCGGAGCCCGGGCCGGAGCGGGCAGCTGCGGCTCGTTGGTCGCCGCGCGCAATTCGTAGGCCTTTCGGGCGCCATGGTCCGCCTCGATCAGCGCGATGTCGGCCTTCATCACCCGCACCAGGCCCTCGCGACCCCGGCGCGGCAGCATCCCGACGATCCGGTTGGCCACCCCCGCCGAGCGCGGGACGAAGACGTCGAAGCGGGGGTTCTTGAGCGCGTCGACGATCCCGTCGGCCACGTCCTCGGGGGTGATCTGCTTGACCCCGCGGGTCGCCTTCAGACCGGTCGCCAGCTCCGTCTGGACGATCGCCGGCATCACGCAGCTGATGTCGACCGGGACGTCCGCGTGCATCATCTCGCCGCGCAGCGCCTCGGACCAGCCGACCACGAAGTGCTTCGTCCCGCAGTAGGTCGCCGCCCCCGGGAACCCGCCCTTGCCCGCAACCGATGCGATGTTGACCAGATGGCCGCGGCGGCGCTCGACGAACCGCGGCAGGATCTCCTTGCCGCAGTTGACCACGCCGATCACGTTGATCTCGACCTGGCGGCGCGTGCTGTCGTCCGTCTCGTCCAGGAACGGACCGACCGGCATGATCCCGGCGTTGTTGTCGAAGACGTCGATCGGACCGAGATCGGCCTCCGCGGCCTCGACGAAGGCCCGCACCGACTCACGGTCGGTGACGTCGAGCGGATATGCCCGGACGGTGCCGCCGCCGGCCGACAGGTCGGCGGCGGTCTGCTCCGCCAGCGCCAGGTCGACATCGCCGATCGCGACCTTGAGGCCTTCGCGCACGAGCGCGGCCGCGGTCGCGCGGCCGATCCCCCGCGCACCGCCGGTGACGGCTGCGACCTGGCCTACGAGGACTCGGGGCTGCTGGGACATCTCGACGCTACCTTCGCTCTGGCGCCCGATCGTCGACCCGGCACCGCTTGCGGCGGGTCCGTCGCCCGGCGTTCTCCGTCGGCACTCCGTCCCACCCGGCCGACGCCTCGCAACAAAAGTGACGGCAGCGTCATGTTTGACATTACCCCCGCGCGATCCGGGTGACAAGCCCGATTCCTCGCGAGGGTACGCCGACCGGCGCCGGCCTCGATCGATCGGCCGTACGTCGTCGACGTGCCGATGTCGCGAACTTTTTCGCGCTGGGATCCGATGTACCCCTGAATGGCCAGGTCCCCCACCTTCAGTCGCCTGTTCGAGCAGCACCGCGGTCCGGTCGTGCGGTACCTCCGTCGTCGTCTCGGTGACGACGCCGCCGAGGCCGCGGCGATCGACGTCTTCGGACAGGCGGTCGACGCGCGCACGAGCAGCCCGAACCGCTACGGCTCCCCCCGCCCGTGGCTCTACGCGCTCGCGACCGAGACGATCTCCGAGCGCTGGCGCACCGACCGCAGCCGCCTCGAGCGGCTCGAGCGGCTCGCCCACCTGCCCCCGGTCCCCCACCCTGCCCTCCAGCCGCCCCGTCGGCTCGACCCCGGGGTCGCCGCGGGCCTGCGATCGCTGGCCGCCGTCGACCGCGAGACGGTGCTGCTGATCGCCTGGGGCGAGCTGCCCCGCGAGGACGTCGCCGCGACGCTCGGGATCCCCCTCGAGACGGTGCGCGACCGACTCGCGCGCGCCCGCTCCCAGGTCCGGGACACCGGTCGTGCGCGCCAGGACCTGATGCCCGGCGGCGAGCTGGCCGGCAGCCTCGCCGAGGACCTGAGCGAGCTGCTCGCGGTGCTCGGGGACAACGCCGACCTGGGTCTCGAGCCGGTGCGTCAGCCGCGGATCGAGAGCGCGATCAACCGGCGCTTCGCGGTCGCCCCGTCCCGCCTGCGTCCGCGGCCGTCGGCCGGTGGCCCGCAGCCGGTCGGCGCCTGAGCGCCGGCGGCACCGCCCGACCGCTACCGATTCCTACCGGCGGTCCCGCGCCCGTATGCTGCGGGCACCGATGACCGAGCGCTTCCCGTTCGAGGGCCACCAGATCGCGTACGAGCAAGCCGGGACCGGCGACCGGACCGTGATCCTGATCCACGGCCTGACCTTCAACCGCAAGATGCACCGGCCGCTGGCCGACGCACTCGCGGCCCGCGGCTTCCGGACCGTGACGGTCGACCTGCTCGGCCACGGCGAGTCGGACCGCCCGGTCCGCAGCTGGGAGTACTCGATGTCGCGCTACGGGCGGCTGCTGCTCGCCCTGATCGACCACCTGGACGTCCCCGACGCGGTCCTGCTCGGGACCTCGCTGGGGGCCAACTCGTCGCTCGAGGCCGCGGTCAAGGACCCCGCGAAGATCCGCGGGATGGTGCTCGAGATGCCCGTGCTGGAGCACTCGCTGATCGCGGTTGGCGGGACCTTCCTGCCACTGTTCGCCGTGCTCCGTGGCGGCGAGCCGATCGTCCGGATGCTCGGGCGTGCGCTGCGCAAGCTGCCGACCGAGCGCCGTTGGCTGACCGACATCCTGCTCGACACGGTGCGCCAGGACCCACGGGCGACCTCGGCGGTGCTGCTCGGGCTGTTCTTCGGACGCGTCGCGCCGCCCCGGGCCGAGCGCGAGACGATCGAGGTCCCGACGCTGGTGATCGGCCACCACGTCGACCCGATCCACCCGTTCAGCGACGCCGGGATGCTCGCCAAGGAGCTCCCCAACGGCCGCCTGCTCGAGGCCAGCTCGATCCTCGAGCTGCGGATCGCCCCGAAGCGACTGACCGACGAGATCGCGAGCTACCTCGACAGCCTGTGGAGCAACGTGCCGACGAAGATCGGCGAGCCGCAGGCCGCGGACTGACGGCCGCTCCGCCGGGTTCGCCCCCTGGGCGCGGGCGAATCAGCGTTCCCCAGGCGGCGCCGCCTGCCCCCGACCCCCGGCCCCGCAGGGTTCGCCCGCCCCACGCGGGCAAACCAGCGTTTCCCGACCTGGAGCGCGCCGGGCCCTACCGGCGCGACTCGTCGGCCGGCGCTTCCCACGCCGCGCCGTCGCGCTCGACCCCGGCCCCGCCGAGCACCACGCGCACGGTCGCGATCAGGATCCGCAGGTCCAGGCGCAACGAGCGGTTCGCGACGTACCAGCGGTCGAACTCGATCCGCTCCGGCCAGCCGAGCGTGGTCCGGCCCTGGATCTGCGCCCAGCCGGTCAGGCCCGGGCGGACGAGCAGGCGCTCGCGCTGGCGATCGTCGTAGGCCGCGATCTGCGACGGCACCGTCGGCCGCGGGCCGACGATCGACATCTCGCCGCGCAGCACGTTGACGAACTGCGGCAGCTCGTCGATCGAGCTGCGTCGCAGGAAGCGCCCGAGTCGGGTGATCCGGCTGTCGCCCCGGACGATCGCCAGGCCCGCCCCCATCTGCTCCGCGCCCTGGACCATCGTGCGGACCTTGAGCACGTCGAACTCGCGGCCGTCCAGGCCGACCCGGCGCTGGCGGAAGATCGGGTGTCCGGGCGACTCCAGACGCACGACGAGCAGGACCAGCGCCAACGGGAGCGCGAGCACGCCGAGCGCAACCGCCGAGACGACGACGTCGAAGGCGCGCCGGATCAGGTTGCCCAGCGCGTGGCCTCCGGGACGGGCGATCGGGCCGTCGGGACCGACGTTCCGGCCCGCCGCGCGCATCCGGGCGCGCAGCTCGGCGTGGCGGTCGGTCACCGCGTCCCCTCCGCGGGATCCCAGCCGGCCGGGGTGCCGTGGCGCAGGTGATCGCTCAGGCCCGCGGCGATCGACGCGGTCATCAGCACGTAGTAGCGGCAGAGCAGCAGCGGGCGCCAAGGGAAGCGGCTCGCGGCAGCCGCTCCGAGCGGGACGGCCAGGTGGGCGGCGAGCAGCAGGACGTGAAGCGGTGTCCGCCGACCCCGAGCGAGCAGCAGCGCCAGCCCCGCCGCGTAGGCGAGCAGGTGCAGGAACGGGCTGGCGTAGCGCAGCCAGCGGTGGCTGACGATCGCCAGCAGGTACGGGATCGGCAGGCCGGTGGGGTCGAGGATCCCCTGCCGCAGCCCGCCGCCCTCGCCGCCGCGCAGGACCACGCGCCATGCCTGATTCATCATCCGCCGCTTGCGCCGCCACTCGCCGTCGATCGACGGGACCATCGGCTCGGAGGCCTTCGCGGTGGGGCGGTCGACGGCGAGCAGACCGGCGCGGACCACCTGGTGCGGCAGCGCCAGGTCGTGGCCGAACTGGACCCGCAGCTGCGACCACAGCTCGGCCCGCAGCGCGTAGATCGCGCCGTTGCCGGCGGTCACCGACCACCAGTCGCTCTCCAGCCGGCGCAGCGCCATCTCGAGCTTCCAGTACGCGCCCTCTTGGTTCGTGGCCCCGTCCTCGGCGAGGAAGGCGACGCGGCCGCAGGCGTAGCCGACCCGGGGGTCGTCGAACGCGGCGACGAGCTCCTCGAGCGCGGTCGGCTCCCAGCTGGTGTTGGCGTCGCTGAAGGCGAGGATCGCGCCCGTGGCCTGCGCGACCCCGCCCGCCTGCGCGTGGTGCTTGCCGCCGCGGGGCAGCTCCAGGACCAGGTCGGCTCCGGCGGCGCGGGCGCGCTCGGCGGTCCGGTCGGTCGACCCATCGCAGGCGACCACGATCTGCAGCCTCTCGCGCGGCCAGGTCTGCGCCGCCAAGCCGGCGACGGTCTGCGCGATCGCGTCCTCCTCCGCGTAGGCGGCGATCACGACGGAGACCAGCGGGCGCGGCGCGACGGTCGAGGACGTGGCCTCGGGGCCCGGGCCGAAGCCCGACGGCCCCGCCTCGGTGAACGCTACGGGCGCGCCGCTCGAGCTCCCGGAGACGCTCGCGGGCGCAGGCGTTGCCGCTTCGCCGAACGTCGCTTCTCCGGCCGGGCCCGCGTCCGCCGTCGCCGCCGCCGCCCGGCTCTCGCGGTCGTCGGTCACCCGGCCGAGGCCGAGCCGCCGCGCGACCCGGACGAACAGGCCCCAGCCGACGTGGGTCCAGGCCAGCAGGCCGAGGGTCAGGAAGTGCAGTGCGCGCACGCGATGGATCGTCCCAGAAGCGCGGGGCCGTGGCGGCCTCCCGGCCCGTCGCCGTCGGGGTTGAGCACGCTCCACGTGCTCAACCTCTACGGGGTCCGCGGCCCAAGCGAGCCCTACGCCCGTGCGGGCTTCACGGTCACCCAGATCGGGATCGAGACCGTCGCGACCTCGACGCCCTGGGCGTCCTGGATCCGCACGTCGACCGGCAGCTCCTGCCTGTCGGTCAGCTCGGCGGGCAGGTCGACCGTGGCGGTCGCGCGCAGCAGGCCGGTCGCCTTGGCGTTGTAGGTCGCCGTGATCCCGCGCGGGATCCAGCGGTGGGTCGCCGGGACGGTGGCCTCGGCGAGCGCGCCCATCACGTACTCGGCCAGGTTGCACTGGGCGATCGCGTGGACGGTGCCCAGGTGGTTGCGGGTCCACGGCACGGCGCGCATCGACGCCTCGGCGCGGCCGGGCTCCAGGTGGTCCAGCCGGACCGGAACGCTGAGGAAGTACGGCGCCGCGGTGCGGTACAGCCGCGAGGCGACGCTGCGTCCGAGCGGCAGGCCTTCCAGCGCGCCGTAGATCTTGGGCAGGCTGAACGCGGGCATGAACATGATGCTACTTGCGGTAGGAAGGTCGCGCAAGGTGATACCGGACCGGCCGGGTGCGATCGGGACGCCCATGCGCTCCGCATCGCCCCCGGTCGTGATCGCCGTCAAGGGGCCACCGAACCGCGTGCGATCGTGATGCCGGGGCCATCCAAATCGCCCCCGGACGTGCTCGATACAACGCCGGTTTGCCCGCGTGGGGCAGGCACACCACGCTCTTCCGGCAGCCGGGGGCAGGCCGACGACCGCCGGCGCGCGCCTGGACGGTCAGCCGACCAACGACGCGTAGACGTGCTGGTGCGCCGCCGCGATCGCGTCCCACGAGTACGGCCCGGCGGCGAGCGCGGCGGCGCGCTCCGCCAGGGCCTCGCGACGCGGGCGATCGTCGAGCACCGCGCGGAGCCGAGCGGCCAGCGCCGCGGCGTCCCCCGCCGGAACCAGCTCGGCCGCACCTTCCGCCGCGAGCTCGGGGAACCCCCCCACGTCGCTCAGGACCATCGGGCGGCCGAACGCCAGCGCGGTGAACAACACCCCGGACTGGTCGATCTCGCGGTACGGCAGCGTGATCACGTCGGCGCGGCGGAAGATCGCGGCCGTCTCGGCGTCGCTGACGAACCGATCGACGAAGCGGACGCTCGGCGGCGCGGTCTGCCGCAACGTCGAGACGTCGTACTTCGGCAGTCCGACGACCCACAGGTCCGCCCCCGGGTCGCCCTCCGCCGCCAGCGCGCGCCAGGCCTCGAGCAGCACGTCCAGGCCCTTGTACGGACGGAGCAGTCCGAACAGCAGGACGACGGGGCGGGCGGCGTCTGCGCCAGGGCCGCCGGCCGGCCGGGCGCCGACCGAACCCGTGACCCCGGAGTGCGTCGCCTCGGAATCGACCACGACCGGCGCCGACAGCTCCGCCGGCAACGGCGCCGGCTCGATCTCGGTCAGGTGCGCGAACGCCCCGTGCGGGATCAGGTGGACCTTCGCGGCGGGAACGCCCAGATCGTCGACCAGCCGATCGCGGCCGTGCTGCGAGTGCACGATCACCGCGTCCATCCGCGCGTAGAGCCGCCGCTGGGCGTCCCGCTGACCCGGTGCCGCCTCCCGCGGGAGCACGTCGTGCGCCGTCAGGACCAGCGGACCACGCCACGGCAGCGGCGAGCGCCGGCCGAGCAGGCGCAGATCGACCGACTGCAACGGCAGCCACTGGAAGTGGGTCACGTCGGCGCTGCGCGAGGACCGGGCCACCCGCCACATGTCCACGGGGTGCTGCGGCGCCTTCGACAGCTGCCGGACCCGCGAGCCGGCCGCACCCACGGAGCAGCGGTAGAAGCCGCGCTCGACCGCGTAGCCGTCCGGTCGCGGGACGTCGCCGTAGGGGAACGCGCTCGTCACCAGGGTGACGTCGTCACCGGCCGCCGCCAGGGCCGAGCAGAGGGCGTGGTCGTACGGCGGCGTGTAAGCGGAGGGGTCGACGATCCGGATGCGCACCGCCTCGGCACGCTACCGGCACGAACTGCCGTCGGTGCGTGACGTCAGCCGACCCGCAGGCCGCGCGCCGCCCGTCGCAGCGCGGTCCGCGCCTGCTGGTCGCTCGTCGCGGCGGCGATCAGCAGCACCCCGCCGCTGGGGCCGTTGACCGGCACCGCGCCGCAGACGCCCTCGCGGCACATCGCGAACCGTCCGCCGCGGAAGAGCGCCGCGTCGAGTCGTCCGACGTCCGGCAGCCGGGCGGCGAACGTGTCGCCCGGCCACGGTCCGAAGACCGCCGGCTGGCCCGGGCGGTGCTCGACGACCAGGCGCGAGCCGTCGGTCCGCCGCAGGCGGGTGATCAGGGTCCGTCCCCCGGAGAGCTCCTGAACCGCGGTCTGCCGCCAGCCCGCGGCCTGTGGCAGGTCGAGCGTCCAGCTCCCGCCGCCGAACCGCTGCATCCCGCGTTCCGGCGGGGTCGCCGCAGCAGCCGCAGGCGTGCTCGGACCCGAGGGGTCGATCAGCGGGGCGGACGAGTCGGAGGGCGTGCTTGCTGCCGACCCGGAGCCTCCGGCGTTCGGAGCGCCCGCGCCGCGGTCCGCGTTCCCCTCCGGCGACGTGGATCCGGTGGGGCGATCGGAGCCGGACCCCGCGGCCGCACCCGATCCGCCGCCCGTCGGCGAGGTCGAGGCGCCGCCGGCGTCCCCCGAGGACGCTCCGCGTCCGTTTCCGGCCGCGCCGCCCGAGACCGACGATCCGGACGACGAACCCCCGGTCGACCGGCCGCCCGAAGCCGACGACGACGAACCGCCGGATGACCCCGAACCCGCTGACGAACCGGCGGAACCCGACGATCCCGGACCCGCAGCCGACGACCCCGAACCGGCCGCGCCACCGCCGACGGTCCCGCTCCCGCTGGTCCCGCTTCCCGGTCCGGTCCGCCGCTCCGAGCCGCTCATCGGGTTGGCGAGGAACTGGTCCTCGCGCAGCTCACCGAGGATCAGGGCCCCGGCGGCGATCACCGCGAGCAGGACGACCAGCGGCACCGCCCAGATCCAGCGCCGACGCCGCCTCGGCCGCGCGACCAGCGTGGTCGCGCGGCGACGACCCGGTCGCGGCGCCTCGGCCGCGAGCGGCTCGACATCGTCGTATTCCGCGTCCCCGTACTCCGCGTCGGCCGCGACCTCGGCGGGCGACGGAAGTCGCCCCGCGACGCCCGACGCCGGTACGCCGGGCGCGGCCGTGCCCGACATCGCTCCCGCCGCGGCAGCCCCGATCGCTGCCCCGCCGGCGGGGACGGTGGACGTTTCCCGCGAAGGGTCGGGCGTCGAGTTACCCGCGGCCGGATCGACCACGACCGTCGGTGCGGCGGCAGCAATCCCACTCGTTACCGGCTCCAGCACCGCCCGCGCCGCCACGGCCAGCGCCCCGGCGGTCGGGTAGCGCCACGCGGGGTCGGGATCGGTCGCCCGCGCCACGACCGCCGCGAAGCCGGTCGCGCCCGGGGCGATGTCGGCGGCCGGATCGCCGGTCAGCATCTCGGCGAGGACCCGGCCGAGCCCGTAGACGTCGGCCGCCGCGGTGGCCTCCAGTCCGGCCAGCTGCTCGGGCGCCGCGTAGTCCGGGGTGCCCTCGACCACACCGACGACCGCGCGGTGGTCGGCCGCGCGCCCGTCCGCGGCGTTTGCGTTCCCGACGTCCCCGTCTCCTGGGGCCCCCGCGGGCCCGATCCCGCCGACCAGTCCGAAGTCCGCTAGCTCGGCGTGCAGCGCGCCGCCCGGGGCGTCCTCGACCAGCACGTTGCCCGGCTTGACGTCCCGGTGGACCAGACCGGCGGCGTGCGCGGCGTCGAGCGCGGCCGCGACCTGCTCGACCACCGACACCGCGTGCTCCGGCTCGAGTCGCCCGGTACGCCGCAGCAGCACGCGCAGGTCCGGGCCGTCGACCAGCCGCATCGCCAGCCACAGCCGGTCGTCATCCTCACCGCTGTCGAGGACGGTGACCACGTTCGGGTGGTCGAGCCCGGCCGCCGCGCGCGCCTCGTGACGGAACCGCTCGCGGAAGACCGCGTCGCCCGCCCACGGAGCACCCACGACCTTCAGCGCCACCGGGCGGTCGAGCGCAACCTGGCGGGCCAGGTAGACGACGCCGGTCGCGCCGCGACCAAGCTGACGCTCGATCCGGTAGCCGGCGAGCAGCTCGCCGGGATGAAGCAGGTCGGGGGGCACGACGAACACCCCTACGCCCCGCCGCGCGACGGTCCTCCCCGACGACAGCGACCGTGCAAGCGCGCACCCTGGACAGCGGCGTCCGCTGGACGTCGGTACGGTCATCTCGTGCCGCGCGCGGTCTCCCCGGGATCCTCCACCCCGCTGATCAGCTTCTGTGTCGTGGGGACCAACGGTGCCGCGTTCCTCCCGGCCTGCCTCGACGCGATCGAACGCGAGCAGCGACTGCTCGACCGGACGACCGAGGTCCTGGTCCTCGACAACGCCTCGACCGACGACAGCGCCCGGATCGCCCGCGAGCATCGCGTCGGCGCCCGGGTGATCGCGCTCGAGCGCCGCGAGGGCAAGGCCGCCAACGACAGCCGCCTGCTCGACGAGGCCCACGGCCGCTACGCGCTGCTGCTGAACGAGGACAGCGAGCTGCGGGCCGGAGCGGTCAAGGAGCTGCTGGACGCGATGGAGCGCGACCCGCAGGCCGGCTGTGCCGGCGCCGCGCTGCTCCGCCCCGACGGCCGTGAGCAGCCGTCCGCCTGGCGGTTCCCCACGTTCAGCACGACCCTCGCCCAGGCGCTGCTGCTGCACCGCCGGTTCGTCGTCCAGTCGGGGTCAGGGGCCACGCGCAAGGTCGACTGGTGCCAGTCCGCCTGCCTGATGGTGCGGGTCCAGGCCTCGGCGATGGTCGGCCACCTCGATCCCGAGTACTTCGTCTACGGCGACGAGGTCGACCTGCAACGGCGGCTGGCGGACGCCGGCTGGCACACGCTGCACGTTCCCGCGGCCCGTTGCGTCCACCACGAGGGCCTGTCGACCGGCGAGGGTGCCAAGCGGCGGATCGTCGAGCTGCACCGCAACCACGAGCGCTACCTCGTAACCCACCACGGTCCCGGCTACGCGCGGCTCTGCCGGCCGCTGGTCGCGTTCCCGTACCTGCTGCGGGCGATCGCCGCGATCGTGCTGCCCGGCCACTCGCCGCGCCGCTACTGGTGGCACGCGGTCGCCGCCCTGCTGCCCCGCCGGGGCGAGGGCATCCGCGAGGCGGCCGAGGCGTTCAACGCCGCGCGCGAGCCGCAGCCCGCCGCCCCCTGAGCCGCTCGACCGCGTCGGGCGTCCACCCGTCCGACCGTGTCGAGTTGTCCCGGACCATGCCGGTGAACTCGACACGCTCGTCCGTCCCGCGCCGGACGGGCCGGCGCGAGGCGGACCTCAGCCCGTCGTCGAATCGGGCAGCTTGCGCCCGACCGGCCCGACGTAGACCCCACGGGGGATGTCGCCCTCCTGGTCCGACCCGGGGTGGAACGCGCAGTAGATCCGCGCGCAGCGCTGGGCCCCGGAGCCGTTGGCGACCCGTACGTGCTCGGCCACCCGCAGGGTCTCCCCGTCGTAGGGGAAGTGGTAGTCGTTCGGGTGGATCCCGTACCAGACCTCGCCGACCCCGGAACGCCAGTCCAGGCCCAGGTCCTGGGCGAACTGCCCGACGGGCTGGCCGATCCCCTCCGGCCGCAGGTAGGCCTCGGCGACCTGGTCGAGCTTGATGAAGTCCTGCAGCACCATGTCGGGGCGCCAGAACGGGCTGTGGGCCGCGGTCTCGAAGGCACGCTCGCTGAAGACCAGGTGCTTGCAGCGCTCGGCCGCGACCTGGACCGCTTCGAGCACCGTCTCGACGGCGGGCAGCTCCTCCTCCTCGGACTCCTCGTCCTCGCCGCTGTTCTCGACCTCGCGGTGCAGCTGGGTGACTCGACGTCGGGCGTCCTCGAGCGCCACCTCTAGTCGCTCGTGCTCGGCGTGCGCGTCGAGCAGCAGCGCTTCGCGCTCGGCGAGCTGCGCCTTCAGCTGCTCGACCGCCTCGACCGACGCCTCGTCGGCCGCGACGACGTCCGGAGTCTCGTCCAACTCGGTCGCCAGCTGCTCGCCGCGGTTCTCGGCCGCCTCGAGTGCCTCGCGGAGCGAGGTGATCTCGAGCTCGGCGTTGTCGAGCTTCCCGCGCAGCTCCTGCGCCTCGGCCACGCGGTCCTCGGCGCGGCGCTCGTGCCGGCCGGCCTGCGTCTCGGCCTGCTCGACCTTGCGCTGGGCCTGCTGGAGGTCCTTCTCGGCGCGGACGGCTCGCCGCTCCAGGTCGACCATCACCTCGCGGCAGATCGCCAGCAGCCGCTTGTCGACCTCGGCGATCTGGCGCTCCTGGGCGCCGTCGGCGCGGAGCAGGCGGATCTCCTGCTCCAGCTCGAGCTCGGGGAGCTCCTCGACGCCCTGCTCGATGCCCAGCTCGGCTTCGAGCTCGCGGACCGCGGTGACCGCGTCGTCCTCCGCCTCTAGGTCGTCGATGAAGGCCTGGACGCAGACCACCGATGATCGCTCGAGCACGGTGGCTAGAGGCATTCCGGTCTGCTCACGGAGGATCCGGTCGATCTCGGGCTTGCCGATCCGATCGAAGGTCAGCTCGGTCGGAGCCGCCACTGCGGAGACGCTTGGCCGCTTGTGGGTCGGGCTACCGGAGCGTTTTGGCTTGCTGCGTTTCTTGGTGCTCATGGGGGATTCTCCGAACGCTAGCGCAGGTGCATTACGCATCCCTGAACGGCATGCATCCCGTTCCCTTGTTCCCGTCGCGCGCTGTTCGCATGCGTACGGAGACACGACCTGGCGTCAGCCGCGCCGCCGACGCACCGCGGCCAGCACGATGCGCAGCTCGCCCGGGGTGAACGCCCCGGCGACCAGCAGCAGGCCGGGAATCGCCACCAGTCCGGCCGCCCGCAGCAGCACCCCGTCGACGCCGGACGCCGGGGCCAGCCCGTCGACGCCGACCGCGACGACCGCCAGGACGACCACTGCGGCGATCAACCGGGCCCACTCGAACGGCACCCGCAGCAGCAGCCGGGTGCGCAGGTGCGAGATCGTCAGGGCCACGACGTAGGCGGCGACCAGCGCGATCGCCGCCCCGGTCGCCGCCAGCGACGGCACCAGCGCGACCAGCACGACGACGTTGACGATCAGCCCGATCAACGCGGCCGGCAGGGTCCGTCCGGTGCGATGCTCGCGACCCGCGATCGACGTGAAGACCCAGGTCAGGCCCCACAGCGCCCAGCCGAGCGCGAGCCACGGCAGCGCGCCCGCCGCCGCGGCGAACTCCTCCGCGACCAGCACCGTCACGACCTGGTGCCGGAACAGCGTCAGGCCCGCGACCATCAGGCCGAGCAGCAGCACGTAGGCGCGCACCACGTGGGCGTAGGCCTTCGGGGCTTCCTCGTCGCTGAGGTCGTAGGCCAGCGGCGGCCAGGCGGCCTGGAACGCACGGGCGACGACGATCACGATCGTCGCGAGCTTGACCGCGGCCGAGTAGATGCCGTTGCTGGCCAGCCCGGTGGTGTGGATCAGGTACTGGCGGTCGATCAGGTTGAGCGCGAAGACCGCGATCTCGGGCGGGACCGTGGGCAGCCCGAACCGGAGCATCGGGCGCAGCGGCACGGCGGGGCCGTCCGCGCGGTGGCCGAGCAGCAACGCGCGCCGGGTCCACCAGACGCCGAGCAGCACGACCGTCGAGGCCGCGTAGTTGCCGAGCAGGTACCCCGACGCGCCCTGGCCGAGGACGACGACCAGGACGATCGTCGTCGTCACCGTCAGCGTCACGTTGGAGAGCGACGCGAGCAGGTAGATCCGCCGCTGCTCCTGGGCGCGCAGCAGCGCGTTGGCGACCTCGAGGTTGGTGAACGCCCACACCCCGAGCGCGGTCGCACGGATCGGCCCGGGCAGGTGCTCGCCGAGCAGCAGGTCGGAGATCGGCCCGGCCAGGACGGCGATCAGTCCCGCAGCGACGGTCGAGGCGGCCAGGACCAACCCGGTGACCTTGCGCGCCAGTCGCGATCGGCGGGCCGGGTCGGTGTCGAGGAACCAGTGGCGGAGCAGCGCCTCCTGCAGCCCGGAACGCAGGACGATCGACGCCAGGATGATCCAGGTCAGCAGCGTCTCCGCCGCACCGAGCTCGCCCGGGGTCAGGTGCCGCGTGTAGAGCGGCAGCGTGACGAGCGCCAGCACGCCGGCGACCAGGCTGGCGGCTTGGTAGGCCGCGCCGGACGTCGCCAGGCGGCGGAGGGGGTGCGGCGCCATCGACGGGGGATCGTAGTCCGTGGGCGACGGATCGCGGCAAGACGGCACCCGACGCCGCTGCGCACTCGCCGTCAGCGCCGCACCGCGTGCGCAGCCACCTCGCCCAGAGCGAGATTTTTGCGCGCCGGCCCCCGCGAGCGGACGAGTGCGCAGCGATGAGGCGCGGGAAGACGCGGCACGGCCAGCTCCATCGCATCGAAGCCCGAACCAGCCAGGGCGCGTTTCGATCTCGTCTTGATCTCGTTTCGACGGCGTTCTGCTCTTGCTTTGCCTTTACGCTCCACCCGTGCCCCTCGACCTGCGTCCCGCCTGCGTCCTGCTGCTGCCGCGGCCGCTGAGCCAGTTCATCCTGCGCGACCAGGCCGAGGATCTGCTGCGGGGCGACGACGTCGTCGCGGTCGATCCGCCGTGGGGCGCGCGGGGCGGGTACGGGATGTCGCTGCGGCTCGGGGACGGACCGGCGGGGGCGGCGGTCGCCCGCCAGCAGGCCGGGGCGCTGCTCAAGCGGCTGCACGAGGACGCTCGCGACCCGCGGGTGATCGTGATCTTCCACGCCACCCAGGAGCCGGTCGCCGCCGCGCTCTGCGCGAAGACCGGCGCCGAGCTCTGGTACTGGCGCTGGGACCGCTACGAGGCGGCGGGCGACGCCGACGCCGAGCGACGAGCGCGACTGACCGTGCTCCACGAGCGGGCGTCCGAGCGGGCGACGCTAACGGTCGCGTCGAGCGGGGCGCTGGCCGACCTGGCCGAGGCCGACGGACGGACGACGGTGCTCAGTCCGCTGGCCGCGGACTCCTTCCCCGCTCCGGACCCGACCGTCGAGGTCGTCGGCTTCTCGCTCGGCCACCTCGGCCGCCGCACCGACTGGACCCTGCTGCGCGGACTCGGTGAGCGGCTACCGCGGCTGCAGATCCTCTTCGTCGGCGAGCTGCACGCCGACGAATGCGCCAACGACCGCGACTTCGCCTGGTGCCGCGACCACGAGTCGTTCGTCTTCCTCGGGTCGCAGCCCGACGCGCAGGCCGCGCAGCTGCTCCGCCTGGCCGACGTCGGGATCCTGCCGTTCCGCCACGACCCGTTCAACGACGCGGGGCTCCCGTACCGGATCCTCAAGGCGGCGCGGCTCGGTCGCCGGACCGTCGTCCCTGACCTGGCCGGCGTGCGCACCTGGGACCCGGCGATCGTCGTCGCACCCGATCCCGACGCCTTCGCCGCCGCGGTCGCCGCCGAAGCCGGACGGCGGTCCGCTCCGCACGAGACGCTGCGTGCGTGGGCGCTCGAGCAGACCGCCGAACGTCAGAACGCGCCGCTCCGCGAGCGGCTGCGGGGGCTGGGGCTCGACGCGGGCTGACCGTCGCCGCGCCCGGCGAGCCGCGCGCTGCAGGGCTCCGCGCGACGCCGCACTGTGCAGCGGATCACCCGAATAGCGGGCCGCACGCTGCACGGTGAGCCGCATCTCGACACCGTGCAGCGCATTACCCGGCGACGCGGCCTACCGGCAGCGCACCGACGCCACGAACGCCCCGCGGCGCGCGACCTCGGTGAACCCGGGCGGCACGGCTTGGGTGGAGCGCGGGACGCCGTCGGCCCGGCCGTAGCGGCGCGCGAACTTGCCCTCGACCACCGAGATCGCCACGCCGCTCTCGGTCACGCCCAGGGCCCCGGCCCGCGGATCGCTGCGCGCGACCACCCGGTCGCCGTCGACGTCCAGCTGCAGCCGGATCTCGGGCACCAGCCGGTAGGTCGGCAGGCTGATCGGGCCGCACCGGGCTCCTGCGACCACGGCCGGGTCGAGCATCAGGTCACGAACGTCCTCGCGGGCGTCGGCCAGGAACCGCAGCTCGGACCCGAGCGAGCGGACCGAGTCGCGCTTGACCGTCAAGTAGGTGCCGACGCCGACCACGGCGCCGATCAAGACGAGCACGGCCCACGGGCGCCGCCAGCGGTGATCGGTCGGCAATCCCACCCAGCCGCCCGCGGCGAGCGCGGCCAGCACGGTCAGAGCGACGACCGGCACCGACAGGTACCGCGGGATCAGTGACAGACCCGCGACGCCGGCGGCCAGGAAGGTGACGACCCCGGCCAGCAGCAGGGTCAGCAGCACGATCGTGACCCGCCGCGGGGCCCGGGCCAGTCCGATCCGCGACCCGAGCAGCAGCACGCCGACCCCGAGCAGGCCGGCGGCGGCGACCGGCGGACGCGCCTGATCGACCAGCTGGGTCACCAGCAGCGACGGCGCGCGGCCGATCCCCCGCTCGCGACCGAGCTCGTCGGCCAGCTGGCTGGTCGCGGTCAGCGAGTGGAACGGGTTGCCGGTGACAGCCGCGTCGACCGCCATCCACAGCAGCGGAGCGGCAACGACGGTGGCCAGATGCCACGCCCGACCGGGGACCGACGACAGGTGCAGGAGACCGACGCGCCGGCCGGCCGGGCCCGAACGATGAACGTCGTGGCCGGGCCCGCGAGCCGGTAGAGGTTCAACACGTTCTACGTGCTCAACCTCTACGGCGTTGGCCGCAACGTCCTCGCCGGCCGCCGCCGAAGCCGACCACCGTCCCCCGACCGTGCACCACAGCCAGTACAGCCCCGCCAGCACCCAGGCCTCGGGGCGGAGCAGGCCCGCGAGCAGCAGCAGGATCGCCGGGCCGCGCCAGGCCGTCGGCCGCTCGATCACCCAGACCCCCGCCCACGTGACGAGCGCCAGGAACGGCATGTCCAGGTAGCCCTTGGCGGCCAGCAGCAGGAAGGCGAAGCTGGTCAGCGTCAGGGCACCGGCGACCAGGCCGACGACGAGGCCGGTCCGCGCCGCCCGCCCGCCATCGCCACGCCGGGAGAGGTTGTGCGGCCCTGACCCATCGAAGGTCTCCCGCTTGCCTCGCGCGCCGTCCGACGACCGGTCGTCGGACGACACCCCCGGGGCGCTCAACGGCGACCGGTCGTCGATCGCGCGGGTCGGCGACCGGTCGCCGACCGCCAAGCCGCCACCGCGACCCCGCCCCGCCACCGCCTCGCCGGCGATCCGGCCGAGGCGTACCGCGGCCGCCGCCAGCACCGGCAGGGTCAGCGCGGTCAGCAGCACCATCGCGCGGTCGGCGTGCTCGCCGAACAGCGCCACGACCGGGACACCCAGCGCCAGCCAGGCGGGGTGCGGGGTCGACGCCGCGTAGGCCTCGAAGCCCGGTGCACCCCCGTCGAGCAGCTCGCGCGCCCAGACCAGGTCGAGCACCGTGTCGTAGTTGCCGGCGCTCGGCGCGAGCGCCCAGACGATCAGGGCCAGGACGACGCCGACCGCGAAGACGACCCACTCCGCGGCCGTGCGCCGGTCAGCGCGCACCCGGCTCACCCCGGATCGCTCTCCGTGAAGGTCGTCCGGCGCTTCCGGCGCGGGCGAGCGGGTCGTGGCATCCGCGGCTCCCGACGCGGTCCCCCGCCGACCGCTCCCGTGGCCGCTCCCCCGCCGACCGCCGCCAGGCTGCCGCCGACCGCCAGCAGGACCCACAGCACCGGGTCCTCGAGGAACGCCGCGTAGCCCATCGTGTGGACCACCAAGGCGATCACCATCGCCGCGATCCCGGCGCGGGCCGGAGAGTCCTCGGCGTCGCGCAACAGGCGCCGGAGCACCGCCACCAGCAGCACCAGGTAGGCGAGCAGGCCGAGCAGGCCCTGCTCGGCGGCGATCGTGATCGGGATCGTGTGCGACGCCGCGACCGCGTCGGACTGCCCGGCGTGCTCGGCTCGGCGGTACTCACGGGCGAACGCCCCCGAGCCGACGCCGAAGACCGGCTCGTTGGCGAACAGGCGGATCCCGCCGTTGGTCAGGGCCACCCGACCCGACGTCGCGTCGTCCAGGCTGTCGCTGTCGAAGCCGTTGATGTTGAGCGCCGACGGCGCCGCGAACAGCAGCACCGCCGCGACCGCACCGATCGCCAGCACCGTCCCGAACGCCTTCCACGGACCGAACCGCAGGCCACCGAGGATCGCCAGGCCGACCAGCAGCGACACGAAGCTGGTCTGCGAGTAGGTCAGGACCAACGCGGCCCACAGCACCACCAGCACCACGCCGGTGACCAGGACGGTGCGGTTGTCGCGCGCCCAGAGCATCCGCGCGGTCACGCCGAGCATCACGATGATCAGGAAGCGGCCGTAGATGTTCGGGTCGAAGAACAGCGAGTTGACCCGGAACGCGTCCTCGATCTGGTTGGACGCGATGATCCGCGGGTTGAGCAGCACGTGGCGGGTCGCGTACTCGTAGAAGCCGACCGCGGCCAGCAGCAGCGCGATCCCGACCGCGACGCCCAGGCAGCGGGCCGCCAGCTGCGGGGTCCAGCGGATCGTGCGCAGCACGACGTAGAGCAGCGCGAACGGGACGTAGAAGAAGGCGACCTGCTCGACCGCCTTGCCCTGGTCGATCGACCAGGCGCTCTGGACCGCGTAGAGCACGACGAACAGCAGCAGCGCCACGTCGGCGAAGCCCGGCCGCGGGTCGTCGGACGGCAGGTCCGGATCGTGCCGGAACCGCTCCCAGACCCAGGCCAGTGCCGCCGCGCCGGTGACGACGTAGAGCGGCAGCAGCAGGTTGACGGGCTGGCCGTCCCCGAGATCCAGTGGCAGCCGGAACGGCAACACCAGGGCGACCGCGATCGGCACCGCCAGCGGCCACCGGCGGAACGCCGCGGCGCCCACGCCGAGCACCGCCAGGCCGACGAGCACCACGGCCGCGAACAGCGGCGGGCTGTCGCGCAGCTGCTCGACCGGACCGGTGTCCCAGACCTGGATCGCCAGGATCACCGGGCCGCCGATCATCGCCAGCGCCAACGCGCCGGCGCGGGCCCGGGGGGCGCGCAGGACCATCGCCAGCGTCGCCGCCAACGTGATCGCGGTCAGCGCGAGAGCCGTCGCCATGTGCTGTCCATCAGCTCGGAGGTGTCGGGGTCGTCGCTCAACCGCGCGGCGAAGGTCGGCAGACCGGTACGGATCACGAGGCCCTTGCCCAGGCGCACCCCGAGGATCACGCGGTGGTCGCTCGCGTCGATCGCGCTGGCCTCGGCGGTGCCGTCGCCGAGCGACTCGGCCGGCCATCCCGTCGGGTAGCCGTCGAAGCGGCCGTCGGTCCCGGCGAACAGGTCGATCTCGTCGCGGTCGTTCTCGAGCGGACCGTCCAGGCGCACGGCGCCGCGACTGACGATCCCGAAGGCGTCGGCCGGGTCGAACGGACCGGGATCCTCGAGCCGCCGGCCGCGCTCGGCGTTGCCGCCCAGCTCGACCGAGCGGTGCAGGCCGGAGGGGTCGAGCACCGCGACGGTGCCGCCGTCGGTAACGAATCCGCGCAGGCGCTCGGCCGCGGCCGATGTCGTCCAGCGGGCCTCGCCGACCAGCAGGACGCCGGGGCGCCCTTCCAGCTGCGGACCGTGCGCGCGGTCGTCCGCCCCGGACTGCAGGGCGAGCGCCAGGTCGGTGGTGATCTCGAACCGCTTGCGGTGCCGGACCAGCCATTCGATCGCCGGGACGACCGTCGAGGCGTACGACGACGGGAGCGTGCCGAAGACCCGCGACGTGCGGATCCGCGTGGCGCTGTCGCCCTGCGTCGACTGCAGGCGGTTGGCCAGCCCGTCGCCGTCGTCGTCCAGCGGGTTGAGCCCCTGCCAGGTGATCGCCGGGAGCACGACCAGCACCGGCTGTTCGCGGGCGTCGTTGACGAACGCCGGGACGTCGACCCGCTCGCCGCCCACCGTCACGGTCAGGCGGTACGCGGCCCCGCGCTGCGAGCGGGGATCGATCCGCAGCGCGGGCCGCGTGGCGGTGCCGCTGGAGACCGGGCGATCGGTGCCGACGCGCCGCAGGGTCCAGCGGTAGCGCTTACCGCGCGCGTCGACGAAGAAGGTCAGCCGCTTGCCGGTCTCGACCGGGACGGGGCTGGTCTGCACACCGACCCGGCGCACGGTGACGCCGCCGCGGCCGCGCATCCGGCCGCTCGGTTCGGCGCGCGGCATGCCGTCGCGGCCCGCCGTCGGGCCGCAGCCCTCGATCTGCGCGGATTCCTGCACGCAGACCTGGACCACGTAGGTGCCCGGGGGCGCCGGGCGCCCGTCGTCCATCGTGCCGTCCCAGCGGGCCTCGCCCCGGATCGACTTCAGCCGACCACCGATCTTGGTGCCGTTCGTCGCGCGCTCGGTGACCTCGACCGGCAACCGGGCGACGACCTCGGCCGCCCCGGGCGACGTCCGCACGACGCGCGCCTTCGGACGCCAGCCGTCGAGCTGCAGCTCGGCGACGATCGGCTTGCCGTCGATCGTCGGCAACACGGCCGGGGCGCCCTGCTGCCGCGTCCCGTCCGCGGCGATCCGCGTGACCTTGGGCCGGGGCTTGATCCGGTTGAGCTGGAACGAGCTGGCCCAGACCACGCTGCGGCCCTCG
>Ga0265296_1002195_pt1 | contig 20229 bp, 17 predicted proteins | sample MunlanPumphouse1_FD_189073 | JGI IMG/M metagenome (GOLD analysis project Ga0265296, IMG submission 189073) | Groundwater microbial communities from a municipal landfill in Southern Ontario, Canada - Pumphouse #1 | ecosystem: Environmental > Aquatic > Deep subsurface > Groundwater | place...
AGCGGCACCATGAACGCCTTTTGCACGCCATGATCGCGGTCCTGCAGCGACGGGGGCGCTTTGAGCAGGAAGGTCGCCATGACTCCCAGCAGAAAGACGACCGTCGCACCGGTGCGTTTGGCCACCGACCAAAATTCGTCGGTGGAAAAATTGTCGATCATGGCGACCGAAGCGCCGCGCGCCAGCATGACAAAGGGCGGTCCCATGCCGCCAATGTGAAAGATCGGCGCGACGCACATATAGCGGTCATCTTCGCCGACCATCGGCCAGCTTTCCGGTCCGGCGTTGGAAAACATGTGGAGGTAAGAAGACAGAACACCTTTCGATGGGCCAGTCGTCCCCGAGGTATAGATGATCGACTGGATATCCCACGGCTCGATCGGCCGTTCGAGCAGCAGCTCGTCCGACGGATCGCCGATCACGTCATCGAACCGCACCGATGGGAGCGGCGTTTCGGCCACGGCACTGGTAGTCGTGACCACCAGAAGCTCGAGATCGCCCAGGTCAACCTCCGCCAGGCGCTGGATAAGGTCGGGATGGACGAGCAAGGTCCGGGCGGCCGAATTTGCCAGCACATGCTCAAGCAACCCACCACGGTAAGCGGTGTTGAAGGGCACGAACACGGCACCCAGATAGTTGATCGCGTAAAAGGCGATCAGCGCGTCGGGGCCGTTCGGCAGCCACACGGCTACCCGCTCGCCCTGTTGTACGCCCAGTTGGCGCAGACCCGCAGCTTTGGCGCGAACGCGCGCATGAACGTCGGCGAAACTCCATTCCGAACCGTCGGCAAAGACGATATGCACCTTGTCCGGCCGCTCGGCCGCCCAGCGGTCGAGCAGGTCGCGCAGCACGCATTCGTCGCGATTGGGAATGCGCGGATCCTGAAAATCTCTCGATCTTGCGGGGTTCGGCATGGTCGTTCCTTTTTGTCCGGTCGCTGTGGCCAAGGTCGATTGCGTCTTCATGCAGCGCGGCGAAGGATTTCGAGAATGTCGGCGGCGGAGGTGACGGGCCGGGGATTCGTGCGGCCCCAGATGTCGAGCAGCGTGTAGTCGGCGACCTGCTGAAAGCGCGACTCATCGACGCCGACGTCACGCAGTCGGCGTGGCATACCCAAGCCGGAAATAAACGCGTCCAGCGCGGCTGAAGCGCTTATGTGCTCGCCGCCCAGCACCGCTAGCGTGCGCGCCTGACGGCTGGCGTCATGTTCGGCATTCCACGCCAGCACATAGGGCGACATGACGCACGACGTGTAGCCGTGCGGAACATCGCAGGTGCCGCCAAGGATATGGCCGATCGCGTGGCTGGCGCCCATCGGAACCCCGCCGATGATGCTGATCATCGATTGCCAGGCGCCGATCTGACACTTCAGCCGACCTTCGAGGTCGCCGGGATCGACCTTCACGCGCGGTAGCCCTTCGACCAGCAACCGCAGCGCGCTTTCGGCCAGTCCGTCGGCGAAATCATTTGATTGATAAGACGACAAGGTCTCGACCGCATGATCGACCGAGCGAACCCCGGTGGAAAGCCAGAGCCATTCGGGTGTGTGGCGGGTGATCGACGGATCGAGCACGACCATGACCGGCGCCATATTGCGGTGCTCATACCCCTGCTTGTGCTGGGTCACCTCGTCGGTGGCGCCCGACAGCGCATTGAACTCGCCGCCTGACAGCGTTGTCGGCACGCAAATGACAGGAATGTCAGGGCCGACGGTGATCGGATTGATTACTTCGCCCGCGTCGGTGACATAGGTGCGCAGCGGCTCGAACGCCTCGACGCTTCGCACATCATGCTTGATCAGCAGCGCGACGATTTTGGCGGCATCAGTCGCGGAACCGCCGCCCACCGACACGATCAGGTCGGCTGCTACGTCGCGTGCGGCATCGGCGGCTTTCAGCACATCGGCGCGCGGCGCGTGCGGCGCGATGCCGCTGTAGGTGGCGGCGTGAAGGGCGCCCAGACCGGCTTCGATCTTCTGGATTTCGTCGGTGTGTTCGCGCAGACTCGACGAAGCGAGCAGGAACACCTTTTTGCATCCCATTTGACCCGCTTGGTCGGCGATCGCCTCTGCGGTCGGAACGCCCATCGTCACGCGTTCGGTTCGGGTGAAGCGCAGTTCGCGTGGGGTGATCTCAGCCATCGTTTCACTCTCCTCTAACCGTCCGGTCTGTGCCGGCCTCGTGAATCAGATAGTGACAGGACAAAGAGATACTGGCTAGTATATTTTTCAACTGATGAGAATATTGCTGATTGCGCGCAGTTAGCCGAGGGGAGCCAAGCCGATATGACCAAACGGGAAGATGATGTTCAGCCGCCTATCGCAAATATTCGCATCCTCGAATTTTCCGGGCTCGGTCCAACGCCGTTCGGCGCGATGCTGCTTGCCGACCTCGGCGCCGATGTCCTGCGGATCGAGCGGTTCGGCGCCGGGCGCCCGTTGGGCGGCGATCCGCAATATGACTTCCTCTATCGCAACCGCGCCTCGGTTGCGATCGATCTCAAGTCGCCTGCGGGGCTCGCTCTCGTTCGCGATCTGGCGACAAAGGCCGACGTCGTTGTCGAAGGTTATCGGCCCGGCGTGATGGAACGGCTCGGGCTGGGGCCGGATACGCTCTGCGACACGAACAAACGGCTGATCTACGCCCGCATGAGCGGATGGGGGCAGAACGGTCCTCTGGCATCGCACGCGGGACACGACATCAATTATCTCGCGCTGACCGGCGCGCTGTATCCGATGGGACCAAGCGGCGCGCCGCCAACGCCGCCCCTCAACCTTGTCGGCAATTTTGGTGGCGGCGGAACCTTTCTTGCCATGGGGGTACTCGCCGCGCTGCATGAGCGACAGCGATCGGGCAAGGGTCAGATCCTTGATGTCGCGATGATCGACGGCATTTCGGTCTTGCTCACGCAGATGGCGGGCTGGATGCAGATGGGGCTGTGGAATCGGGGACGCGGTAAAAATCTGCTCGATGGCAGCGCCTATTTCTACCGCTGCTATGAAACCGCCGACGGTCGGCACATGGCCGTCGGTGCACTCGAACGTGAATTCCACGATGCGTTTTTGGCGGGGCTGGGACTCGAACCGCAGCAATTTGGCGACTATCTCAATCCGGCCGTCTGGCCCGATCGCATTGCCCAGATTGAGCCATTATTCCGGTCACGATCGCAGCGCGAGTGGCGCGCCATTTTCGATGAACTGGACGCCTGTGTCTCGCCCGTGCTGACGTTTCACGAGGCCGCCGACCATCCGGCAAATCGGGCGCGACACGTCCATGCGCATTCTGGCCCGTCACTACAGCCGATGCCCGCTCCGAGATTTGCGAGGTCACCGAGCCGGACACCGGGCGCCGTGGTCTCCAGGCCCGATATTTCCGAGAGCTTGACGGGCTGGGCCGTAGCCGCCGATGAAATCCAGTTGCTGCACGACAGCGGGGTTCTGCGATAGCGCATCGAGGGTTCGATATGGGCGAGGCTGTTCGAACAGATAATTCCGGACCAAGGTTGTGCGGAAGCCAGCTTAAAGAAGGATCTCGCGAAACCCGAAACACAACGGCGGCTTTTGCGCGATAGGATCCCGAAAACGGACGATCTTCTGGCGGCCAAGTTCGTTCAACCTCAGTTCCCCGAATGACGCCCGTTTCTCGGGTCGTTACTGCTACCAAACGTCGGCGCCCTTGCAAAGTCGGCTGGCTGAAAAGGAAGATCATTGAAAAGATAACGATAATAGAATTTCCGTAAATCGCTGTGATAAGCGCGAATACGGTCCTGATAAGCCAATTGCGCGTCGAGATCGGTTTCGGCGATGCGAGCCAATGCCGCTTGTACTCCGACTGGCGGCAATACCCAGCCCAGCGTCCTTGCGGCCGCGTTGCGCGCTTCGAGGCCTTGGCGATAGGCTCGGACTTGTCCGGAAACGCTTTCGTCGCCCACCTGATGGAAGGCGAAATACCATTTCCAGTGAAAATCGACCGGCAGCGGCGGCGTGTCGCGCCATTCGGGATGGTTCGCGAAAAAACGCTGCATCGTCGTCTCGCGCGGAATGTCCCATGCGCGGTTGACCGCCTCGCGCTGGGCCAGCGTCAGCTCGACGCCCTGACCGACGGGGATCGCGCGGTTGATGACGATATGCGAAAGCGTTGGCAGGACGAGCGTGAGAACCAGCCAGCACGCAGCCAGCGTTGCGGCGTTGGTTGCCGAGTTCCATCCCCGGCGGGCGATCGCCACGGCGACCAGAGCCCAGAACGCCAGATAGACCGCAATCAAGAGGAGGATCAGGGCCAGCGGCTGCACAGGAGCGGCGGAGAGCAGGGCGCCGGTCAGCAAGGGTATCGCCAGCGCAGCATAGAGGAAACCGAATCGCAGCCCGGCGCGTCGCCACCAGAGTTGGCGCCCGCGCGACAGGGATTTGAGCATGACATAGCGCCCCGCCTCGCGTTCCGACGACCATAGATCGTGGAAAAGGGCGATCACGAAAAGCGGCGCGAGATAGACGAGCACGAAGCTGAAGTCGAAACGGCCGGGCAGCGCCAGTTCGGGATTGAACGTCTCGCCGTCATAAAGCTGGGCTTCTAGCCCCAGCGCCCGAACGCGCAGGATATAGGGCGCGATGTCGCGCGTCCCGAGCGCCGCAAAGGCCAGCGAAGAGGGGGAATCCCAAGTTGGGTGGAAGGTGTAATAGGCGGCGCTGCCCGGATCCTCGATCTTGCTCACCCATTCGGCGATCGCGGCGACATCGGTCGCCTGCTGCGGCTGGATGCGCTCGATAACCTGGCGTTGATGGCGTATTTCGGCGAGGCCCGCGACGACGCTGGCGGCGGCGAGCAGGGCCAGCAACAGCAAGGCTGCGACCGCGAACCGGGCGCGCATCAACAGGCGGAGTTCGTGACGGATCGGGTTCATCGCAGGTTCCTTTGCAGTCGGCCTGCCGCAAGCCAGCATGCCGCCATTGTCGCGAGCAGCCACGCTGCGACGACGATCAGTCCGGGCAGCGCCGCGCGGACCAGCTGGCCGCTGGTGGCGGGGGTAAAGGCAAATTCGGGAATCTTGTCCCAGTGGCGGTGGGCGATGCGCTTGCGCTGGTCGGCGCCGGCATCCTTGGCGGTGTCGTCCGCATAGCTGACGGCGTCGGCCTGCAGCCGGTTCAGACGCTGGACGATGACAAAACGATAGGCTTCGGCCTGGTCGAGGAACCGCCGGTGACCGGTGAGGTCGGTACCCGCCGCCGCCGTCGACAGGCGGCGGAGACCGATAGCGGGGCTAAGCACGGCAAAACCATGCATGATCGCGCTCTGCTCGGCCTGCGTGGCAAAGCTGGCATTCGCATAACGATCGAACAATCCCGAGGTCAGCTTCTCGCCCTCGATTGCGAGCAGGCCTTTGTAATTTACTGGCAGGTCTTCGACCCGCGAGACGCCATATTGGTCCAGCACCTTCTGCTTGAACGCGGCGAAGAAGGGATCGTCGGCATTGTGGCTATCACCAAGCTGGCGCAGGTCGCGCTGGATCGCGATGTCGGTTTCCAGCCGCGTCACTAGTGGCCGCGCCTGGCCAGCCACATCGGGAGCGACACGTGGAATCAGGATGACGCCGACGGCCCATATGGCGAGCAGCGTGAGCAGCGCATCACGGCTGCGCTTGACCAGCGCTGACACCAGAATGACGACCAAGGTCCAGAAAAGCAGCCATGCGGCGTAACCGAGCGCGATGACCGCCATCGGCCCTGCCAACGCGCCGGGGTGTCCGGCGATGAGCGCGAACCCGATCATCGCTGGCAGGCCGACAAAGATCGCGACCAGCCCCAGCGCGAGCGCCTTGCCCGCAAACAATCGCCGCCCCGAAACCCCTTGGGCGAGCAACTGGCGCAAGGTGCCGCGCTCGCGCTCGCGCGCGATTGCGCCGTAACCCAGAAAGATGAGCAGCAATGGTGCCAGCACCTGCAGCACGAACGCCGGGGTGAGTTGCCCGAAGCGGATCAGCAGCGACGATTGGCGGACGTCGCCAAAATTGGCGGTGTTCTGTCGATGTCCTTCCAGAAACATGCTGTTGCCAGTGAAGGCATCGACCCCGGGGTCGAACGCCGCCAGCGGCCCCAGTGGCCGAAAGATGAAATGGCCATAATGGACGACGCGATGCGGATGGCGGTCGGGCTGGGCATCGAACGCCTGTTCGGCGGTTTCCTGAAACTGCGCGCGCTGAGCGGTGATCGCCTGCTGGTTAGTCCACGATGTGACCGCAGCGACCAGCGTCAGCACGACAAGCAGCGCGAAGGCGATCAGCGCGACGCGATTGCGCCGCATCAGCCGCAGTTCGTCGCGCGCGATCAGTCCGATCGCGCTCATGCCGCGGCCGCCTCCTCGGTGGCGGCGCCGAATTTATGGTGCAGCGCGCGGACGTCGAAACGGTCGGGGCCATCGGCGGTGACTTCGTCGACGATCCGCCCAGCATCGAGAAAGCCGATGCGGTCGGCGATTTCGGCAGCGCTGAGCAGGTCGTGGGTGACCATCAACACCGCGGCGCCGCGATCGCGGACATTGGCGACGAGGCGACCGAAATCGCCGGTCGCGCGCGGGTCCAGCCCCGATGTCGGCTCGTCGAGCAGTAGCACCGGCACGTGGCGCAGCAACGCTACTGCGATTGCGACCTTTTGCCGCATGCCTTTGGAAAATCTGGCCAGCCGTCTGTCCCAGGCATCGGCTTGCAGCCCGGTGGCGGCGAACGCATCGTCGATCGCCGCGTCGTCCTGTTGCTGATCCGACAGGGCAAGCAGATAGGCGACATTCTCTCGCGCGCTGAGATGCTCATAGAGCGCGACATTTTCGGGCAGGTAGGCGATCAGCCGTCGCGCAGTATCGGGGTTGGAGGCAGGATCTATACCACAGATACGCACATGGCCCGCCGTTGGCCGGTTAAAGCCGAGCAGCGTCGAAAGCGTCGTCGATTTGCCCGCGCCATTGCCGCCGAGCAGCGAATAGATTTCACCGGCGCCCACACAGAGCGAGAGGCCGTCCAGCACGCGGTGCGACCCATAAGCGACGGCGACATCGCGCATTTCCAGACCGGGATCGCCAGCATTCATCGCATATCTCCTGTGAAGCGAGCGGGCCTCTTGCCGAGCCAGCGTTATCGAGTCAATAAAATGTTATACCATAACATAATCCTTGACGCGGTTTCGCGCGACCCTTAGGCGCCGCGCCTATGATATGGTGTATCATTGGCAAGATCGATCGCCGGTGGCGACCACCCTGGGGGGAATATGAAACGAAAACTGATACTGTCGGTCGGCCTGTTCGTGACCGCGGGGGTTCCGGTCGCGGCGCTCGCCGAGACGAGCGACATGAGCGAGGCGGACAGCGAAATCGTCATCACCGGGTCGCGCGCTGCCAATGCCAGCATCAACGGGCTGGAGGTCGATCCGCTGCTGCTGCCGCAGAATGTTCGCGTCCTCGACGAGCGGTTGATCACCGAGACGGGCTTTACCGACCTGTCGCAGCTGTTCGATCTGGCGGGCGGCATGGCGCGCCAGAACAGCTTTGGCGGCGCATGGGACGCCTATGCGATCCGCGGCTTTTCAGGCGACATCAATCAAGGGCCTGATCTCCTTATCAACCGCTTCACTGCCAATCGCGGCTTCAACGCCCGGCGCGACGTTGCGACGGTCGAGAGCTTTCAGGTGCTCAAGGGGCCGGCATCGGCGCTGTCGGGCAAGGGCGAGCCGGGCGGATCGATCAACATCGTGACCAAGGCGCCGCAAGACCAGTTCCACGCCGCCGGCGAATTCTCCTTTGGCAGCTTCGACACCTGGCGCGGCAGCTTCGACATCGGCGGTCCGGCGGCAGGCGGGTTCAGGGTGCGCATGATCGGCGTCTATCAGGCGGGCAACAGCTTTCGCGATTTCAACCGCGCCGACCGGCTGTTGGTGGCGCCCTCGATCGCTTGGTCGCCGACCGACGCGGTGCGTTTCCTCTACCAGCTCGAATATAATCTCGTCCATTTCACCCACGACCGCGGGCTGGTGGCCGTGAACAGCGACGGCAAGGCGCTGCCGCGCAGCCGGTTCCTTGGCGAACCCAATGATGGTCAGATCGAACAGCGCACCAGCCAGCATCAGGGGACGCTGACGATCGATCTGGCCGATGGAATCGCGTTCGAGGCAGGCGGCCAGTATCGCGACGGCCGGATGACGGGCCAGTCGACGCATAACAGCCTGCTTGTCGGAACGCGGTTGCGCCGCCAGCTGCGGGTCCATGATTACGACTGGCAGGATCTGTCGGCGCGCGCCGAACTCAGCGTCAACGCCTCGCTGCTGGGGCTGGACCATCAGTTCCGCATCGGCGGCGACGTCTTCAGCTACGACCAGCGCCGCCGGTTCTTCCGGTTCAGCCCGACCGCGGCGAACCCCTATGACATCGATATCTTCAATCCCGTCTATGGCCAGCGCAAACCGGTCGCGACGCTTAATCAGGATCTGCTCGAACAGTTGCTCGGCGAAAGCCTCTATGCCCAAGATCTGATCACCCTCAACAACCGCTTCAGCCTGTTGCTCGGGGTGCGGCACGACTGGATTCACCAGGCGAACGTCAATTACCGCACGAACCGCACCGACCGGCAGCGCCCGTCACAAACCTCGCCCCGCGCCGCGCTCACCTTCGCGCCCAGCGACAACCTGTCCGCCTATGTCAGCTGGGGGAAATCCTTCCGCTTCAATCAGGGCATTGCGGCGACCGCCGAACCCTTTGCACCCGAACGCGGCGAGGCGTGGGAAGGCGGCGTCAAATATGCGCTGATCGACAAGCGCCTGACCGGCACGCTGTCGCTGTTCCGGATTACCAAAGACAATATCCTGGTCACCGATCCCGCAAACAGTGGGTTCCAGATTGCCGCGGGCAGGGCGCGTAGCAAGGGCGCAGAATTCGACGCCAATCTGAAGGTCGATGACCGCTTCGCGCTGATGATGGTCTATGCCTACACCGACGCGAAGGTGATCAGGGACACGCGCGCGGCCATGGTTGGCAGCGGACTGAGCAATATCCCCAAACATTCGGGGGCGCTCTACGGACATTGGCAGTCGGACGGCGATGGGCCGGGATCGATCGGGATCGGCGGCGGCTTGACCTATGTCGGCGGACGGCCGGGTGACGATCTCGCGAGCGGCTTTCGTCTCCCTGATTATGTGACTGCACGGGTAAATCTGTCATGGCAGGCGGCCAAGGGCATGCGTCTGCATCTTGACGCCGACAATCTGTCCGACAGCTATTATCTCGACAGTTCGTACAGCGATGTGTGGATCACCCCGGGGGCGGCGCGTACCGTGCGGGTGCGGCTGGCGATCGGGCTGTGATCTGGCGGGCGGGACCGGCGCTTCTCGCGCTGGCACTGGCCGATCCGGCGCTGGCGCAGCGCACCGATGAAAATGCCGTGCGCGAGGCCGATGACGGCTTTGGCAGAAGCGTCGGTAATGAATCGGTGGGCATCTATGCCAGCGGCGAAGTGCGCGGCTTTTCAGCCAATGATGCCGGCAATGCGCGGGTCGAGGGGCTCTATTTCGACCGCGCGGGGGGCATTACCGATGTTGTGGTCCGCGGCACGACGGTCCGGCTTGGCCTGACTGCGTTCGGTTATCCCTTTCCGGCGCCGACCGGCATCGTCGATACCGACCTGCGCCGCACCGGCAGCGACCCGGTGGCGAGCGTGCGGCTGAGCAGCGGCGAATATCTCGGGCCTGACATGGTGGCCGATGCGGCGATCCCGGTCAGCGACAAATTCGGGGTCAATGTCGCGCTGGGGATGTTCGACGATCAATATGTCAGCGGCGCCAGCGCCTGGTTCGTGAGCTATGGCAGCGTTGCGCGCTGGCGGCCCGCCGAGGGTGTCGAACTGACCGGTTTTTTCGCGCGCTACGACTATGGCGACGAGGAACAGTCGCCGACGCTCTATACAAGCGGCAGCTTCCTGCCACCGAAAGTAGAGCGCCGCCGTTTCTTTGGCCAGCAATGGGCCGACTGGCGCGGGCATAGCCAGAATTACGGTGGCCTCGCCAAGGTCAATCTGGGCAAATGGCAACTCGCCGCCGGGCTGTTCAACAGCCGCTTCACTCGCGACGATTTCGCCTCGCTCTATTTCGATGGCGTCGATCGAAGCGGCCGCGGGCGGCTGGTTGTTGTCAGCGGCGAGGATCAGCGGAGCGCATCCACGTCGGGCGAAGCGCGCGTCAGCCGCGTCTTTGCCGAAGGCGCGCGGCGGCACCGCATCCTGTTGTCGGTGCGCGGGCGGCGCAAACAAAGCGACTATGGCGGCTATCATGTCGCCGATCTTGGTGCGGCGACGATTGGGGTACCGGATCCGCGTCCCGAACCCGACCGCCGCTATGGCGCGCTGACCGAGGATCGCGTGCAGCAGATGAGTTATGCGCTGGGCTATGAGATGCGCTGGCCGGGCGTTGGCGAACTCAATCTGGGGGCCACCCGCAGCAACTATCGCAAAACGGTCGCGCAGCCCGGTCGCGCGATCGAAACGAGCCGCGACCGGCCATGGCTGTGGAACGCGGCGTTGGCGATCACGCCTAGCGAGCGACTGACACTCTATAGTGCGATGACACGCGGGCTTGAGGAAAGCGGCACCGTGCCGGGCAATGCGGTCAACCGCAACGCAGCGCTGCCCGCGCTGCGCACGAAGCAGAAGGAAATCGGGCTACGTTATGCACTGCCCGGCGGGATGCGCCTCGTCACCGCGCTGTTCGACATCCGCAAACCGTATTTCGAAATCGACAGCCGCGATGGCGTCTATCGCATCCTTGGCACCGTCATCCATCGCGGCGCCGAATTTTCGCTGTCGGGCGAGCCGGTGTCAGGACTCAATCTGGTCGCGGGCGCGGTTCTGATAAGCCCGCGCGTCACCGGGCAAGCAGTCGACGAGGGGCGGCTAGGCGCCGAGCCGATCGGACGGACCGGTGTGCTGATCGACGTCAACGCAGATTACCGTATTCCCGAAATAGCGGGCGCCTCTTTCGATATACGCGTGTTGCACGAAGGCGACCGGGTCGCCCGCGCAGATAACCAGCTGGAAATCACTGCGCGAACGACGATCGATCTCGGCGGCCGTTATCGCGCGACCATTGGCAAGGTGCCCGCTACGTTCAGATTGCAAGTCCGCAATATTGCCAATGTCTATGGCTGGCGCGTCTTCGGCGGTGGTGGTTTTGCGCCGCTTCCGGGGCGAAGAGTGATGGGAACAGTCACCGCCGATCTTTGACGAGCGCTGGCCTTGCCGGTTGTCCAAAACGGCCCAGCTTATGTCCGCATTCGTGCTGGTCCAGCCGCAAGCGCTTTGGCGGTGTCGGGTCAGTCAAGCTCTTCTGAATGAACGACGTCAACAGGCTGCCGTCGACGAGAGAGAGTCGCGTGTCAGCGACGACACAGGATGTGCTTGAGGGAGGCCGGCCCGGCGACCGGATCAAGCCTGTGCCAACGTGTCCGCCACGATCCGCCACACTTTCGGATTGATCCCCAGCCCCAGATGCGTGCTGTCGACTTTGATGTTGCGCGCTTGGTCGTTGTAGATGTCGACCGCGATGTCGGGGCCGACGATGCCATCGCGGTCGGAGTAGATGACGGTGAGCGGCTGCGTCAGGCCTTTCAGGTTGCGCGCGTGGATGTCGCGCTCGATCGCATCGAAATCGCGACCCGCAAAACGCTGCGCGAGGGCGGTGTATTTGGGGCCGCCGATGATCGGGGTGCCCATGGTGATGACCTCGCGGACCAGCTTGGGATAGGCGCGCGCGGTTTCACGGGCGATGACGCCGCCCAGGCTCCAGCCGATCAGGGTGAGCGGCGCGCCGTCGGCCTTGACCCATTCGGCCGCCTGGGCCGCGAAGCGTTCGACGTCGGCCGCGACGCGGCCCTGATTGCGGCCCATGCCCCAGTCGCGGACCTGATAGCCCAGGTGGCGCAGATATGCCTCCAAAGGGCGCATCGAGAGTTCGGAGGCGCCGTAACCGGGGAGCAGCGCGACCGCCCGCCCGTCACCGCGCGGGGCGCCGATCAGGTGATAGCCCGACAGGCCGTAGCGCAGCATGTCGAACGGCAGCGTGAGTTCGCCGAGCTGCGCCAGCCGACTTGGCGGCTTTAACCCGGTGGGCAGCGGAACGTCGCGAGGCATCGCCTTCTCCCTGTCATTGGCTTATACGTCGGCGCATGGGCTTCGCATTGCAAGTCGATAAGGGGAGGGTGACATGGCGAATATGAACTGGATCGCGATCCTGGTCGCGGCGCTCGCGGGTTTTGTCGTCGGCGGGCTGTGGTACGGGCCGCTGCTGGGCAAGGCGTGGATGAAGGACCGCGGGCTGACCGAGGTCGAATTGCAGCAAGGCAATATGGTAATGATCTATGGCACCACCTTCCTGCTCAGCATCATATCGGCGCTATTCCTCGGCCACCTGCTCGCGCATTTCGGCGACATGAGCGCGCGGTCGACGATGATGATTTCGGTCGGGATTGCGCTGGGCTTTATCGTGCCCGCGATCGGCACCAATTATCTGTTCAGCCGCGCGAGTTTGAAGCTGTTCGGGATCGACGCCGGTTACTGGATCGCCTTTTACGCGGCGATGGGCGCGGTGTTTGTGTTTCTCGGCTAACCGCCCGGCACGCTCGCTTCGCATTCTTCGCAGCGAATGACCTCGACGATCATGTCGCCGGGGGCGAGGCTTTGCGCTTCGGGCTCCCAAAAACCGAAGGGCTTGCCGCCGCGATAGATGCGCAGGCCGCGGCCTTCGCTGGCGAGCTGGTCGATGCTGCGCCCGATTTCTGCCGCCGCAACCGGGCGTTCGCGCAGCTGGACGCGGCCGCCGATGCTGGCAAGGTCAGCCATATAGTCGGCAACGTGCGCGCCCTGTGCCGATCCGGCGAGCAGCAAGCCAGTGAAGCTGACCGGGTTGATCACGTTGTTGGCGCCTGCCTGGCGCGCGAGTAGTTCATTATCCTGCGCGCGGATGACGACGCTGATCGGCACCTTGGGCGACAAGTGGCGGACGGTGAGGACCATCAGGATCGACGTATCATCGCGCCCCGCCGACACCAGCACCGCCTGCGCCCGCGCGATATGGACGTCGATCAACGTGTCGTCGTTCGATGCGTCGGCCTGGAGCACGTTGCAGCCCATCGCCTCGGCCTCTTCGATCCGCGATGCCGACTGGTCGATGACGACGATGCAGGTGGGGTCGGTGCCGCGCGCGATCAGTTCGCGAACCGCTTCGCTGCCGCTGATGCCGAAGCCGAGGACAACGATATGGTCGGTGAGCTTTGCCTGGATGCGGGCCATACGCCATTTTTCCCATGTGCGTTTGAGGACGAAATTATAGGCGGTGCCAACGAAGATAAACAACACCGCGATGCGGATCGGGGTGACGATCACTGCCTCGATCAAGCGCGAGCGGTCGGACACCGGGGCGATGTCGCCAAAGCCGGTGGTGGTGACCGAAATCATCGTGAAATAGACGACGTCGAGGAAGCTGATGTGGCCGTCATGGCTGTCTTTGAGGCCTGCGCGGTCGATCCAATGGACCAACACGACAATGCCGATGAGGAAAAAGGCGAGGCTGAGCCGCGCGAGGACGTCGGCCCACACGGGCCATTTGCTGGCGCGCTTCAGTGGCTGAAAGCGGTGCTGGAGCTTGAGCTTTTGCACGGGGCGTTTGCTCATCGGGGCGGTAATTGCTTCATCGGATCAACGGGTATGCGATTTTTGCGCAGCTGGAAATGGAGTTGCGACGTCTGGACCTGTCCCGTTGCACCGGCGCGGCCGATGACGTCGCCCGTCCGCACCGCCTGGCCGCGTTGCACGTCGATGCGCGCGGCGTGGCCATAAGCGCTGACCCAGCCGCCGCCATGGTTGATCAGGATTAGCCCGCCATAAACGCCGATCTGGTCGCCGGCATAGGCCACGACGCCGTCGGCGGTGGCGCGGATCGGGGTGCCGGCTGCGACGGCGATGTTGATGCCGTCGCTGACCTTGCCCGGCGCGAGCGAGCCGAAGCGCGCGAGGATCGGGCCGTTGAGCGGCCAGGCGAAGCGGCCGGTGAAGGCGGCGGGGGCGGCGATGGCGGTGGTCACAGGCTGGCGCGGCGCGGCGTTGCCCGCGGTCGGACGGCTGCTTTCGGCGAGCGCGGGCTGGCTGCCGGTGACGATGTCATCGATGTCGAGGGTGAAGGCGGCGGCGCGGGCGCCGACGTTGACGGGGCCGGACGGCGCGGCGCGCGCATCGGAGGGCAGGCGAAGCCGCTGGCCGACGCGCAATATATAGGGTTCGGCCAGCGCGTTGATCGTGATGATCTCACCCCATTCGGCGCCATAGGCGCGCGCGATGCTGATCCCGGTCTCACCGGCGCCGACGCGGTGGTAGAGACCGGCGGGGACGCGCAGCTGCTGGCCGGGGCGCAGGGTGAAGGGTGGGGTCAGGTCGTTTTCCAGCGCGAGGGCTTCGCACCCCGCGCCGCTCATCTCGCCGATCGCGCGCAGCGTGTCGCCCGGGCGGACGGTGTAGCTGCTCGCGCGGACCTGCACCGCGTTGGTGGCTACGGATTTCAGAGTCCAAGTCGGTCGAGCATCGCCGCCGACGACGTCGCTTGCCGATTGGCGTTCGAAGTCGAAGCTATCGGGGACAGGCGGCGGTGCTGGGGTCGGCGCGATGGGGCGTGGCGGCGGGGCAGGGGCCGCGGGGATGCAACCGGCAAGCAGCACGGCGCCCAGCAACACCCCGACATGATGTCTGATTTCCCCCACGCGCCGCTTTTGCCAAAGGAAGCGGGCGGTGGCTAGACCCAAAGCCGTCGCCCCCGCGAAGGCGGGGGCCGCGAGAGGCCATATGCCTTCGTCGCCGCGTAAACCGACAGCGGCCCCCGCCTTCGCGGGGGCGACGACTTAGCCTGCGTAAGCGCTCCGCAACGCCGCCAGCGACGCATCATGCGTCAGATCGAGCTGGAGCGGGGTGACCGAGATATAGCGGTCGTCGATCGCCTCGAGGTCGCTGTCATGCCCCGGCGAATGTTCGATACCGTGCAGCCCGAACCAGTAATAGCGATAGCCGCGCGGGTCGGTGCCCTCGACGATCGAGCCGCGGCCATAATCGTGGAAACCCTGCCGCGTCACCCGGATACCACGCACGTCGGCGGCGGGAATCGCGGGGAAGTTGATGTTGATCAGCGTGCGCGGCGCCATGTCCATCGCGAGCAGCGGGCGCAGCACCTGCACCCCCCAGGTTTCGGCCGGGGCGAACGGCACGGTGTCGCCCATGCCTTCCTTGGCATAGACCTGGCTGAGCGCGATCGAAGGAATGCCTGCGAGCGCGCCCTCGATCGCCGCTGAGACGGTGCCCGAATAGGTGACATCGTCGCCGAGGTTGGCGCCGCGATTGACCCCCGACAGGATCAGGTCTGGCTTGTCGGGCATCAGCTTGCCGATCGCCATCATCACCGAGTCGGTTGGCGTCCCGCTGCACGAAAAACGCCGTTCGTCGTGCTGGCGGATGCGGACCGGGCGCGACAGGGTGAGCGAGTGGCCGGCGCCCGACTGTTCCTCGGCGGGGGCGCAGACCCAGATGTCGTCGCTGAGCTGGCGCGCGATCGCTTCGAGTATGGCGAGGCCGGGGGCGTGGTAGCCGTCGTCATTGGTGAGGAGGATGCGCATTGTTTTTCTCTCTTCCCCGTTCGCCCTGAGCTTGTCGAAGGGCCGTTCTTTCTTTTGGCGTTCAAGAAAAACGGTGCTTCGACAAGCTCAGCACGAACGGATTTTTACGGGGTCAGGCGCGTGATCCCGCCCATGTACGGCAGCAGCGCGTCGGGAACGATGACACTGCCATCCGCCTGCTGATAATTCTCCAGCACCGCCACCAGCGTGCGGCCCACGGCCAGCCCCGATCCGTTCAGCGTATGCACAAACTCATTGCTCTTGCCGCCGTCACGCCGGAAGCGCGTGTTCATGCGCCGCGCCTGGAAATCGCCGCAGTTCGAGCAGCTCGAAATCTCGCGATAGGCGTTCTGGCCGGGCAGCCAAACCTCAAGGTCATAGGTCTTGCGCGCCGCAAAACCCATGTCGCCCGCGCAAAGCAGCATCTTGCGATACGGCAGTTCCAGCGCTTCGAGGATCGTTTCGGCGGCGCGCGTTTTGCGCTCCAGCTCGGCGTCGCTGTCTTCGGGGCGGACGATCGACACCAGCTCGACCTTCCAGAACTGGTGCTGGCGGATATAGCCACGCGTATCGCGCCCCGCCGACCCAGCTTCGGAACGGAAGCAGGGGGTGAGCGCCGTCATGCGGATCGGCAGGTCTGCCTCGGGTAAAATCTCTTCGCGCACCGCGTTGGTCAGGCTCATCTCCGACGTCGAGATCAGCCAGCGCCCATCGGTGGTCTGGAACAGATCCTCGCGGAATTTGGGGAGCTGCGTCGTACCGAATGCGGCCTCGTCCCGGACCATCAGCGGCGTCGCGCATTCGGTGTAGCCCGCGTCATTGGTCTGCCGGTCGATCATATACTGGCCGAGCGCGCGTTCGAGCCGCGCCATCTGGCCCTTCAGGAACGCAAAGCGAGCGCCCGACATCTTCGCGGCGGTTTCGAAATCGAGCCCAAGCGCGGGGGCGAAATCGGCATGTTCCTGCGGCGCGAAGTCGAAGCTGCGCGGGGTTCCCCAGCGCGAAATTTCGACATTGCCGTCTTCGTCCTCGCCATCGGGGACATCGGCGGCGGGCAGGTTGGGGAGCGCGGCGAGAATGTCTTGCAGCGCGGCAAGCTGTTCGCGCTCGGCATTTTCCTTGTCGGGCAGCGAGGCCTTGAGCGTCGCGACTTCGGCCTTGAGTGCCTCGGCTTTGTCCTTGTCGCCCTGCGCCATCGCCTGGCCGATCAGCTTCGACACTTCGTTGCGGCGCGCCAGCGAAGCCTGAATCTCGGTCTGCAAGGCGCGCACCGACGCGTCGGCGGCCAGGATTTGGGCGGACAGGGGTTCGAGACCGCGGCGCGCGAGGCCGGCGTCGAAGGCTTGCGGGTCTTCCCGGATCAGGCGGATATCGTGCATGGCCGCGCTATGGCGTTGCTGGGCAAGCGGTGCAAGCCTGTCCTTGTGCGATCCTCCCTGTGGCGCAGCCATGGGGAGGTGGCAGCGCGAAGCGCTGACGGAGGGGCTTTGACGCTGACGTTGCCGCCCCTCCACCACTTGCTTCGCAAGCGGTCCCCCTCCCCATGGCTGCGCCACAGGGAGGATTGTTAGCCAACGGCCCTGCGCAAGCCCGATCGCGGCCATGAAAAAAGGGCCGCCCCGAAAGGCGGCCCTTCAGTATGGTGGTCCGGGTTAGCCCCCCCCCGACCTCCAGTGGATCGCTTACGCCGCGTCGGCGTCTTTGTCGTTGCGGTTGGCGGCGCGGCGGCGCGCGACCAGCGCGACGGCGGCGGCGCCGAACAACAGCATCATCGGCGGCGCCGGAACCGGGGTCGGGGTGCCCGACGAGGTGCTGGTGGTGCCGCCCGAGCTGGACGACGACGAAGAAGATGACGACGAGCTGCTGCTCGACGATGACGAACCGGTGCTGCCCGTGCTCGTGCTGCCGGTCGAACCCCAGCTGCTGCTGCCGCCGGTCGCGCCCGAAGAGGTTGCGCCGCTCGACGTGCTGCTGCTCGACGAAGACGACGAGCTGGACGACGAACTGCTCGACCCGCCCGAGCTGCTGCTGGAGCCGCCCGAGCTACCGCTCGAACCGTTCGAGCCACCCGAGCTGCCGTGCGACGAACTGCCCCAGCTCGAGCTGCCATGCGAACTACCGTGCGACGAGCCGCCCTTGGACGAATTGCCGCCCGACGAGGACGAGCTCGACGAGGAGGAAGAAGAGGAGGAACTCGACGACGAGCTGCTGCTCGAAGAAGACGTGCTGACGTTGCCCGATGAGGTCGAGACGTTACCCGATGAGGTGCTGACATTGCCCGACGAGGTCGAAACGCCGCCGGTCGAGGTGCTGACACCGCCAGTCGAGGTCGAAACGCCGCCGGTGGAAGTCGAAACCCCGCTCGACGTGCTCACGCTGCCGGTGGACGTCGAAACGCCACCCGTCGAGGTCGAGGTGCTGACCCCGCCGGTCGAGGTCGACACGCCGCCCGAGGTGCTGCTGCTGGTCGTGCTGAGCCCGCCGGTGGTCGTCGAGGTGACCACCACGCTGCCGCCGCTGCCACCGCTGCTGCCGCCAAAGAAACCGCCGAAGAAGCCGCCGCCGAAACCGCCGCCAAAGCCGCCGCCGATCACAGCGACTCCGCCGCTGCCGCCGCCGCCCTCAAATCCGCCGCGCGGGAAGGGGGCGTAGGGGATCGGGGGAAGGGGAATCGTCTGCGTCACCACCTGCGTCTGCGGGGTCGCGGTGCGGATGATGCGCTTCGTCGTGACGACGCGGCGGACCCGCTTGACCGGTTTGCGCGCCGCGTGGCGCTTGCGAACAACCTTTTTGCCGACGCAGGGCGAGCAGGACTTGACCGTCTGGGCCCGCGCCTTGGGCACGTCGGTAATCTGCATCGCGCCGGTACCGATCAGCGCACCGCCACAGGTGCAGGCGCAAAGCTTAGCAAGGGCCATTCGGACAGACATAGGTTTCTCTTTCTTTCCCGTTGCAGGTGCAAAGCGTCATCCACCGACACCCGTTTCACCTTCGCTATACCCCAAAAGGTCAAAGCTTTGCGAACACGGCAATTGCGTTAACCGCGTTTGCCTGTCCGACAGCGGGAAAAGGAGGTCGGAATCAACCCAAATCACCGTTCTTGTCCCAAAATAGTACGGAAACTGCAATGATTCTATGCGATTGGTTAACCTTCGGTCCTAAATCGGGCTCGATCACGGGGCGATGCGGGTCGCAATCGATTGATAAGAATCACGCTGCGTGCCTTCTCCGTTCAGCCGCGCTTCACGCCCCGTCGCTATCGGCTGCTTCGGCGCTTGTATCGCAACCAGCGGCTGGTTATAGGCGCGCCACTCCCTGCGCCGCTTGGCGGACCGCAGGGTGACAGGAAAGGACGCGAGAGCCCCTCATGCCGACCAAGATTGCCGACATTGGTGCCGACGCGCTGCGCGCAGCCAAATCAAATCTCGATACGGATTATGTTCCTCGCGACGACGAAGAGTTTATGAACGAGCGGCAGCAGGATTATTTCCGGGGCCTGCTGCTCGCCTGGAAAAAGTCGATCCTGACCGAATCCGAATCAACCCTCGCGCATTTGCAGGACGGACCGCTGCGCGAACCCGATCTGGCTGACCGCGCGTCGAGCGAAACCGACTGGGCCATCGAACTGCGCACCCGCGACCGTCAGCGCAAGCTGATCGCCAAGATCGATTCGGCGATCCGCCGCATCGACGAGGGGGAATATGGCTATTGCGCGGTGACCGGCGAGCCGATCTCGCTCGCCCGCCTGCAAGCGCGCCCGATCGCGACGATGACGCTGGAAGCGCAGGAGCGCCACGAGCGCAACGAACGGATTTCGCGCGAAGATTGATCCGCGTTGGGACGAAGCGCCCAATTGTGCTTCGGCAATTTACATTTCGGCAATGGCTGCGCTCTAGATTCCGATCCCTGACAATCAACGCGGGGAATGGGTCGCAATGGATTCGCGTGGGCCGGTAACGGTAGATGAAGAAGTAGCAGCGCTGTCGCGCGGCGCCGATCGGGACAGCCTGTTCATGCAGGCCGGACTGATCGTGCCGGGTCGCGCCGATCCGGTCGTGGTGCGCGTGCGCAACCTGTCGCCGGGTGGCATGCTGGCCGAGGGCAAGGTGCGCGTCGAACAGGACGCGGCGGTCGAAATCGAGCTGAACAACGTAGGCCCGGTACCCGGCCGCGTCGTGTGGGCGGGCGAGGGCAAGTTCGGCATCGCCTTCGATCATCAGATCGATCCGCAGGCGGTGCGTCGTCAGGTGGCAAAGCAGTCCGATCTGCCGCCGCATCTGCGGCGCTCGGGCCTCGAACGGGGGCCGCTGTACCGCCGACGCTGATGCGTCCTGCATAGGGCGGCACCAGCGGGGCGGTAGCGAGTAGCGATCGTCAGGCGATCGCGAGCATCTCTTCTTTGAGTTTCAGCTTTTGCTTTTTCAGTTGCGCCAGCGCCGCCATGTTGGGCGCCGGTCGCCGCTCTTCATTCGCAATTTTCTCGTCGAGGTTCGCGTGACGCGACTTCAGGGCGGAAAGATGCGACGTGCTCATGGGCCATTCTCCTTTTCGACTC
>Ga0265296_1002196_pt1 | contig 20216 bp, 15 predicted proteins | sample MunlanPumphouse1_FD_189073 | JGI IMG/M metagenome (GOLD analysis project Ga0265296, IMG submission 189073) | Groundwater microbial communities from a municipal landfill in Southern Ontario, Canada - Pumphouse #1 | ecosystem: Environmental > Aquatic > Deep subsurface > Groundwater | place...
ACTTCATTTCTTTGTAAAATTACAGAATTATTTTAATCGTAACGCGAGTTTTATGAGGAAATAACCATTTAACAATTAAAGGGCACCTCTAATCCGCCACGGCGGACCTCATCGTCATTGCGAACCATGAGGTACGAAATGGGAAGCAATCTTATGCAGTATGCTTTCCCGAAACTTCTGGATTGAGATTGCTTCGGTCGTACCTTCCTCGCAATGACGTTCTTATTGAGTTTTTAGAGAATGCCCTTTGATCATTGAAGTTTATTCCTCAATCTCATTCTTTTTATCAGAAATATACCTTTTCCATTTTTCAATGACAGTTTGCATATCGGGCGGTAATTCTGAATCGAAGAAAATATATTTGCCGCTTGCAGGATGGATAAAACCAAGTGATTTTGCATGCAGTGCCTGGCGCGGAAGAAGTTTAAAGCAATTCTCAACGAATTGCTTGTATTTTGTAAATGTAGTCCCTTTCAAAATTATGTTACCTCCATAAGTTTCATCATTGAAAAGCGGGTGTCCGATATATTTCAGATGTGTCCGGATCTGGTGAGTGCGTCCGGTTTCAAGTTGGCATTCGATTAATGTAATATAGCCGAAACGTTCAATAACCTTGTAATGTGTAATGGCCGGTTTGCCGCTTTTACCGTCAGGGAAAACGGTCATCACCTTTCTGTCTTTAGGATTTCGTCCGATATTTCCTGTGATGGTTCCTTCATCTTCAGTAAAGTCACCCCATACAAGCGCGTGGTATTTCCTGGTAATGGTGTGATCGAAGAATTCTTTTGCCAGTTTCGCTTGTGCAAGTTCATTTTTGGCAATCAATATTATTCCTGAAGTATTTTTATCAATGCGATGCACTAGAAATGGCTTGATTTCTTCTTCCTTTTTATTCAGGATGTTTTGAAAATGATATACGAGTGCATTTACCATAGTTCCTGTAAAATTACCATATCCCGGATGGACTACCAATCCCGGCTCTTTATTCAGAACGATAATATCGTCGTCTTCATAAACAATATTTATTGGAATATTCTCAGGGATCAGTTCAGTTTCACGCGGAGGATGTGCAAGAACAATGGATATGATATCGTTTGGCTTTACTTTGTAATTGGGCTTTACAGGGTTATCGCCCACAAGAATATTCCCGGCATGAGCTGCATTCTGGATTTTATTTCTGGAAACACCTTCTATGCGGAGCATCAGGAATTTGTCGATCCGCAGGAGGTTTTGTCCTTTATCAACAACAAAGCGGTAATGTTCGTACAACTCCTGCTCTTCGTCAAGGACTTCAAATTCTTCAGACATGGGGTAATTGGGAATTATTTAATGTTTGTCCATAAACTCGAAATATTGAAAATCAGCATTTGCCCCAACCCTAAAGGGAGTGCTGATTTTCAATGACTTTCCCTTTAGGGATCAAGGGCAAAAAAGTCATTGAAAATATTTTTACTGACTTTATGGACAGACTTTATTTAACAATTATCAATTTGGTAATATACCAATTTGAATTATCTTTCGTATTTACGCAGAGCAGGTATATCCCATTTTGTAAGCCGGAAACATTGATGCTTTTTGAATATGGCAAAGTGTGCAACAGGCTGCCCCGAAGGTCAAATAATTGAACAGTAAGTTCAGATTTGACCTGATCCATTGAAGGAGGAAGAACAATGAAGATATTTTCACCATTTGAAGGATTTGGATAAACTTTTATTTTTTCTGCATTTGCAATTGTTTCTTCAACTCCTGTTGTTATTGGAAGGGTTTTGCCAACAACAGGCCTGATCATTAAAGCGCCTTGATACATGCTGTTAAACCATCCATTTCCTGTATTGTAGAAAATTTTATCATGTTTATCGGAATTCATGTCAAACCCAATGTTAAGATTATCGGCAGTAACCTGCTTCCAGCCAACATAAAAAGTTCCGTTTAAAACGAGTGTGGTGTCATCTATTCTGTATGTATGGAATTTGTTCAGGCTGTCTTCATAAAACGGTTTATAGCCTGATTTCTGGTAAATGATGTTGCCAGGGTTGTTGCTTGCATCGTCCCAGATTGTCAGGTGAAAATACTGCTGACTCGCATTGTTAAGTGTTTGATTAAAAAACATCTTAACCGCATGAAGTGTGTCAGCCTGATTGAGATGGAATTGATATGCAAGCATAGAGTTTGCAGGGGTAAGTCCATAACCGGCCTCCGGAACTCCATCATCATAAGCATAATAATTATAAAAGTGCTGATTATAAATAATTGTATCATTTTTTTTACAAATATCCGGAAAAGTAGTTGTATTATTAATATGAGTAATCGTAAAATCGGCACTATCTTTTGTTGATGAAGGAAAAACAAAACAAACTGCCGGACGTGCATGTGGTTGATATGTTTGATATCCGGAAACATTAAATGGATCAACGTTTCCAACACCACCATTCCCACATGGTGGAGGCATAATACCACATGTCGTATCATCAACTGACCAAGTGCCGCCAACTTCTTTAACAATGTATTGATAACAGGATTGGATCGTATCATTATATAAATTCGATATGGTCAAATACAAAGTATCTTTCATTTCACCAGCAGGATTAACATTAAACTGGGTCCATGGCATGGAATAATAGTTTTTCAGAACAGATGGAGCAGGTTCCACAAAAGCGAGGTCTTGATAAATACTGTCAGCCTTGCTGCGTAATTTATTCAGATAAACATAATCAATATTCCAGATATCAACATTGCCTGCAGCCCAGCTTGGTTGCCCACTGTTGGCAAGGCTGGCGTAATTATAAAATCTGAACTGGAAACCTTTATGAAAGTAATTAGCGGTATCAGTAAGAGGTATCATTACCTGTTTAAAATAAACATTGTTGTACATGCTCTGAAACTGCAGCAATGTATAACCCTTTGAACTCCAGATGTGGTTCCATGAGCTTGTTTTCGGAGAATAAAATTCAAGAACAAGCGAATCATCAGGTTCCGGGGCATTCCCGATCCCTTGCGGTTGATAGTAAAAGCTAAAATAAACCGAATCGCTTATATGCAGCGGGCCAGGACTGATTCCAAACATGGAATCAAGCCTGATGGGATTGGAGGTAAGTGTATCTGCTGTAAAACCATAAGAATTAGCATCTGTGTAAAGAGCGCCCGTATCGTTAATAGCATCAAAAGTTGCAACGCCAACTGTGGGTGGGGAAACAGGATATGAAGAATTGATAAACACATTCTTGTCTGCCCAGAGAGAATCAGATGGAAAAATTCCCGAACCGGAAAAATCATCAAAAAAAGGCAATGTAAGCATCATATTGCTTTTCGCTGGTTTTGCTTTGATTGATTTGAAGTTGGCTTTAACAACAGGATTGGTGTAAAGCCCTGTTAAGATTTCCTGGCTGAATGAGAGTGCCGGAAATGCAAACAGCGCAAGTAAAAGAAATATCTTATTTTTCATCGGAGATGGTATCGTTTTTATATTTTTTTAAAAATGCATCGAAATTGAATTTCTTATCGGATTTATACCAAATATCAACGCTGCTTCCAAGTGTGATGGGCGATTTTTTTGAATAAGCAGGGTTTTGCTTGTAAACCTTTGCATTGGTAGTATCAGCGCCGTCTTCAAAAATTTCTTCTCCAACATTAAGTGAATATTTATTTATCAGTTTAATGGCTTCATCGCGTGTTTTACCAAGCAGGAATGGTACAGTGGTTTTTTCATTATTTTCCCCCTTCCCTATTATAAGGTTGATCAGCGATCCTTTTTCGATTATTGTTCCGGCTTCAATAATCTTGCCTTTATATTTTTGCTTTAATACAGCGTTGTGGGCAATATCGGGAACATATTCAAGTTTTCCTACTTTCAGTCCGTATGTTTCAAGAACGGCAATAGTCTGGCGTAATGTGAGGTCTTTCAGATCCGGCATAACAGTGCGTTCAGGGAGTTTTGCAATTACAGTGATGTAAATTTTTCTTCCGCTTTTTACTTTGGAATTTGCATAAGGATCCTGGCTGATAACCGTGCTTTTTTTTCCTTTGGAATCATATACAGAGTCTATAATTTCATAATCAAGATGGCGTTCAGATAAATAATCATCCAATTCTTCAATTTTCAACCCGGTAAGATCAGGAACGGTAATCTCTTCACCATGATGAGTAAAAAAACCGAGAAACAAAGTTGCAATCCATACCAATATAACGGTTCCTAAAATGGACAACGCCAATTGGATAAAAAAGGTCCTGCTTTTAAAAAACTTTACCAGACTCATTTATTGCAATAATGTTTGAATAATATTAAACAGTGAAAGAAAAAAAATATTGTTACAAGGCAAAGTTAAAAATTTAAATCGAATAATTATCTTTGCATATATGATATTACAAACGAAACGAATAAAATCAATATCCTATGAAAAAAAATATAGCGTTAGTTACTGGTGGCGATTCGGGAGAATCGGTTATTTCGCTTCAAAGTGCAAAGATCATCAAGGAGAACATTGATAAAGAAAAATTCAATGTTTATACCATTCTTTTAACAGGGAAGACATGGACATATTTGTCAGAAAACAATACCGAAACTGCTGTCGATAAGAACGATTTTAGCATTACGGATAACGACAGTAAAATTAAATTCGACTGCGTATTTATTGCTATTCATGGCACTCCCGGTGAAGATGGAAAACTGCAGGGATATTTTGACATGATGGGCATTCCGTATACTTTTTCGGGTGTGATCTCTTCTTCACTTACATTCAATAAAAACTATTGTCAATTGCTTGCAAATGAATATGGCGCTACAATAGCAAAATCCATTTTGATTAAAAAAGGAGAGCGATACAAAATTGAAGAAGTAATTTCAAAAACAGGACTGCCATGCTTCGTAAAACCTAATAATGGAGGATCAAGTATCGGAATGTCGAAAGTATTAAAAGCAGACAAGCTGGAAGATGCCATCAATATTGCTTTTAATGAAGACAATGAAGTTCTGATCGAAGAATTTATTGAAGGCACAGAGGTTACATGCGGTATCCTTCAGAAAAAAAATGAATTGATCGCTTTACCCTTAACAGAGATTGTGAGCAAGAATGAATTCTTTGATTACAAATCCAAATACGATCCTCTTCTTGCTGATGAAATCACTCCTGCCAGAGTTTCCGATGAAATACATAAAAAATGCAAAGAGCTTTCATTGCATTTATTCAGGAAATTTAATTGCAGAGGAGTTGCACGCTTTGATTATATCGTAAAAAACAACACGCCATATTTTCTGGAAGTGAACACTATTCCCGGATTAACCGCTGCCAGTTTAGTGCCTAAGCAAGCTAAAGCTATGGGGATTTCGTTGAAAGAACTTTTTACAACATTGATTGAAAATGTTTTGTAACTACTCCTCAATAAAAATAATCCCAAAAACCACAGAGACACAGAGACCACAGAGACACACGGAAATGATTACTCAAAAATACATATATGAAATTTCATACAAAATAATTGGTTGTGCTATTGAAGTGCACAAACACCTGGGACCAGGATTGCTCGAATCGGTTTATGAGCCGTGTTTTATTGATGAAATGAGAAGCAATGGATTGTTTGTAAAGTCACAAATATATGTTCCTGTACACTACAAAGGAAAAGATTTGGGCGGAAGTTTAAAACTTGATTTGCTCGTAAACGATTTAATAATTGTTGAAGAGAAAGCAGTAGAACAGATGATTCCATTGTATGAAGCGCAACTTTTATCGTATTTGAAACTTACAGGGAAACCAAAAGGATTGCTGATAAATTTTAATTGTGAAAACATCACAGAACAATTAGTATCGCTTGTTACAGAACAGTTTGCAAAGCTGCCCAAAAATTAATCTCTGTGAAACTCCCTGATCTCTGTGTCTCTGTGGTGAGTAGTTTCTAAAATTATAAAGTATGAAGCTTTTATTTGCTACAAATAACCGGTATAAATTAAAAGAAATTCAGAATATTATTCCCGCAGGAATTGAAATTATTAGCTTGGCGGATATCGGCTGCATGGAAGATATTCCCGAAACCGGCAACAGCATTGATGCCAACGCATCCGAAAAAGCATTTTTTGTTTATAACAAATATAATATCGATTGTTTTGCCGACGACACCGGATTAGAAATTGAAGCGCTGAAAGGCGGTCCCGGTGTGTATTCCGCGAGGTATGCCGGAGAAGGATGCTGTTTTGAAGACAATATTAATAAGGTGTTATTTGAAATGCGGGGTGTTTCAAATCGCAAAGCATGCTTCAGAACAGTCATTTCACTGATCATTGATGGAAAAGAGAAACAGTTTGAAGGAAGGATTGATGGCTTGATACTTTCTGAAAAGCACGGACATGAAGGTTTTGGATACGATCCTGTTTTTCTTCCGGATGGTTTTGATCAGACTTTTGCAGAAATGCCGCCTGATTTAAAAAATCGTATAAGTCACAGGGGCTTGGCAGTGCAAAAACTTGTACATTATTTTGAATCAATTGATAAATATAAAAAAGATATTTTGAAGCCTGCTATATGAAAGAGTATTCTAATGCTTAAAATCCTCTTTTTTATTTGTCGGGGCGAGAAGACTCGAACTTCCGACCCCTTGCACCCCATGCAAGTACGCTAGCCAACTGCGCCACGCCCCGATTTATTCCACAAAATTTCTACAAATATAAGACAAATAAAAATTGACATCGATAAAATTTCTTTTTATAAATTGCCCGATGAACTGTTTTTGCTAACTTTACGCCACTTTTATTTTAATGAATATCCGTATTTGTACCTAAAAATTAATTAACTATATGAAAATCAATTTATTTACCCCTAACCCTAAAGGGAGCAAATTGATTTTCTTCACACCCTTTAGGGACGGGGTAAATGAAGAAAATCAATTGAAGCAATTAGACACATAAACGGATATTCATATTTATTTTTTATGATGAAAAGATCGATCCTGATATCTATATACACATTTTTACTGACCTTTTTCTCAAACGCCCAGCAACCTGCCAAATTCACTATAAACGGATATGTAAAAGACGCATCCACCGGCGAATATTTGATGGGCGCAAATGTTTATGTAAAAGAAACGATGAAGGGTGTGCAAACCAACCAATACGGATATTTTGCCCTGTCTATAGAAAAAGGCTCATATACACTGATCGTATCTTATTTGGGCTATATGGAATATTCTGAAAAAATTAACATGGACCAGAATCTTAAAATTAACATCACTCTTCAGAAAAAAGTTATTACCGCCAAGGAACTGTTAGTTACCGGCGAAAAAGAAGATAAGAACACTACCAGTACCAACATGGGCAAAGTACAATTAGAAGTGGAAAAAATAAAAACCCTGCCTGCTTTTATGGGAGAAGTGGATGTAATGAAGACCATCCAGCTTACACCCGGCGTGCAAAATGCAGGTGAAGGAAACAGTAGTTTTTATGTACGTGGAGGGGGTCCCGATCAAAACCTTATTCTTCTTGACGAAGCGGTAGTATATAATGCATCGCATCTCTTTGGATTTTTCTCTGTTTTTAATGCAGATGCCGTTAAAAATATCGAACTTACAAAAGCAGGAATGCCGGCGAATTTCGGAGGAAGGCTTGCATCGGTTCTCAACATTAATATGAAAGAAGGAAATAATAAAAAATACCAGGTGGATGGAGGAATCGGAGTGATATCATCGCGCCTTACCGTGCAGGGACCTCTGAAGAAAGATACAAGCTCTTTCATTGTTTCGGCAAGAAGGACATACATTGATTTGCTGATAAAACCCTTTGTAAAAAAAACATCCGACTTTAAAGGAACAGGTTATTATTTTTATGACCTTAATACAAAAATGAATTACCGCCTGTCCGATAAAGACCGCGTTTTTCTCAGCGGATATTTTGGAAGGGATATCTTTACTATGAATAGTAGAGATTTGAGTTTTAAAAATTCCATTTCATGGGGAAATGCTACTTCATCATTCCGATGGAACCATGTATTCGGTCCTAAATTATTTCTCAACACTTCTTTGATTTTCAGCGATTATAAATTTGAAATGGGAATAACCCAAAGCGAATACGACATAAAACTTTATTCAGGAATCACAGATTATAACGCAAAATTCGATTTCAATCTGTTTCCAAATATAAAACACAACATAAAATACGGTGGAACTTATACGTACCATATTTTTACTCCCAACAACGCAACTGCCAAGTCGAGCGGAGTGGAACTCGACCTTGGTAAAGAAGTAAGATTATTTTCGAACGATGCGGCTATTTATATTAATGACGAGTATGAACTGAACAAGAAATTTAAAATCAACGGCGGGGCTCGTTATACGTTCTTTGAACCCGTAGGTCCATTCAACCGTTATATTACAAACCTTACAGGACAAATATCAGACACAATCCATTATAACAGGTTTGAAAAGATAAAAATCTATAATCATGTAGAACCGAGAATATCAATCAGATATGTTTTGAATACAGTATCTTCTATAAAAGCATCTTTCACTCAAAATTATCAGTACATTCACCTGGCTTCGGTTACGGCTGTTTCTTTGCCAACTGATGTATGGGTGCCAAGTACTGAGATAGTAAAACCCCAGTTCGGGACACAATACTCTCTCGGATATTTCAGGAATTTCAGAAAAAATATGTTCGAAACTTCCGTTGAAGTTTATTATAAAGACATGAAGAACCAGATAGAATTTAAGGAAGGCGCTTTACCTGAAGACAACGTAAAAAACAATACGGACAATAATTTTACTTTCGGCAAAGGATGGTCTTATGGCGCTGAGTTTTTTATAAACAAGCGTACGGGGCAATGGACAGGCTGGGTGGGTTATACACTTTCCTATACAAAACGTGAATTTCCGGGAATCAACCAGGGCATCGAATATTGGGCAAAATACGACAGGAAGCATGATGTTTCGGTAATTGTATCGTATGAATTTAATGACCACTGGACGTTTTCTGCAATATGGGTTTATGCTACCGGCAACACAATGACTCCGCCTGTTTCAAGATATTTTATGGGAGGTCAGATAATAACCGAATACGGTCATGTGAACTCATTCAGAATGCCCGCATATCACAGGATGGACATCTCAGCCACTTATACCGGCAAAAAACATAAAAAATATGAATCAAGCTGGAACTTCTCCATATACAATGTTTACAACCGGTACAACCCTTATTATATATATTATGATACCAAAGGCAGCGCTTATAATTTTCATCTTGAAACACAAGCCAAACAGGTTTCGCTGTTTCCTATTTTGCCTTCGGTTACATGGAATTTTAAATTTTAGTCAGATGTTACACAAATCCAATACGTCATTGCGAAGGAGGTACGACTGAAGCAATCTGCAAAATAGAAAAGTTTTGGATTAGTGAGATTGCTTCTGATTGCTTAGTGCAATCCTCGCAATGACGAACGAGTATAAATAATGACAAGAAAAATGCGTGTTTGCGTAACATGAGATTTTAACTTTAATTTATTCTTATGAAAATAGTAAAACTCATTTCCTTATTGATAATAGTATTGACTATTGTATTCTATTCCTGCGAAAAAGAAATAACAATTGATTTACCACAGGCTGAAGAAAAAATTGTGGTAGAAGGTTGGATAGACCAGAATGATTATCCGATTGTATTTTTAACAAAGAATTTACCATATTTCGGAACTGTAGATTCTGCAATGTTATTCAACATAATTATTCAGGATGCAACTGTAATTGTAACGGATGGTGTTACCATTGATACTCTTAAACTGATACCACTTCCTGATTTCAATTACTTTCCCCCTATTTATTACAAAGGATCAAAAATCAAAGGAGAAATAAATAAAACATATTTCCTTACAGTAAAAGCTCAGGGAAAAACGCTAACATCCAAAACAACTATTCCTCCTCCTGTTTATCCAGACAGTGTTTGGTTTAAAGTAGAACCACAGCAGGATAATCTTGGTTATTTGTGGGGTCGTTTTACCGATCCTCCTGAATTAGGTAATTATTACAGGCTTTTCACAAAAAGACTTGGTAAAGACAAGCGATATATACCGGTTTTAGGTTCCATTTACGATGACAAATTTTTTAACGGGCAGAGTTTTCAATTCTCTATGATGCGGGGAGTAGTATCTACAACCGACCAAACAGTTGATCCGGAATTCGGATTTTTCAAGATCGGTGATACAATTGGCGTAAAAATCTGTACTATTGACAAAGCCCACTATGATTTTTGGCGCACTGCTGAAGGTGAGATGTATTCAGGAGGTAATCCTTTTGCCACTCCAACACAAATTGTAACAAATATTGAAGGCGAAGGGCTTGGTGTGTGGGGAGGATACGGCGTTTATTGCGACATGGTTATTGCAAAATAATGTAACTACTCCGTCCACAGCAAAAATAAAACGCCACAGATTACACAGATTAAATTATGAAAAAATTCATATACAAAGACGAAACATATATACTGCAAACAGGATAAATTTGTACATTTTGAATAGGTCTTTGGTTTATAGTCAGGGCTGCCAGTTTGCCTGCCTACCGTCAGCAGGGTTTTAGGTTAATGGTCTTGGGTTAGTACCATTAACCATTGACTTTTAATCCCGCATATGCAGGACTGCCCTAAACCAAAAACAACAGACTAATTTTATAATCTGTGTAATCTGTGGCTGTATTTAAGTTGCTGAGTAGTTGCAAATAATTTATTGTTTTTTTAAAACATTGTAAACATGACAGAAAATACTGAAAAAACCAAATGCCTTATAATCGGCTCCGGACCTGCCGGATATACTGCAGCTATCTATGCTGCACGGGCAGACCTTAAACCTGTGTTATACCAGGGGTTACAGCCGGGCGGGCAACTGACTATTACTGCCGAAGTAGAGAATTTTCCGGGCTATCCAGAAGGAATATCCGGTACTGCTATGATGGAGGACTTCCACAAACAGGCAGCCCGTTTCGGGACAGACATACGTTGGGGAAGTATTACAGAAGTTGATTTTTCAAAAAGGCCTTTCACCATAAAAGCTGATGACGGCAAGATCATACTGGCAGAAACAGTAATCATTGCTACCGGAGCATCAGCACGATGGCTTGGAATTGGGTCTGAATCAAAATTCAGCGGATACGGTGTTTCCGCATGTGCCACCTGCGACGGTTTTTTTTATAAAGGAAAAGTGGTTGCTGTAATCGGAGGTGGTGATACAGCCGCCGAAGAGGCTACATATCTTGCAAAACTTTGCAGGAAAGTATACCTGATCCACCGCCGTGATGAATTGCGTGCATCAAAAGCAATGCAGACCAAAGTTTTTAACACACCGAACATTGAAATGGTTTGGAACAATCTGCCAAAAGAGATCGTTGGGACTGAAGATGGCATTGCTAAAGCTGTGAATGGTGTTATTCTTAAGAATACATTGACAGGTGAAGAAACTAAACTGGATATTGATGGAATCTTTATCGCTATCGGCCATAAACCAAATTCTGAACTTTTTATTGGAAAATTAGAACTGCATCCAAACGGGTATATCAAAACTGAACCCGGTTCAACCAAAACCAGCATAGAGGGCGTTTTTGCAGCCGGCGATATTCAGGACCATACCTATAGGCAGGCTGTTACTGCTGCCGGAAGCGGATGTATGGCAGCTATTGAAGCTGAAAGATTTTTATCTTCAATAGAATAATAAAACACCACGCCCAAAGTACGTGGTTTTCTATGTTAAACTAAATTTTTATAAATTTAGTTTGCCCCGCAATGCCTTCAAAATAAAGTTTAAGAGTATAAATTCCCGATGATAACTTCAATTGATTTTTATTAATTATATGATTATATTTTCCAGCAGACTGGTTAGTTTGTGGCATCAATAAAATTTCATTGCCGAGCATATCAAACATTTTTATTTCTGTTGTTCCCTGCTTTTTAAGTTCATACGAAATAGTAAAATAGTCTCCTGCAGGATTAGGATATGCTGAAAATCCGGCAACTTCCGTATTTCCTTCATTTACATTTGTGACATCCTCAACATGAATATAGTTTGAAATAACAAGTGTGTCGTTTCCGCAAAGATTATTATGCGCGATTAAAATCACATTATAGTATCCCTGCGAAGAATATGAGTGCCATGGCTGAAAATCTGTAGAAGTCTGTCCATCCCCGAAATCCCATAAATAACTGCTTGCATTGGTTGAATTATTTATAAAAGTTGCATTAGCGACGGGTAAATAAATAAGTGTGTCATTCGCAGTAAATGCTGCAACCGGTAAAGGATTTACAGTAATGTAATTTTGAATATTCAAAGTATCAATTCCACCTGGCCCTGTTACAATAAGCTCAACAGTGTATATACCGGCACCTGCATAAATCACCGAAGGATTTGAAAGCGTACTTGATGCAGGAGAACCTCCTGTAAACGACCAGTTATAATTTGTTGCATTGACACTTGTACTGGTAAACTGTACACTGTCGCCTTCACATACAGTCGTGGAAGTTGCACCAAATCCTGCGACAGGAGCAGGATTCAGAACGTGAATAATTATTGTTGTGGTGTCATTTCCGCATTGGGAATTATACGCGATCAACGTGACAGTATAATCGCCACTCGTGCTATAAGTATGATTCGGACTTTGTAAAACAGATGTTATACCATCACCAAAATCCCAGTGATATGATGTTGCATCGGATGATGAGTTTGTAAAAATAATTGAAGCAGATGGAAGATAAACCAGTGTGTCGCTTGCGCTGAACCCTGCTGTTGCAGCCGAATTCACAGTAATATAATTTGTCATTGTTAATGTATTGCTGCCGCCGGGGCCTGTGGCAATAAGACTTACAGTATATACGCCGGAATTTAAATATTGAATTAATGGACTTGTTTGAGTACTGGTTGCAGGTGTACCTCCGTTAAAAGTCCAGCTGTAGCTTGTGGCATTTGAGCTGGTGTTGGTAAACTGAACGGAATTTTCTTCACACACCGAAGTGGCTGAGGAATTAAATGAAGCGATAGCAGCAGGTTGTGTAACGTTTTCCCACTTCATGGCATCAAATGCTATTTTCTGACCAGCAGTTCCGGTGCCATCACCCAGCCTCACATAACCTGATGTTCCGGCGAGAAAAGGAAAAGTGCCAAGCGAAACCCATGCCCCGTATATCGGCGCCTGGTTGATGCTTACAGTTTGTGAACCTCCGTTGTAAAAAACTTTGTAGCGTGCAGTGGTGGCGCTGGCATTGGTTGTGGGAATATACACTGACACTTCGTAATCGCCGGCAGTAGGCAGTGTTGGTGTCCATGTTACATAACAGGTATCGGTGGTGGTTGATGAACTTGTATACGTGTACCAATAATGGGAAAAATTCCCATAACCGCCTGTTTCGCCATCGCGAAAATATTTCATGTGCGAAGGAGTCTGGTTATACATATAAAATCCGTGGTTGTAATAAACGTCATCAATTATAGTGTCGTTATACGTAAGTTGGGTGGCTTCGGCTGTAACTGTCCATGCAACCGTATTTAAATTCTGATAACCGTTATTATTTCCGGGCCAGTCATAGTAAGAATTTTTACCGGAATAATTCATATATCCGTTGTTTTTATTTCCGTAAGGGTCGTTAAAAATCAAAGTATTTTGCCCGTTAACATAACCGACAGCTAACGTAAGATGTCCGGCGGAAGTAATTGTACTGCAAATAGAGAAAGGATAACTGTTGTTAATTTCATTTTGCACATCGGCAAATGTGGTAGAAGTAGAATGCACTGAAGTTACATCATGATTCTGAATATAAGTAGCCATATAACTGTTCGGTGAGCCAAGTCCCCACATATAGCCGTATCCGCCGTAAGCTGGATTACCGGCATAGTCGTTGGCAGAAGTGTTATAATAAATTTCATTGTACCTGTACATATCTGCCACATAAGAACCATAATGATTGGTATGCGAAGAAGGCGAACTGCAAGTAATATCCCAATAAGGTAATCTGTTGTAATATGCCAGCGCCATAATTGCTGTTGTGGGAGCGCAAGACCAGTATCCGCTGTGCCAATCCGGAGTATCATATACCTGATGAACATAAGGTACATCACCTTGAACCATGGTTATTGCCTTACTTTTTTTTTTCGAAAAATTACCTGTAAAATTGTTATTAATTGATAACGGTAAATTTATTTTAACCAATGTGTTTTTATTTACAATTTGAAAATTTACCGGATCAAAGGTGGCTGATACGATTTCTTTTTTCTCGAATGTGCTGTAAACAATAGAATTATTGGGACCAAAAGAAGGATATATTTCATTTATACCAGAAGTGTTTGTAAGGTTAATGATTTTGCTTCCATCCGATTTTGCAATGTATATATCAGAACCCTTGAATTCAAAATTTTCAACAGTAGTTCGATCGAAAATAATATACTGTGAATCGTCCGACCATGAAGCATTTTCGCCTGACCCAATAGAATATGTTTTATTGTTTGTTTTATCCCAAATCATTAATCCTCTTGATAATTTAGAATACAAAACTTTACTCCCGTCGGGGGACCAATTAGGATATACATATCCGGTGAGTCCATCAGTAATTTGTATTATCTGATTTGTGGAAATATCCAAAATAAATAACTGATCCTTATCGTTGTTAAAAATTGCAAAGTTCCCGTCAGGAGATATTGGAGCAATGTTTGAGTAAACGCCAAGATTATATGTTTTAGTAATATTGTTTTTTATAGCATACCATTCATTTCCGATAGTATAAGCAATTTTGCCATCATCGCTGAAGCTTACCTGACCGCAAAGGTCGGCAGGATTTGAAAGTTCCGTAATCTTCATTGTTTGCAGATCGAATACGGCAGGAACCTGCATCCCGTCAGGTTTTATGAGTTTAAAACCGATATTCGTCTTGTCGGGCGAAACAGTAAAATACCTGCCACATCCGGGCGAGGTTATTAAATCTTTTAGCTCATGGTTTTGAATTAAATAAATTTTAGAAGCGAAGTTATCAGTGGCAATAACGCCTGCTGTTGTATTTACCTGGTGAATAAAATAACCATCAGCTTCAACTTTGTAAGCATCGATTGTTTCCTGTGAAAAAACAAGTGAAGATAAAAAAAGCAGACAGATGATAATTGCTGATATCCTGGGTTTAGAATATATTTTTTTAATCATGTATATATTATTTCATACAAAATTAGCAAAAACAGATATGATAGCAAAAAAAAGATATGTGATAAAAACGGATCGGAATTTTTGCAGGGCTGTTCAATCAAATATTTTAATCCCGAAATGATTGAATATGAATAGCCCTGAGCAACGCTCAGTGTAAAATTAGTAGAATGTTTAACAACCCTGAATGTGTTGAATATCTGTTAATTATATTTTTTAATTGAATAGTCCTGGTAATTTTTGAAAATGTTTTTATTAAAAATGTTTTACATTTGGTTTTTAATCCAATTGTTTTCTTCCCATGTATTTTCATAGGAACTGATTTTTTATGAAAACTTTAATCAAAGAATTCAATCAAACGGCATCTTTACCTGAGAAAGCATTGATCATGCTTTTCGACCTTGAAGGTTTTTCAAAATTCTTTAATCAGCCCGATGTGAATGATTATGTGCCAAAATATTTGAATGTTATTTTTGATGCGGTAAATTTATGTATTGAAGGCGGAGATGCATATTGGAGATTAAAAAGTTTAAGAAAAACCCCTTATGAGCCTTTACCAAAACCAATACATACAAAATATCTTGGCGATGGAGCAATGTATATCTGGCGTTACAGCGATCTGAAAAAAGAAGAGATCATATATCTTATAAACCGTTTATGGATTCTGGCTAATAATTTTGATAAAATAAACATTAGGGCAACTGAATTGGTTCCTATTTTTGATACCCCAAAAAGAATCAGGTTTGGCATTACCGCCGGATCAGTCTATAAACTTACATATCCGGATTCTGATAGTGAAGAATACATAGGCTATTGCATCAATCTTGCCAGCCGGTTGCAGAGTTATTGCAGGGAGATCGGATTTATCGTTTCTGCCCGTCTTGATGTTTCGAACGACCTGCTTCGGGAATTTGATTATAAGAAGGTGGTGGCAGTTCAGATAAAGGGTTTCCCGCATGAAATTGTTATTGTGGACAGAAATGATTATGATAACCTGGATGCAGTGACAAAAAACACATTATTCAAGCAAAGTCTTGTATAGGATACACCTGGTATACTTTGCACGGGGTAAACCTGCCTGCCGCCTGCCTGTCCGGTAGGCAGGGTAAGCAAGGTATTCCGTTTTATGTATAACTTTTCATTTTTGTTTACTTTTATCCATACAAAAAAATAATTTTACTATCTTGCAAAAAAAATCAATATGGAAATAGAAGGGAAAATATTGCAGTTATTGCCAGTTCAGAATATCTCCAGTCAAAAAGGGCCAATGAAAAAACTGGAATTTGTCGTTGGAATAGAAGCAAAGTTCCCGCGAAAAATTTGTTTTTCGCTGTGGAATGATAAGGTTGACATATTTTCTTCAAAGATGGGCGATACAGTAAAAGTTTTTTTCGACCTCGAAAGCAGGGAATATAATGGCCGCTGGTACACCGAAGCCAAAGCATGGAAAGTGGAGAATCTTGGTGCAACAGCAGGCATGGATTCAAACGAAGCCGAAAAAACAGAAGGTGTCCCTTCGTCTTTCACTGCTCAGAAAGAAGAAATGGACGATCTGCCTTTTTAATGTTTCGTAAAAGATATTAACCATATTTTATTCTGCTTTTTATGAATGGTATCTATTGTCTTGAGGGTATTTGGGATGAGGACCTCCGTGAAAAATCATCGGTAAAGCCTATCCTTGAATTGCTGCACAGCAATAAAGATATAAAGTTCATTTATCACAACTGTGCAACGGTGGAAGAAATTGAATTTTACGTGGGCAAGTGGACACAGAAGAAATACTGCAAATTCCCCATTTTGTACTTTGCATTTCACGGAGAAAAAAATAAACTTCTTCTGGGGAATAAAAAACCGTATTCTCTCGACAACCTTGCTGAACATCTGGCTGGGAAATGCAGTAATTCCATTATTATCTTCGGCTCATGCAGCACGCTTGCCATCAGGATGAATTATCTGAAAAAAATTTTAGATAAAACCGGAGCGCTTGCCATCGGCGGTTACCAGGCAGATGTGGATTGGCTGCATTCCACGGCTTTTGAAATGCTTATCTTATCGCAGATGCAGGAAAATGAGTTTTCAAAAAGAGGAATATCTGCTATTGAGAGTAAAGTAAATAACATTGTACGCAAATTCAGAAATGAGTTGCAGTTCCGAATGGTAACATCAAAAGAACTAAATGTGAAAAATGACAAAGCTAAGTGTGAATATTAATAAGATTGCAACTTTACGTAACGCACGCGGTGGCAATCTTCCCGATATATTAAAGGCTGCTGTTGATTGCGAATGTTTCGGAGCGCAGGGGATAACCGTACATCCGCGCCCTGATGAAAGGCATATCCGTTACAAAGACGTTATTGATCTGAAACCGGTTATTACAACTGAATTTAATATCGAAGGCTATCCCTCTGAAAATTTCATATCGCTTGTTTGCAAAGTCATGCCCACACAAGTAACTCTTGTCCCTGATCCACCTGATGCCATTACATCCAATGCAGGATGGGACACAATAAAAAATGAGGGATTCCTGAAAGAAGTTATTACCGAATTCAAAAAGTATGGCATCAGGGTTTCCATTTTTATTGACACCGAAACGGACAACATCCGAAATGCTTTAAAAACGGGAGCAGACAGGGTTGAATTATATACCGAAAGTTATGCAAAACATTTTTCTGAAAACAAGGAAAAAGCAATAGAACCATATATAAATGCGGCAATAGCTGCAAATGAAGTAGAACTTGGCCTTAATGCAGGCCATGATCTGAACCTTGACAATCTTAACTATTTCGTAAAAAATATTCCAGGACTGCTGGAAGTCTCGATTGGCCATGCTTTGATATGCGACGCCTTATACTTCGGGCTTGAAAATACGATTCAGATGTATTTGAATCAATTGAAAAAGTAATCATTTCGGATTGACAGTAGCGTCAGGTCTTCTTTTGTATGCTATCCGGGATATAAAAATACTCAATTCATACAGGCAATAGAGTGGAATACTTACCATAATCTGGCTAAACACATCCGGGGGTGTTATAATAGCGCCAATGATGAGGATAATTACAATTATATACCTTCTCTGCTTTGAAAGAAAACCAGGAGTCAATATTCCGATTTTTGTCAGGAAGTAAACAAGTATTGGGAACTCAAAGACAAGCCCCGTGGCAAAGGAGAGGTTGGTAACCGTGCTAATGTATGAATTAAGAGAGATGTAGTTTTCAACACTTTCGCTGACTTTATAAGTGCCTAAAAAATTTACGGTCAGGGGAACAATAAGAAAATAGCTGAATACAACTCCTGTCAGAAAAAGAAAAGAAGTTATAAAAACAAAACCACGTGAATATTTTCTTTCTTTTTCTTTTAATGCCGGTTTCACAAATCGCCAAAATTCCCAAAGAACATAAGGTATTGCCAGGATCAAACCTGCAATTATAGAAACCCAGACAGAAGTGGTCAACTGTCCAGACATATTTGTATTAATGATTTTCAGATTAAGGTTATTGAGACAGAAATATTCGACATTTATTTTATTTCCAAACCAACATAAAAGTTTGTTAGTAATAAAACCCTGTTCTTTTGGTGCAAGGATGATCTCATCAAAAATAAATTTATTATATATAAGAGCCAGAGTTGCCATTACAACTATTACAATAGCTGAACGAATGAGGTGCCAACGGAAAGCCTCAAGGTGTTCCCAGAAAGACATTTCTGTTTCAGGTGTATGTTGTCTTTTTTTCTTCTTTGTGGATATTTTTTCCGACATGATAAACAAAATTATAAATTTTTCCAGTATTACCTCATTTTATACATATGTGCTATTTTAACCCGATTATACTGTAAATGGTCATTTGACATGATACTTTTGATCCCGCAATGCGGGAACCTTTGATATGATACTACCAAGGTTTATTTGACATTCTTTTTTTTCAATAATGAAATAATTGTATCTTTGTTGGCGATTAATTGTTGTTTTTTCTTTCATTAAATATTTCTTTAATATGAAAAAAAATGTTTTTGCTTCATTATTCCTGTTTTTTATTGTGTATTCAGGGTTTTCACAGGTTTCTGAGTTATTCAGGAATAAATACACTTTGGCAGAAAATTATTTAATTGATGCTAATTATCAGGACGCATTGCCAATTTTTTTGTATCTTGATACTCTCACGCCCGGTAATCCAAATATAAGTTTTTATATTGGCGTATGTTATATCAATTCGATGCAAGATAAATCGAAGGCCATTCCTTACTTAGAAAGAGCGGTTGAGAATGTTTCTCTTGATTATGTCAGTATTCCCGACAACATTACCGCCCCTGTTTTTGCCTTTTATTATCTTGGTCGCGCTTACACGATTGCAAATAAAATTGATTCAGCAATCACGTATTTTGAGAAATTTCAATATTATCTTACCGAAAACGACAAAGATCGAATAAAAGATGTTAATCGCCAGATTGAAATATGCTATAATGCAAAGAAACTGATGGCGAACCCGGTAAATATTAAAATTGAGAATCTCGGGATGTCGATTAACAGCCCATATCCGGATTATTCACCTGTTATTTCAATGGATGAATCAATTATTATTTTCACATCCCGCAGACCAGGGTCATCATGCGGGAAAAAAGATATAGACGGAAAATTCTTTGAAGATATTTATGTTGCAAATTTAGGTGAGGATAAAAAAAACTGGGGAACTAACTTTAGAAAAATCGGTGCAAATATTAATACCTGCGGGCATGAAGCTTCAATCAGCTTGTCTTATGATGATAAAGAGTTATTCATTTACAAAGACGATAACGGCGATGGTAATATTTATGTAAGTCATTTTAAAAATGACGAATGGTCTGTTTCTGAAAAACTTCCTTCCGAAATCAATTCAAAGGCGTGGGAAACACATGCCTCTCTTAGCGCCGATGGAAACACATTATTTTTTACAAGTAACCGTAAAGGGGGCTATGGCGGCAGGGATATTTATATGAGCGAAAAACTTGCAAGTGGTAAATGGTCTAAAGCTGTTAATCTGGGCCCAAAAATCAATACCGAATACGATGAAGACTCACCTTTTATTCTTTCTGACGGAGTTACGTTTTATTTTTCA
>Ga0265296_1002197_pt1 | contig 20208 bp, 7 predicted proteins | sample MunlanPumphouse1_FD_189073 | JGI IMG/M metagenome (GOLD analysis project Ga0265296, IMG submission 189073) | Groundwater microbial communities from a municipal landfill in Southern Ontario, Canada - Pumphouse #1 | ecosystem: Environmental > Aquatic > Deep subsurface > Groundwater | place: Canada...
CCGCGGTTGCGACAGGGATTGGGATTGGAGAAAGAGTTACCGCGTTAAATGTATCGGGATCGCTGCTGGTTATTGCTTTTGCTGTAACCGCGTAATAACCTTTGTGGTTTGCTGCTCCCGTATTTGTTTCTTTATCAATGATACAAATATGATAATCACCGACAGCCCATTGGGTTGTTAAGTCGAACCCGACATCCGCGATCCACGCATTCGCAACAGTTGCTCCAACTGTTCCTGCGGATATTTCGGTTGGGCGAGCGGCGTTATACGCTTTGAATGTACTGGTCGCGGCTGCAGTTCCGTCGGCAGCGTTGTTTACGGTTCCGCCTTCGGTATGTGTTGTTCCCGCGAATGCTATCTGCATGCTTGTTGCAAGCACTATAGTTATCAAAAACTGTATAATCTTTTTCTTCATAATATCTTCCTAATAATTATCGTCAAATATTTCCCGTGATTTCATTTTAAAACTAATTATTTGTTGTCGGTTTCCAGGTTGTGTCCGCGTTGATAATTACCGCGTATCCTTCGCCCGGGGTAACCGCAAAATTTACGCCCGTCCAGTTTCCTAAAAATTTTTGCCAGCTCTCATAATTTTGGGTTGACGCGTTCCATCGGCTTATTTTTGTTGCGTTTGCCCCGACACTCTGCACAATATCATTCGCGTTTGTATATACCGAATGATATGGAACAGATGTCCAGTTGATATTAGATATTGTCGTATGGAAGGTCATGCCTATTACAGTATTTCTATCATGCCATCCAACAAGTCTTGAGTTTGAATCTGCATTAACAACAACAAGATACGATTCTCCCGCAGTTACGGCAAAGTTTGTTCCTATCCAGCTGCCCAGGAATTTTTGCCAGTGTTCATATAACTGCGTCGATGGATTAAACCTGCTTACCTTTGTCGCGTTTGGAATGTCCTGCGCGATATCGTTTGCATTTGTATACGGCGTCCTGTAGGGAATGGAAATCCAGTTAATATTGGATATATTTGTATGGAATGTCAAAAGCTTATTCAGTTTATATCCGATATTTGATGTCATAGATTCCGCACCGCTTGCCGATTGAGCAGTTACCCTGTAATAATAGCTGCTGGATGCGGTCAGGGCGCCGGCATCCGTATAGTTCGGAGTTGTCGAAGTTCCAACTCTATCAAGGACGCTTGGTACAAAATTTGGAGATGTGTTTCTATAAATATTATAATGATCAACATTCAGCGTTGAACTAATTGTCCATCCAAGAGTTAAATCCGATCCGTTCTTTGTCATTGTCATTCCTTCCGGTGTTGCCGGAGCTCCTGATTGAGGCAGAACAGTAAATTGGCTGTTTGGTCCCGGAATACTTGTTCCAAACGGCGTAGTCACGGTTATCGGATATACGCCGGGAATAATTCCTGCAGGGACTGTCGCGTTTACCTGACTTCCCGAAACAGGTGTAAATGTAATCGGCAGATTTCCGATCATAACCCCTGTCGGGTTTTCAAGATTTGTACCCGAAATTACAATTGGCGTTGTCAGATTATTTTGGCCCGAGCTCGGATTAATTCCTGTAACAACGGGGACAGGACCTCCCTGCGTAACCGTAAAATGATCTGCAGGATTAACCGGGCTTGTACCGGAAGGAGTCGTAACTCTTAAGTCATATAATCCGGGTTGAATTCCACTCTGAATAACCGCGGATATTTCTGTTGGACTTATGACGCTAAAACTTTGAACCGGTGTTCCTCCGATGGTAACGGCAGTCGCTCCAGTAAGATTTGTTCCGCCGATTGATACTGTAGTCGGCGTATTATTTGGTCCCGTGTTTGGCGATACTCCCGTAACTGTCGGCCCGTTATTTATATTGCCCGTAACCGTATATTGGTCATTTGGATGATTATCAGGTGAAGTCCCAATAGCATTGGTAACTTTAACATTATATGTACCAAGAGCAAGACCTGCAGGAACGAGCGCTCTTATTTCGGTATTGCTGATAACTTCATATGTTGCTGAAACCGCATTAAGTGTAACCGCGACAGCTCCCGTAAAGTTTGTTCCGCTGATAACTATCGGTACTTCATATAAATTTGATCCGCTGTTTGGGTTTACAGCTGTAACAGTTGGTATTCCTGTTGCACCGCCGGATGTTACTGTAAATCTGTCTGCATCAACAGCAGGGCTTGTGCCTATTGGTGATGTAACTTGGACATGATAAATTCCGGGAGTTATCCCTGCCTGAATAACTGCATTGATGCTTCCGTTATTTAAGACTGAAAAACTTTGGACCGGAACTCCGCCTATTGATACAGCAGTTGCGCCGGTAAAATCTGTTCCGGTAATTGCGACATTTGTTGTTGATGTATTTACACCAGATTGCGGATTAAGATACCAGACTTGTGGTCCGGGACCCGCGCTTGTAACGGTGAAAGGAACCCCGTTGCTTGTACCAGCAGGATTAGATGCCGTAATATTGTAAACTCCGGGAGTTAATCCTGATGGAACAGTTGCCTGAATTTCGCCGTTATTAATCACACTGAACGGAATTGATATTCCGCCGATTTTTACATCCGTCACCCCAGTAAAGTTTGAACCGGAAATAACAACAGGTGTATTTTGCAGATTGGATGAAGTGTTTGGAGTAATCGATGCAATTGTCGGTGCAACGTTTCCACCACCCGAAGTAACCGTAAATTCATCGGCCGGAGTTTCAGGACTCTGCGATACCGGAGTTGTTACTCTGACATGATATATAGCAGGAGTAATTCCACTCTGGATTACCGCGTTTATCTGGTTTGTGTTTACGAACGTAAAACTTTGGACCGCGGCTCCGCCGATTGATACGGCAGTCGCTCCCGTAAAATTAAAACCGGAAATAACTACCGGTGTTGTCGAAGAATTTGGCCCGGATGCCGGAACTACGCTTGTTACAAACGGTCCGGATCCGGAATATGTTACCGTAAAAATATCTGCCGGTGATGTCGGGCTTGTGCCGACCTGGTTTGTCGCTGTTATATGATATGGGCCTGGAATTATGCCCGCAGGTACTGTCGCGCTCATTTGTGAGTCTGTCAAAACCTGGAACGGAATAGATAATGTTCCTATTCTTACCGCTGCCGTTCCGGTAAAATTGGATCCATTAATAATAATTGGTGTCGGCGCATTATCAGGACCTGAATTTGGAACTACAGATGTAATTGACGGAGCAACAGTACCTCCTCCCGAGGTAACCGTAAACTGGTCTGCAGGATGGTTGTCTGCTGATGTTCCGACTCCGTTTCTCACTTTCATATTCTTGATGCCGGTGCTTAATCCCGCTTGAATTGTCGCGTTAATCTGGCCGTCTGTTATTACCTGCCATTGCTGGACATTAATGCCCTCGATACTAACGGATCTTGTTCCCGTAAAGTTGGTTCCAATAATAGCAACATATGTTACTCCGGTATTTGCTCCAGAGCTTGGATATATTCCTGTTATTGTCGGCGGCTGATTTCCGCCTCCCGATGTTACGGTAAACTGGTCTCCAGGATTTTGAGCGCTTGTTCCAAGCGGTGTCGTAACAGTTATATGATAAATATTCGGATTTATTCCCGCGGGAACTGTAGCGTTTATCTGGCCGTTATTAACCACAGTAAATGTTGTAATAGGAGTTGATCCAATGTTGATCGCCGTTGCTCCCGTTAAGTTTGTTCCGTAGATCGCGACCGGTGTTGTCGACGTATTTGCTCCTGAATTTGGAACAACACCTGTAACTGTCGGCGTTCCTCCCCCTGTTCCAGTAACAGTATATTGATCGTTTGGATGATTATCAGGCGAAGTTCCAATTGCATTGGTAACTTTAACATTATAAGTTCCAAGAGGAAGACCCGCCGGGACTAAAGCCCTGATCTCGGTATCGCTGATAACCTCAAAAGTTGAATTGATTGCATTTAAATTGACACCAACCGTGCCGGTAAAGTTGGTACCGGTGATTATAATCGGTACTTCGTATAAATTTGATCCGCTGTTTGGATTAACAGCCGTAACAGTTGGTATTGCTGTCCCTCCTCCTGATGTAACCGTAAAAATATCAGCCGGCACTTTCGAACTTGTAGCAACAGGCGTTGTAACTTGCAGATGATAATCTCCCGCGGTTAATCCTGATTGAATAACGGCGTTTATCTGTCCATCGTTTACAAATGTAAAACTCTGTACCGGAACTGCGCCGATCAAAACAGCGCTGGCGCCTGTAAAATTTATTCCATATATCGCGACGTTAGTTGTAGATGTCCTCGATCCCGAGCTTGGCTGGATATACCAGATTTGCGGGCCTGGATTACCTGATGTAACGGTATATGGAACCGCGTTGCTTGTTCCGGCCGGGTTTGTAACAGTTACGTTATAAACTCCGATCGGAAGTCCGGACGGTACAATAATCTGAATTTCACCGTCGTTAACTACAGAGAAGGGAACCTGTAATGTACCGATCTGTACCGATGTCGCGCCGGTAAAGTTAGAACCGGAAATAACCGCAGGTATATTTTGCAGATTAGATCCGTTGTTTGGATTTATTCCTGTAATTGCTGGAGTAACACTGCCGCCTCCATTTGTAACTGTAAACTCATCGGCAGGAGTCTCGGGGCTCTGTGAAACAGGAGTTGTAACTCTTACATGATAAATTGCAGGAGTGATTCCTGATTGAATTACCGCGGTTATCTGCGTTGCGCTGTTTACCGTAAAACTTTGGACAGCTGCTCCGCCAATAGTAACACTTGTAGCACCCGTAAAATTAAATCCGGATATTACAACTGTCGTAGAGTTGGTATTGGGCCCGGAACTTGGATTAACCTGCGTTACAAACGGCCCTGATCCTGTATATATGACCGTAAAAATATCAGCCGGTGTTGTCGGACTCGTGCCGACCTGGTTAGATACTGTTATATGGTACGGGCCGGGAATTACTCCTGCCGGTACTGTCGCGCTCATTTGAGAATCAGTCAAAACCTGGAACGGAATTGATAAGGTTCCTATTCTTACAGTTGCCGCCCCGGTAAAATTGGAACCATTAATAATAATTGGTGTCGGCGCATTATCAGGCCCTGAATTTGGAACTACAGATGTAATAGACGGGGCAATTGTCCCTCCCCCTGATGTAACAGTAAACTGGTCAGCCGGATGGTTGTCTGCCGAAGTTCCGACCCCATTTCTCACTTTCATGTTCTTGATGCCGGTGCTTAATCCCGCCTGAATAACGGCGTTTATTTGCGTATCAGATATTACCCGCCATTGTTGGACATTTATACCTTCGATGCTTACTGACCTTGTTCCCGTAAAGTTGGTTCCAATAATAGCAACATATGTTACTCCGGTATTTGCTCCAGAGCTTGGATATATTCCTGTTATTGTCGGAGGTTGATTGCCACCGCCTGATGTGACCGTAAACTGGTCATACGGATGGTTGTCCGGGCTTGTTCCAATACTGTTGGTTACTTTTACGTCTTTTATTCCCGGAACAAGTCCTGACTGGACGACTGCGTTTATCTGGCCGTCATTTACAATCGTGTAGCTCTGGACCGGTACTCCCGCGATTGTGACTGACGTTGCTCCCAAAAACCCGGAACCCGAAATTACTATATTAGTAATTCCCGTATTTGCGCCGGAGCTTGGAACGATTCGAGATATAAACGGTGCGGATTCAAGAACAGTTAAAGACACGGCAATATTACCTAAAGCAGACAGCGCCTGCGCGCCCGAAGCCGCGATAAAAATAAATAATAATATTGCTAATAATCTTTTCATTCTTTTTCCGCCAAAATCATGCTTTTATAAAGGACAATTTTATCCAGTTTTGCAGGAGCGCTTCCGCCGTAGTTTATTTCCGCGTCCAAGGTATATATTCCCTGGGGAAGCGCTTTCTCATATTTAATCTTTTTTGTCATGACGTCTCCCGGAATAGTGTTTAAATTTTCAACAGATATTGTATCCAGTACATTTCCGGATTTATCAAGAATCGAGACTTTTCCCTTTGCGGACAAATAAACATTGCCTCTGTTTCTGAATGTAACGTTAATGAATGTCTCTTTTGTTTTTTCATCTTTTTTTATTGAGACATTTTCGATCAAGCCATATTTAATTATTTTTCCGCTGGACTGGTAAACTATTGTTCCGATCCTTCCTGCAAGCCCTACGGTCTGTCCTTTATATTGTCCCGCTCCAAGGCTTGATTTAAAAAATATGACCGAATAATGGCCTCCGATACTTTCTTTCGGGACGGCTATCGTATACTTGACCATTTTTGATGTCTTTGGCTCAATGTCAAAATTAACCGGATCTAATTTTATCCATTTTGAACATGAGAGCTTGGTGGATCCAGCCGGAACAAAATTCTTTGATCCGTCGGAAATATATGTCCAGTCTTCCGTGAACGCTTCGACCTTAATAGGGTCGCTATCAAGATTTTCGACACGGATATAACCGGTAGATGCCTGGCCCGGGGCAACATCAATGTTTACATGCGGAGGATCAATGCTTAGGGAAAATGCTTCCGCATTTTCAAATCCCAATGACCAAATCCCAAATCCCAACATAATGATTATTAATATTAAATATTTTTTCATATATTTATCCGCCAAAGGAACCGCGAAATAATTCCGCAGCTCCTTTTTTACTCTGTCATTGTTATAATAACGTTATTCGTGTAAACTCCCGCTCTGACTGCCGGAACATTAACTCCAAACTGGACATGGATCCTTGTATCCGCGGTAACACCTTCACCGGCAGTGCTTGTATAGATTGACTGGTTTGTAGTGCTGATCGCCTGTGCAGTTGTAAAGTTGACCGTCCCGTTTGCTTCGCCCGCTACCTTCCAACCCCAAAAAACAAAATTGCTGTTCGGGATTGTTTCTACTCCGCCTTGTCTTGTAAGCGCGGCATCGTCTCTGATCTGTAATGTCCACGGAAGGCCGTTGTTGGTCGAACCTTTTAGGATAAGACCACCCTGATTTCCGTCAACCATAACGTTGGGAGCTCCACCGGTAAACTGGCCGATATTAAAACTGCCAAAGTTGATGGAAGTTGCGTTTACCAAATCATATCTGTCTGCCGCGACTCCGCCTTTCCATGTAGCAACCGTAAGTGTAAAGGTCTGATTAACAGTAAGAGTTGTAGGAAGGGTTGATGTCTGTGAAAGAGCAAAAGCTGATCCTGCCGCACTTACCATCAATACTGTTGCCAATGCTAAAACTAATTTTTTCATAATTTTCACCTCCTTATTTTTATTATTCTGTCATTGTGATAATGATATTATTCGTATATGTGCCGTATCTTGATGCCGGCACGTTAACACCAAATTGCATATGAATCCTTGTATCCCCGGTATCACCCTCTGCCGTAGTGCTTGAATAAATTACCTGGTTTGATGTGCTTATTGCCTGCGCAGTTGTATAATTGATTGTTCCGTTTGCCTCGCCGGCTACCTTCCAACCCCAAAATACAAAATTGCTGTTCGGAATTGTGTCGCTTCCGCCGGATCTTGTAAGCGGCTGGTCATCCCTTACCTGAATTGTCCATGGGTTTCCATTATTTGTTTTTGCTCTTACTATTAATCCGCCCTGGTTTCCGTCAACCATAACATTTGGCGCTCCCCCAGTAAAAGAACCCATATTAAATGATCCAAAACTGATTGATGCTATTGGAACAAGGCTATATCTATCTGCTCCTACTCCGCCTTTCCAAACGGATAAATCCATCTGGAATACAGAGCTTACACCGACAGTTACGGGTATTGAATCGACCGCGGCATAAGCTATTGCCGCTGTTGAAACAAAAACAAAAATAATCAGGAGTATTTTAATTAAATTTTTCATATTTTATTCCGTCACCGTAAACTCAAGCATAGTTGAATATGATCCGACTCTTGCGTTATCAGGAACTGAAATACCGTATTGAAAATGGACTTTTGTTATTGCCGGAAATTGGCCGGGAACGCCCATATCTCTCCCAGCTGCGATATATATTGTTCTCACAGTCGTATCAACATAATTGTAGGCCTGTCCGTTTGAATCGATGCCGTTATTAAAATTGGATATGTTTCCCGCCGATTCCGACGGAACAGTCCAGCCCCACCAGTGGAAATTTGAATTCGCGATGGTTTTATTAGGATATGTAGTATTTGTCAGCGGCTGTGTAATTCTCATTTTAAAATACCACGGCACTCCCATGTTGCTTGCCGCGGCGACAACAAGACCCTGTTCACCGTATTGGTTTGGATTAATAGGGAATGATCCTGACCATTGGCCGGGCGCAAATGTTCCCGGATTTAGAGAGCGCGGCTGTATTCCGATAGAAATAGCAAAAGCGCTGCTTGTCAAAACAAGCATTGCAAAAATTATTGCTGCTAAAAATGTTATATTCTTGCTCATAGGCTTTCTATATTATTATCGTCATATTATTGTCAGGATTTCACTTGGTTCAAAAGTATTTTCAGCAGGTACATATATTAAGTATACACAATTTGAGATTGAGGAGTACAACCCTAAAAATCCCTCTCCCATTGGGAGAGGGAAAAATAGTTACAAAACTATGGGTTAGATTAAGATATGGGTGAGGGTTTAGTGCCTCATGCCGTATAATCCTGATTCATCAAACCGAATGCAGTTAATGCGGTCTTTTTAGTCTGCGCCGGCAGTGATTCGAATATTCGTGTAAACATTGTTTTTGCTTCTGGTGTAATAGCTTTTGACTCAATAAATACTTTTAACATTGTTGCAACCTGTCCTTTTGTGTCTTTAGTATCTGGCGCAGTCCCGTCATTCAACATGCCGTAAACATATTCAAAATCTTTTTTGAGAGCGGTAAGATACTGCCTGTATCCGTCCGGCATTTTACGGTTGTATGACGCAAACTTTGACAACAGATATATGCAAAGACTGCCTTTTACTCCGTCGGTTGCGGTTTCGATTTTTGCGAGAATTTCTTTGTTTAATTTTTCCGCCAATTCGATCCTGTCCCGAAACCTGAACATTTTTGGGTCACGCAGGATACATCTGATATTCTCAAGCCTTGAGAGCACAACCAGCTGTTCTCCTTCGCTTTCAGGAAGCGGCTTGGCAAGCAAGTCCCGCGCGGTATCCATTAACTTATAAAATCCTTCATGTCTGTTATTTGATCCTGTTGTAAAAAATGACAACCCGCCTTTTGTTAAGAAGAATTTAACTTCGTTCGAATCTATTACAGCATACTGGTTTGCAATATTTGTATATTGTTTATCCAAATCTGTGCCTTTTGCGATTGCCTCTTTAGACGCCGCAATTGATTTTTCTGCCTTTTGCGTCGCGTCATGCAGGTTTTGTCTCTCAAACCATTTTGGAGCCTCGCTTAACAGAAACGATGCCAGTGCCGCGTATGGATTCGCGTAGAACGGGACAATTCCTCCTGATCCGATAGTTACTATTGGGAAGGGGACTCCGCGCAAATATATTCCTAATCCAATTGACGGTCTACCTTGAGCCAAGCCCGACGCGGCATTCCACGCGCTTGCCGGATCAAGGGAATAAGTAAGAGTTGCGCTCACAGGAGATTTTGGATCATCATAGGCAACTCCAAGAGAAAAGGCTTTGCTCGGGAAATACATATTTCCATAAAACGTAAGCGGGCCGTTTGAATAACTGACCGAAGGCCCGATTTCAAATCTTGTAATGCTGCTTGACGGCAGGTCCCTGTTTTTTTGGGTTATGACAGGGCCGTACCCGGGCGGCATTTGCGGATTATTCGGATCAATAAAACCAAAGAAAGGAGGCCATGTAGTTTCATTAAATGACTCGCTGCCGCCGGACCTTGTGTTTACAAGTCTTCCGATGATCGCGAACGTTGTATTTATATTTGGTTTCCAGACAGGCAGAGATACGCTGAATTGCTGTCTTGACGCGTTGTCCCGGCGCGGCCCCTCGTTTGTCTGTGTTGTAGTCTGGACGCTTTCTAAATCAAACGCGATTCTCTTTCCGTCGGGAGTGCTGTAGGCGACTGCTATATTGTAAGATTTCCCGTCCCAGACGCCTGAACTTGTATGGCTTGACGCGGCATTAATTTCAAATTTATTTCCCTGGCTGTCAAATGTCCTAAAGCCGGCGCCCGCGCTGTAACCTCCGTTTTCCGTAACCCCGAACGAAAAGGTATAATTGCCCATCGGCACTATTATTTTTTCAAACAACCATGTTACCGTGCGGCCGTCTCTTGTGGGCGCCGTCCCGCCCTCAAAACCTATCCTTAGACTCTGATTCTGCGACAATTCGGATATTACTTTTGAGATATTTTCATTAAAAGGATCAATGGCTTTTACTATTTCGATATATTTTTTTGCGCCTCTTGTATCGCCAATCGACAGTTTTAGGGCGGCTAATTTTAAGGCCGCTTCGCCGGCTAGATTTGTCGCGTTTGTTTTTTCCGCGGTATTGTACGCGTTCTCATATGCCTTGATTGATCCGGAAATATTTCCAAGGGATAGCTGGATATCACCAAAAGTTATTTGTCCTAATATATCTAAATTATCATCTTTTGCTTTAATGCCAGCGGCCTTGTTATACTCTGTCAAGGCTTCCGCGCCTTTATGCGCCCATGTTAAAACCCTGGCAAATTCAAAGCCAATGGATACTTTTTCCCTGTCATTAAGTTTGGGATTGCTCAAGACTAAGCGGTAATATTTATCTGCGTCATCATATTTTTTGTTATATGAAAGGACTCTCGCGTACTCGAGATTTATCGAATCCAGTTCTTCGGTTGCTTCGGCGCTGTTAAGGCCGCTAAGAATTTTTTGCGCTTCTGCTAGTTCATTTTCCGCTTTTTGGGCATCCTTTTCGATTGACATATAGATCAAGGCAAGATATTTATGGGCTTTTGCCTTTAGAACAGGGTCTTTGAAATTATTATCATTAATAATATTAATCAAGGCATTGACTGCGGCATCTTTTTGTTTTGAATTAAGCTTGTTGTTAAGAGCCGATATTGCAAGCGCCTCTGCTTTAGCGAAATTCGCGTTTTCGGAAAGTTGAGTCTTGTAATCCGGGTTGGATACGCTTTCGGCTTTTGCGATCGCGTCATTGGCGGCTGCAACGGCGGAATTAAAATCATTTCCGGCGGCAAAAGCCTTTGAAAGAGAAATATAAGCTCTGGCGAAAATATCATATGCTGTATTTAAGTTTGGATTATCTTTTTCGTTTGTGACTTTAATTAAATATTTTACGCAACTTCCGAGGTACACCGCTGCGTCATCGGCGCGGTTTTCGTCTTTTGCCTTGTAGAAAAGGCCAAGATATATTTCTCCAATAGTTGCGTGAGTATCCGCCAGCAGATAATCTTTATATTTTGGGGCTATTGAGCTTGCGTTAAGAGCTTGTCGCAGTAAATTGCTAACCGCATCTGTAGTATTACATTTAGTTATATCGTTCCCATTAATATTTGATTTTAATACAAGGGTGTCTGAGTTTGGGTCTACAAACAAATGTTTAACTTTATCAAATTCGTCTGAAATCTTCGACTTTGAGATAACCCCGCTAAATATTTGTTCTGCATTAGCGGCAAACACTAGTGCGTCGTCGGATTTTTTTATAAGGCCTATTTTCGCCAAGAGCAGGTTGGCTTTTCCCGCGATAACATTATCTTTTGATCCGGTAAGTTTTGCCAACTCATCTGTAACGGTTTTGTCCAACTCTATGTTTGTATGCAAAACCCAGATATTTGTGCTTGCTTCAAGGTTTACAAGCGATGCCTCTTCTGATTCTTTTGCAATAAGGGCTGACAGTTCTTGTGCTTTTTTAAGTTCCGCTTCAGTCCCTCTCTGCAGAGCAATTTTTGCCTGAAGAGTAATAAGAATTATTGCTTTTTTCTTGTCTTTTGCAAGCGCAGCATTAGCCCTTCCAATATCTGTCAAGCTTTCTGATCCCGGTCCGGCAATTTGAGTTAAATAATTTCTAGTTTCTTCCTCATTTAAGTCTTCGCTTGCGCTGTATTTAGAGATTCTCGCCAGGTCAAATCTAATATCAAAGTTATCTTGTCCTTTTGTCTTTAAAAGAAGCCCGTTTAAAACAGGAATTGCCATCTGAAAATTATTCTGCGCGATGAGAACATCGGCATATTCTTTTTCAGCGGATATTTGCTCTTGTCCGGCTAGGCCGTCTTTCGCGGTCCTTAAACAATCTTCGGCCATCTTAAAGTCTTTCGCGATTTTCGCGATTATGCCTCTCCAGTAGTTTGCTTTTGCTTTTACATAAGGGTCTTTTGATTCAAGAAGAGCGTCAAGCTGTTTTACTGCTTCCGCTTCTAGAGTTTTATCGCTCTGATTATTTAGCCATCTTATTGCTGTGGCCTGTGCAAGAGTAATGCTTGAGTCAGCCGAAAGCTGCGTAGCATATCTCTGGTCTTTTATCTGCGCAGCAAATGTATTTGCGTCTGCGGAATATTTTGCTGATTTTTCTGTATCGCCCGCGTCACCCCTTGCGCCGTATAATTTTGCAAGAAGAAGATTTGCTTTTGCGGCGATTGACGGTTCCGCATTCTGAATATAAGGATCCAAAATGGAGATAATAGCAGCTGCCAAATCCTTTGACTTGTTGCGATACCATAGATTTAGGTTGACATCGGCTAGAGTTACGCTCGCGTCGGCCTTTAGATAATCCTTGTAGCTCTGCGACGGGATTTTTGCGGAATCAAATTTGCTTATTGCCGCTTTTGAGTGGATCTCGGCAAGATAATATTTGCCATTTGCCAGCTCATCTTTTGCAAGAAGGGTGTTTGCCCGTCCCGCGATCAGGTTGTCAGTTGATGCCGAAAGGAGTGTCAAGGCATCTGCTGCTTTTTTGTCCATTTTTTTGGAAAGCATCCTTGATTCAGCGTAAACAAGTTTTGCGTCTGGCGATTTATCCATTATTATTTCCGCAATAGAAGCCGCAAGGTCAAATTCGCCCTTTTCCAGATATACTTTTGCGAGTTTTGAGACAAGCGCTATGATCTTAGGGTTTTGTTTTGATTTATTTAGCGCCGCATTTGCAAGCTCAATCCCTGTTTTTCCGTCGGTTCCGGCAAGCTTATTAAGGCTCGCAATAACTTCGGTTTCGTTTAAGTCGCGGTTTTCGCTGCTCGCTCTGGATATTGCAAGTTCGAGATTAATATTTGCCGCTTCATCACCCGAAGCTTTCGCGGAAATCTCGGTTAATATCTTTGCCGCTTCGCCGTAATTGCCTTGTCCGTTATAAGCATCGGCTAGGGAATGTTTAATATTAAATTCTTCACGCGAAGTATCCATATCTTTAACGCCTTTTAATGATTCGAGCGCGGCCGTAAGATATGTTTGTGCCTGCGCGAATTTGCCGTCAACATTTGAAAGTATGCCTAGCCAGTAGTTTGCTTTTGCTTTAATATACGGATTGGACGAATCTTTAAGAGTTATAAGCCTTGTGTCAATAGCTCTGCGAAGAGCCACATCACTCTTATAAGTGAGCCATTTTCTTGTCATTGATTCGGCGATTATAAAGTTTGCCTCATTTTCAAGCCGTTCTCCATAAGCCGCATCTTTTGTTTTAACTTTTTTGGATTTTGCAGTAGCATTTTGGGCATGTGATTCTGCTTCTGTAAGTTTGTCTTGTGCCGCGAATAATCCGGCAAGCAGAATATTTGCTTTTGCAGATATTACATCATCAGTTGTTGCCAATGATCTTTTTAATGCTGCTTCGGCTTTTGCGGCATAGTCCTTGATGGTCCTGTCCTTATACCACAGGCCTAAATACGCTTCGCCGATCGTAACATCAGTATCGGCAAGAAGATATGCCTGATAGCTCCTGGATATTTTATCTGATGATTTAAATTTAGTTTCTGCAGTTTCCGAAGGTTTTACGGCATCTTCAGGTTTTTTGGAAATAATACTTATTTTTGCAAGCAGAAGGTTTGCTTTTCCGGCAACAAGATTGTTATCTGATCCTGCAAGCTGTTTTAAAATTTCAATAACCGACGGATCTAACGCGGCGCCCGGATTTTTGAACCAAATCAGCGTTTGAGCCTCGGCGTAAACCATTTTAGCTTCCGGGTTATCAATAATTAATTTCGCGAGAGCGGCGGCTGTTTTCGCGTCGCCGTTTTGAAGGCGTAATTTCGCGGCTTTCAGCACAAGGGCAGGGGCCTGTGCGGGATCTTTCGCGATAGCGTCCGCGGACAGTGCGACAATATCGGAAGCCTCTAATGTCTTACCAGTAATTTTTTCAAGCATTTGCTTAACCAGTTTTTCGGCTTCGTCAAGTTTTGCCGGGGTATTGCTTTCCTGCGCCGCAGTTACCATGTTCTCTGCAATTTTCAGGTCTTTTATAAAGTCCAGGCTGGATGTATCAACTTTTCTTGACGAAGCAATCCTTTTTGCTTTTTCGAGATATATTTCCGCATCTTGGAGATCTTTTTTATCTCCAGAAATAGCGTATTTTTGCCCGTACGCGTTCATTATCATGATGTATGTTTCGACAGATTCGTTAATTCTCGATAATTTTTTGCCCAGTTCGATTATAGTATCAATTTTGCCTGTATCCGCTCCGGCATTTTCAAGTCCTGCCGCGCAGAGTATAGTAGCTGTCTGGCACAAAATCTGTCTTTGGGATCTGGATTTTGTATTTATTGCAGCAATTATTTCTGTTGCCTTTGCGGGATCAAAATCCATTTTTGTTAACGTTTTAAATAAATCCCTAAGCTGGGACCTGCCTGATTCTATTGTTGCTCCGTCTTTGCTGATCTGGCCTTTTCTAAGGGTTGCTTCGGCTTGTAAATAAGACGCTTCATATCCCGCATCAGGATTTATATCGGCAATTTCGCCCGCGTGTTTATTTACGAATTCGGCGTATGATTTAGCGGCATCCAAAAATTTTATATCTTCACCGCATGTAGCCTGTATTGACTTTGAAAACCATAACGCTAGGTCAACAATAGTTTTTTTATCATTTGCGGTTTTGGCCTGTCCATACAGGTTTTCGATAGCTGAAATCCCAGATTCAAGCAGTGATCTGATATCTTTGATGTCTTTTCCTTCAATTAATCTAATCGCCCTGGTAAAATATTCTCTGGCGGCCAACTGGTCCCCTAAAACGAATTTGATTTTTCCTATCAGGAATTTTATTTTTGATAACAGAAGTTTGTCTTTTTCGGTCTGTTCAGCTCTTCCCAAAATATTAAGCGACTTATTAAGAAGCAGTTCCCGTTTTGCTTTGTTATCTTCATTAAATCCCGCTACCGCAAGCATATCGGTGTATTCGAGTCTTTCATAATTACTCATGTGGTCCGTGTTAATAGCGGAATACATTTTTAAGGCGGTATCTTTATTTCCGATGTTAAATTCTATGCTGGCTAATTTCGCGGCGATTTTAGCCGGTAATTTGCTCCTGTCGTAATCGGTTGATGACTTGATAGAATTACAATTAGTCTTTGCTTTTTCAAAATACGTTTTGGCCTGTTCCATAATCTTTTTCCACTCGGGATTATTCTCGTTTTTAGATTTTAGCTCCAGAGCTTTTCCAAGATAAGCGTTTCCCAGCTCAAAATGAAGTTCTGCCTGCATCCATGGCGCGCCCGCCACATATTCCTGTGCTTTATTAAGATATGTAAGGGCTTTGTCGTTATCTGCAGGGGTTTGCCATAGATAGGTTTGGGCAAGCCTTAAGAAAAGAAGAGTCCTGATTGGTTTTAGGGAACCGTAGTATTTATCTAAAGACCATTTTGGATCCAATGATTTTTGTTCGGGATTTAATTCTAGCGCGGCATTGAACTTTTCTCTTGCCGCATCCAGATCTTTGGAGCCTAAAAGGATAGCTTCTCCAAATAGTGTATAAGCCATGATTTTAAGTTCCGGATTTTTATTTAAAGTGTCAGATACAACAGGATTACCGCCAAAGATTAAACCGTTAAAATATTGTATTGCAAGATCATACTGATTGTTATCTATGTAAAATTTTATTTTTTTTAGCCAACCGGAAACATGGGCCGGTTTGTCCGGAGAGGATTTTAGGCTTTTTAGGGCTTTTTCGGTTTTCTCCCGGGCTTCATCTTTGGTGGGAAATTTTCTACCCGCGTATGCGAGCAACTCACCGGATCCAGAGATATCTACAATCATAATATATTCCCCTTTTTATATTTCACTGTTTGCTTTTGGATGTTCAGCCGGGACTCCATTACCGCCTCCGCTGCTGCCGTTTCCGCTGCCTCTAGGCGGATACTTAATATCCATTATAGCTACAGTAGTTTTTTTTATTGTAGCATCAATTTCATACTGTCTAGTTGTTTTATCGTAGCTGGATCCCGATTTCTTGCACTGTTCCAGAGCAGCCCTATAATGCCCAATTGCCCTGTTGAGTGTTGATTCCCATGAGGAATTTCTATTGTCGTGCTGGTTCCATCCTTCGAGCAGTTCTGCCAGCGCTTTTTGCTGAAGATATTCCGCCTGAAATTCGGGAGTTTTTAACATCGGTATATCAGAAGATCCTACAATATTCAAATAATCCTGGGCTTTTTTCCAGTATGGCCCATCACTGTTTGAGGAAAACCATAATATAGTTTCCGCTTTTCTTAAAAGAGCTTTTGCTAATGTATCACGCTGTGTCGACTTATGATCTCCGCCGGAGCTTGTAACTATCCCATGGATTAATTGTTTTATCTCTGAAGGAGACTTTTTGCCTCCGAATAATTCATCAAGATATTTTTCAGCCTCCTTATAATCGGTATCATTCGATGGTGTATAAGATCCTGCTATTTGTTCCTTGTTTCTTGCGGCTTTTCCCAAATATAGTTCCGCCAAAGATTGCCTGATTTTTGCCGCCCTGACTTTTTTATCATAATTACTCGCATCAACATTACCACTATGTTTAAGCGCCGCCTTAAAACATGCCGCGGCTTCATCAAACTTTTTTGGGTCGCCGGCATATGCCAGCTGAAGAAGGATATCGGCTTTTGTATGATTTAATTCCGCCATAATCCACGGTGAATTGGCGGCATTTTCAAGTTTTCCCGCCGCTTCAAGTTCTTTTAAGGCTTCATTGAGTTTTTGGGGCGGGATTTGTCCTTTTTGAGACCATATTAATGCTTCGGCATGCTTAACATGCAAATCAGCAACAAGCTGCGGCTGATTTTGTTTTAATGTTTCCGGGTTGGTTTTTTTAGCCAGATCAAGGGCTTGTTTAAATAATTGTTCCGCTTTTACTGTCTGGCCAGTTCTTAGATAAAGAACTCCCTGGATTTTTAGTGCTCTTACTCTAAGGTCCTGGCGGTATGCCGGATCATATAAACCGCTATATGAACTTACGCTTGGCTTGTACTCCCCATATAATAATGTTTTCATGTTATTGTCAGGGGGATTAATCAATCGATTCAGATTTTTCTGCGCAAAATCATATTCCCTTGAGTCGATAAGATATTCCAGTGCATCAAGCGCTGAATGGACTTCGGATGCTGGATTTTGTCTTTTAGCCGATAGGCTTACAAAAACCGCGTCAACCAATTTTTTGTTCGCGTCGATGACTTGCCTGTAATCTTCGGGAGATGAAACGACAGTTTCTTTTGGCTCCGGAGTAGGGCTTGCTTTTACTTGAGCGTTTGATGGAGCAATTTTCCCTTTTCCGGTTAATAATTGATATGCCATCAGGACAAGGGACTGCTTATAATATTGTTTCTCATCCGCGGGAACATAGCCGAAATATGTCGCTTTACGGGCGCCCGCTACTCTGGTTGTATATTCTGCCGCGTCTTTTCCGCTTCCTTTTACACCGACGCCAAACATCGCGATTGCGAATTCATTATTATATCCGAGTAATTTTGCCGAACTTGGCCCCGTTATACCGGCTTTTTCAAGAAATTTATTCAAGACCGCTGCTGCTTTTGAATTCCCCGTTGAAATAGAATCTCTTCCCAGCTCCAGAGGAATTCTTATGGCATCCATCTCATTATTCCCGTCTTGTACCGCCTTGTTTCCTTTGATTCCGGGTTTTTCGTAATAATTTTCAACGCCCAACTGGCCTCCCGCGTCTAAAAGAAGAACTTCTTTTGGAAACGGGTTTTGTCCTTTTGCTCCGATGTTTCCGGCATGATCCAGAATAGCATCCGCAATGGTATATCCGTCATCGGCTAACTTGCTCCAGTCGTTTGAGTCAACAGCAGCAAACATTCTAAAAGCGGATGGTATAAAGTAAGACGGGTTATATACTACTCTACCGTCTCCCCATACCGGCCATCTTCCGTCAGAAGGTTTTATCAAAAGCCTGCCGCCTTTGTCGGTAACTTCGTTATCCCAAATATTTGAAATCATAGTTTTTGCGTCCTGGGTATAATCCTGATTGCTCCATTTTTTACCGGCGATAAGAAGAGACATCGCGGTGTAAACGTCCGCGTCCGAAGCCGAATCTTCGGATCCGGCCTTCCATCTCAATAGCCCGTTGCCTTTTATAAAGTGTGTTTTTGTTGCCTGGTAGAGTTCGGAAAATGTCTGTTGATCACCGTGAGCGACGGCGAGAAATAATCCATAGCCTTGTCCTTCCGAAACAACCTGGTTGCCCTGGGACGGGTCAATAACCAATCCTTCTTTTCCTTTTTCCCTGGAAATAAATTGGGTCTTCCAGCTCTGCCAGATTTTCATGTCTCCACTGCTTGGTGTCGGCATAAGCTGGCTAAGGACAACATCGCCGATTTTTTCCTGCAAAATTCCCGGTGTTTGCGGATGAGGCGATACAGCAACACCCGTTGAATATCCGGCCGGGCTTATTTCGGGATTTGGAGATTTTGTTGTACTGCAGCCCGGAAGAACAAATAATAATAACGCAAGGCTTAAGCCCAAAGGGATTGATGGACGAAAAGATGATGATGAAACGGGAAATGATCCGACTCTGTCAGCGAGAACTTCTCTTGGGATAAATGAATTTGGATCAGCAAAATCAAGATGCATAGGGCTGGGCTTAAGAGTTTGGAATAAGCTAATGATGTTATGTTGTCCGTGATTTTGCTGAGTCAACTTTATGTCAGGAACAGTGCGAGTCTGCAGCGGCCGTCTTAATTCGGCAGAGAATGAGCCTGTTGATATAGGTCTGCTTCCACTGGTAAAATATGGCATATTATCCTCCCGTATATATATCGTGCAAATATAAGTGAAATTTCACTTTTCCATGACAAATTTTATATGTGAAATTTAGTGAGGTTTTCTTATGGTCGCGAGTCTTTGGATTACAATCTTTTTTAGCCAAAGGTCGGCAGGCTCATTTTGGAGCAATTTTAATATCAATTTATATTTTTCGATTGCCTTGGAATATTCTTGCTTCCTGTAAGATATTTCCGCAAGTCCCAAAAGAGCTTCCGATCTTAAATACGGTTTATCCATAATATCTGTGACATTCAGCGCGGCTTTATATAACGGATAAACAAATTTATCCAGATTTTTATTATCACATGAATATGAATAGATGTTTCCAAGCCTGACAATTGCCTTGATAAGAAGATCCTTATCAATACCTTTTAAAGCATATTTTTCTGCCATTTGGCGGTTGTCAGAAATACCTAAGTACGAAACGGCTCTCGCGTAAAATTGGTTGTAATCTTCTTTGGACAGCTGTTCGATCAAGGTCATTGCTGATCCGGAGCCGCTTAGTTCTTTTCTCGCGAGTTCGGCAACCTGTTCGGTTTTCATCCCAAAGATTGTTTCAAGGTAAGTCAAATTATTGGTTGCCTCCGATTGTCCGATCATAGTCCTTAAAAACAAATGCAGGTCGAATTTTTTCTTTAAATAAACAATTGCTTTGTTAAAATTTCTTTGGGCTTGCTGGGTATTGCCTAGAATTATATTTTTTTCTCCCCGGATGACTTCGATTTTAGCCCTGTAGCCGGCCTCTTTTTGCATGCCGATATGGTTGTAGTCAAGTTTGCATATTTCCTGGTATTCGGGATCATTCAGCCGGATCTCCGCTTTCCTGCAATACATTTCACCCTTATCGAGATTGCTCCTCTTTAAAAACGCTTCGGCAAGTTGTAAATTTATATCCGGATAATACGGGTCTTTCCTCCAGTTTATTTTTGATTGCACTGATTCCGCTTCCGACAAATATTTGTCAGACAAGGAGATATTCCCCATTCCCCTGTAAATATCCGAAATTTTGATCAGGATTTCAACAAACTTTACTCTCAATTCACCTTCCTGGTTGGGGTCTTTAAAAGGATTGCTGCCGCTAAAATATGATCTTATCCCTTTTACGTCATT
>Ga0265296_1002198_pt1 | contig 20194 bp, 22 predicted proteins | sample MunlanPumphouse1_FD_189073 | JGI IMG/M metagenome (GOLD analysis project Ga0265296, IMG submission 189073) | Groundwater microbial communities from a municipal landfill in Southern Ontario, Canada - Pumphouse #1 | ecosystem: Environmental > Aquatic > Deep subsurface > Groundwater | place...
CGACAAAACAACTGTCCTTGTCGGTTTCAACTGGAACAATGATACGCAGGAATGGGTTGAGCTTGGTTGGATCGCTAGTTTCTGCCAAAATGCATTCGTCAGCGCTCCCGGCAAAGTGAAAAAAATCGGTAAATTCACCAGTCTTGAGCTCGCCGGAGAAAACCACCCGATCGTCTACAAAGACGAAAAAGTGAAAGACCGGCCGTATCCTGAATTGGTATCAAGGCTGGTGGTTAAATACCTCCAGACCGCCATCACGGATCTCGAAAAAGCCGGCGCTCAGGTGCAAATACCTTTACACCTGCTGTATTAACAAATTTGCTCTTTAACTTAAACAAGCTCAGACATTACGTTCTGGGCTTTTTGTTTGTCTTTTTTATAAGTATATGATAATATAACAACCATGATAACAGTTATAGAAGTAAAGAAAAATGCAAATGAGAGTAATATGAATCTTATTCGCCGGTTCACTCGCAAGGTCCAAGAATCTGGTATTATTCAAAAAGTTAAAAGTAAGAGATATAATGAAAGAACTGAATCTAAAGTTAAGATTAAGAGAGCTACTTTGAAGAGATTAATTCGTCAGAAAAATCAAGAAAAACTTATAAAATTAGGTAAAGTAACTAAGATTCTCAAAAAGAGAGGGCACAAATAAATATTTATGTCAGACACTGGTTTTTGCACTATTATAAATAATACAAAAGGCAAGCTTCCAAGCTTGCCTTTTGTATCTATTAAAAATAAAATCTTAGGAGAAAAATATGAGCTTGGAATAAATTTTCTCTCTTCTTTAAAACAAAAACAAATCAATCAAAAATACAGAGGCAAAAATGAAATAACAAATATTCTTTCTTTCCCTCTTTCAAAAATGTCAGGGGAAATTACCATTGACCCCGTCAAGGTAAAAAAGGACGCCTTACTTTTTGAGATGTCTTATCCTCAATTTTTAAAATACTTAGTTATCCACGGAATGTTACATTTGAAAGGTTTCGAACATAGTAGTATAATGGAGAGGCAGGAGAGAAAATATCTTAAAATGTTTTCATAAGAGATTGTCTTTCTTTCTTCATTCATGATAAAAAATAACACTACAGTCGGCATAGACATAGGTACACAATCTACAAAAGTTGTAGTGATGGGTTTTGATAAAAATAAAAATGAACCTATCATACTGACCACAGGAACGTCTGAAACAAAAGGAATGCGTTTTGATTATATTACAAATGTAGATGCTGTTGCCGAGAGTATTAAAAAGGCCGTCAAACAAGCTGAAAATATTTTAGGAATAAAAATTCGCAGGGCTTATGTTTCCATAGGTGGAATCAGTCTCAGCTCAACAGTATCAACTGGCTCAGTAATAATCTCAAAGGCAGACCAAGAAATAACCAATCTCGATGTAGCAAAAGTTATAACCAACAGTGAAGAGAATCTTGATATATTAAATAAGAAAATAATTCATACCATTCCAATAGGATACAAACTAGACGGGAAAGATATTTATGCCAGACCCGAGGGTTTGCGCGGTATTAAATTAGAAGTTAAAACTCTATTTATAACTTGCTTAAAACAAAACGTAGAAGATCTTATTACAGCATTTTCGCTCGCTAAAATAAACATAGAAGAAATAACAGCATCTCCACTAGTAACTGGAAATATACTTCTCAGCAACAAACAAAAGATAGCTGGGTGTGTCCTTGTGGACATTGGAGCAGAGACAGTATCAACCGCTGTATTTGAAAATAATTTGCCTATATCAGTCCTGGTATTCCCTATCGGTAGTATGGATATTACAAAAGATATTGCTTTGGGGCTTAGGATATCTCTTGAAGAAGCAGAGAGTATCAAACTTGGTAGTGTTACAGGAGGAGATTATTCAAAGAAAAAAGTAGATGAAATTGTTGAAGCACGACTTAATGATATGTTTGAACTTGTAGGAAACAATCTAAAACGTCTCAAACGTTTTGAACTTCTTCCTGCTGGAATTATAATTACTGGAGGAGGTTCTGCTGTTAACAATATAGAAGAAATTGCTCGTAATCAATTAAAACTTCCAGCCAGAGTTGGTCCCGCAGATTATTCTTTGAATAATAAATTTAAAATTCGTGACAACTCTTGGTACACAGCACTCGGACTTTCACTATCATCGAGTGATGAATTTTCAAACGACCAATCCAATAATTCTGTTGGAGGAAATATAAAAGAAGTAAAAAGTTTTTTCAAATCTATCTTTTCTCAGCTTCTTCCTTAACAATATAAGACAATAAAAAAGATATATGTCAATATGTTCCCTTTTTCTTGATTTCTGCTATTATGTACTTACATAAACTTATTATTAATGGAAGACTTTTGTCTATAAATAAATATATGCCTAAAATAAACCCAGAGATTGAATCATTCGCCAGAATTAAAGTCATCGGGCTTGGTGGTTCGGGAAAGAATGCCTTGAATCATATGATTAATTCTAAAGTTAAAGGAGTTGAGTTCATAGCAATGAACACAGATACTCAAGACTTACATAACGCACTCGCAGAAAAAAAAGTCCACTTGGGGAAAAACCTCACTCATGGATTGGGAGCAGGAATGAATCCAGAAGTGGGTCGTCGTGCTGCAGAAGAAACAAAAGCAGAAATACAAGATGTAATAAAAGGAGCTGATATGGTGTTCATTGCCTGTGGTATGGGCGGTGGAACAGGTACAGGAGCTGCCCCTATCATTGCTCAAGCCGCAAAGGAACAAGGAATTCTAACAGTTGCAGTTGTTACTAAACCATTTTCTTTTGAAGGAAATCAAAGAATGAAAATTGCAGATATTGGACTTGCTGAACTTGAAAAAGAAGTTGATGCTATTTTAGTTATTCCTAATGATAGACTTATCGTCATTTCAGGAAAAGATGTCGGATTCAGACAAGCTTTTGCTATGTGTGACGAAGTTCTCAAGCAGGCCGTTGAAGGTATCTCCGAATTAATAACAACTCCCGGTATAATAAATGTTGACTTCGCTGATATCAAGGCGGTTATGTTTGATGCAGGAAGTGCGTTGATGGGAGTCGGTATTGCAGCTGGCGATGGACGTGCCGAGAAAGCAGCACTTCAAGCAATTAATTCCCCTCTTCTTGACCTATCTATTTCTGGAGCAAGAGGAGTATTGTTTGCTATTTCAGGTGGAGATGATCTAACTATCCACGAAATTCAAGAAGCCGCAAAAGTTATTACCGAATCCATTGATAAAGATGCTAAGGTTATTTTTGGAACAATCCGAGATGAGAAACTTAAAAAAGGAGAAATGAAAGTTACTGTTATCGCCACTGGTTTTCCTACAGATATGCCAAAGCGATCACTCTTCCAAATGGGGCAAGCAAGAGGCACGGAGCAAACTATAGTAAACTCTACAAAAGAGGAAATATTGCAGGCTGTTAAAAAAGATGAAACAAAAAACGGGTCTTCAGATTACATAAAAAAGGGAGAAAAAGTAGAAGATGATTTATTTATCGATGATACTGATGACTGGAGTACCGTTCCAGCATTTCTAAGGAGAAATAAGAAATAAGAGGGAGGAAATAAAATAGTCTTATCAAAGGGGCTTTGGAGCTCGACGGAGCGAGAACCGAGCAAATTTTTAGTAAAAAATTTGCGTACCCTTTGAGAAGAGCTATTTTATGGACGACCTTATTTTTTTATTATGAATTTTTGATTTTTTAGTATAAAATAACTACTATGTACGATTTAATTATATTAGGTGGAGGGCCAGCAGGCACTGCAGCTACAGTATATTCTGCTCGCAAACAACTAAAAACTGCTATTATCACCAATGAATTTGGGGGACAGTCTATAGTCTCAGAGCTTATATATAACTGGATTGGGACACCTGAAATTTCGGGGATAGATCTTGCTTTAAATTTAAAAAAACATGTTCTTTATTATAAGGGATCATATTTAGATATTATTGAAAGTGAAAAAATTATTTCTATTATTCAAAGCAATAAAATATTTACAATAAAATCTGAGTCAGGGAAAGAATTTACTTCACGAGCTGTTCTTATTGCGACAGGTAGTGGTAGACGAAAGCTCGTTGCTATAAATGCTGACAAGTTTGAAAATAAAGGCATTACTTATTGTGCGTCATGTGATGGCCCTTTATTTGCAGACCAAGATGTACTTGTTATAGGAGGGGGCAATGCTGCGTTTGAAACATCGGCTCAACTCCTCGCCTATTGTAAAAGCGTAACATTAATACACCGAAGTGCGGAATTCAGAGCCGATGAAATAACCATTAAGAAAATTTTTGAAAATCCTAAATTTAAAGCAATAACAAATGCAGAAATAATAAGAGTAGATGGTGATAAGTTTGTGAGTTCTCTAACTTATAAAGATAAAATTACAGGAGTTGAAAGTACAATTCCAACAACGGGTATCTTCGTAGAAATCGGGCAAACACCAAATGTTGATTTTGTAAAAAATGTCGTTGAGATGGATAAAATTGGTAAAATTGTAGTAGACCCAATGACGCAAATGACATCAGTCCCTGGTATATGGGCCGCGGGTGATTGTACGAATGGTAGATACCACCAAAATAATATTGCCGCTGGCGACGCAGTCAAAGCCCTCGAAGACGTCTACATTTGGATACATAAAAATAAATAAATTACACAAAACTACAACAAATAGCTCTTCTCAAAGGGTACTCAAATTTTTTGCTAAAAATTTGCTCAGTTCTCGCGCCGACGCGCTCCAAAGCCCCTTTGATAAGACTATTTGTTTTCGTTTTGATTTTATTATTTACAGATTTTGATTAGCTAGTATACCTTCAAGGATTTCTAATTCTTGTTTTGAATTTGGTTGGAAAAGTTCCATTATATTTTTTAATTGAACAGCTTCTATTATCTTCCCTTCCTCACTTGCTAATTTAACTAAATCCGTTAAGTAATATTCATTAGCTACATTTTGATTTTTTATTTTATCTATATTTTCCCAAAGCCACTCTGAATCAAAAGCATACATAGCACAGTTTATTTCTTTTATTTCTCTTTCTTTTTCACTTGCATCTTTATACTCAATAATACCAATAACCTTATTATTTTCATTTCTAACAATTCTGCCTAAGTAATATGCCCCTGCTCTCCAATCTTTAAAATCAGGTAATACTACAGTCCCCAATGTAATAACAGCATTATTATTTTTATGAGTTTCAATTATCTTTAGAATTGTTTCTTTTGAAATCAATGGCTGGTCGTTAGAAAGGACAACAACTATTTTGTGGTCTGAGTGAGTAGAACTTTTAGCAGACATAACTGCATGACCTGTTCCAAGTTGTTCTTCTTGGTGAGCATAATTATAATCACGCCCTATTACCTCAAAAATACGTTCCTTTTTATGACCAACAACAATAACCGGCTTGATGGGTAAATTCAAGTGAGATAGTGTATCTAAAATATGTTGTAAAAATGGTTTACCACGAAGCATCGCAAGTGCCTTGGGCTCATCTGATTCCATTCTTTTACTTTTCCCCGCTGCTAAAATAATTATTTGTGTATTTTGCATAGTACGCGGTATAGGATTTGAACCTATGACCTTTCCCACGTCAAGGGAACGCTCTACCAACTGAGCTAACCGCGCATGCTACTACGATGGCGGAGGGTACAAGATTTGAACTTGTGATCCTCTTTCGAGAATTCCGCTTTTCGAAAGCGGTGCAATCAACCTCTCTGCCAACCCTCCCAATAAACTTTTTGATTATACAGAATTAAACTATGATTATCAAGCTAATTAAAATTACATAATTAAACTTTCTCCGGTCATTTCTTCTGGTTTTTTTATGTCAAATAAGTCTAAAACGGTAGGGGCTACATCTATTAAACCCCCTTTTTCTTTTAACTCCTTACTACTATCTGTCATTATAAATGGTACGGGATCAGTAGTATGAGAAGTATGTTTTAATCCTGTAATAGGGTCAATATTAATTTCAGCATTTCCATGATCAGCCGTAACACAGGCAATACCATTATTAGAGTGAAGCTCTTCAAGTACTCGTCCAAGTTGTTTGTCTACTTCTTCTATTGCAGTTATTATCGCAGGAACATTGGCAGTATGTCCAACCATATCTGCATTCGCAAAATTTATAAATACAAAATCTGTCCCTTTTTTTATTTGTTTTATTGCTTCATCCGCAACTAATTCGGCTGACATCTTTGGAGCTAAATCATAAGTAAATACCCCTTTTGGACTTTGAATAAGAATTTGTTCTTCCCCTTTATATGGAGTTTCTTCTCCACAATTTAGGAAATAAGTCGCATGAGCAAATTTCTCTGTCTCGGCAATATGAACTTGAGTCATACCATTTTCACTAATTATTTTTCCAAGAGTTATTTCTATTTTTACCGGAGGAAAAACAATTAAACTTTTATATTCTTTACCATAATTTGTCATTGTCACTAAACAAATATTATCCTCTTTTGATTTTTTTACTATTTTTTCTGTAAGCATTCTCATACGGTCGGCTCGAAAATTAAATAAAAAGAATCCATCATTTTTATTTAAAGTATAGGTGCCACCTTCTTTATTTTGACAAACAAACGGCTCTAGGTATTCATCCGACTTAATGGACGTGTTATATAAATTCTCTAAATAAACAGATGGTTTTATATCACAAATATTTCCTTTTCCTTCAAATATTACTTGTTCTGCTTTAGAAAGACGCTCCCAACGTTTATCCCTATCCATCGCATATAATCGCCCAGAGACGGAAGCAATCTCGCCTACACCTAGTCTCTCAATAACATCTTCAAGCTGTTTAATATATCCGGCTCCTGCTTGAGATGGTGTGTCACGCCCATCGGTAAAAATATGAATCGCAATTTTTTTAATCCCATAATCTTTCGCATTTTCCAAAAATGCAAATAGATGCGACATGTGGCTATGTACTCCACCCGGAGACACGAGCCCTGCCACATGAAGAGTAGAATTATTTTTCACAACATGCTCAAACAAAGTGTGAAGAGCAGGACTATTTTTAAATTCACCAGATAAGATAGCTTTATTTATTCTTACTAAATCTTGGTCCAAAATTCTACCGGCACCTATTGTCATATGTCCAACTTCACTATTACCCATTTGTCTATCAGGTAGTCCAACGGCTAATCCAGAAGCTTTAAGTGTAGTGTGCGGGCATGTATTCCAAATATTATCAAATATAGGCTTGTGTGCCTGCGCTATGGCATTATCTTTTTTATCCTCTCTGTATCCCCAGCCATCAAGCACAATTAAAGCAATTTGTTTTTTGATCATTTAGATATTATATCACAAAATAATATGGTTATAAATTTTGTTTTTGAATTAAAAAATGCTACAATGCTTTTGTTAAATTTTTTAGGGCCTTATCGTCTAACGGTTAGGACATCGGCTTTTCAAGCCGGTAATCTGGGTTCAATTCCCAGTAGGGTCACACCTTGACTTTTTAATCTAAAAGTGATATAATGCACTTAAATTCTCGCTATTTGACAAAAATGTTATTAATTACATTGATTTGTTTATTTTAGTGGCTAAAACATTTTATTAAAAATGTTCGCACGACTATCAAAGATAGTTTAGTGGCTAACCCTTCCCCATCTCTTATTTCATTTGGCTTCTAAAATAAACAAATCAAATAATTAATTAATAAAAAAAACAAAACGGCCTTAGGAGGGCTGACAAAATGACAACATTCTTAGTATTTTTTGCTATTGGAATTTTTGTTGGCTATTTAATAGTAGCCATACCTAAATCCATCTACATGCCTAAAGCAATGTGGATACAATCCATAAAACTTTTAGGGAAACCTTACACATACATCGAAAATGTGAACGCTAAAAAATTCTATAAAGGAAGGTCTGCCGAGGATGGCAAACCAACAAAGTGGGATTTGATAAACGATCTTCATTACGAAAAAAGTGGTCTTAATTTTTATTTCTTTTTATGGCCAATTTTTACTGTCCACAAATGGGAAATAAATTACACAAAGTCAGTAAAACCTGGAGAAGAAAAACCAGGTGATATTGTTTTGAAAAGTAAAACTGATATTCGCGGTAATGTTGTGGGCTTCATAATTTTAAGGACAAGAACGACGGATCATCTTCTTTATCGACAGGGTTATCCAATGTTATCCTTGAGTTTGAGCACGGAAGAACTTGCAAATATTGATGTTGAAACTGAGCCTGTTTTAGAAGTGATTAATCCAGCAAGGGCTTTGTATGGAATTGCCGATTACACGAAAGCGTCAATTAGTATTTTGGAATCAGCACTAAGAGGGTTCGTTGCTAAAATTAAACTCCATAAATTAAACTTACTATCCAGTGAGGGAGGTTCCGAGGAATTTAATAGAGAAATGAAAAAGGTTGCAAATGTTTTAGACGATGATCATCCCGGTTTATGGAATCTTGGGATAACATTATTTAAACATACTTTTGAGGATTATGACCCTGCAGATGAAGTCGCAAAAAAGCTGATGGATTCGTACGCCGATGTAACAATCGCTACTCAGACAGGTGAAGCTGGTGTTAAAAAAGCGGAAAAAGAGAAAGAGATAACAATTACTAACGCAGATGCCGCCTTTTATGCATATAGCAAAAATCAAGAAGCTATTACTACGTGGAAGAAAAAGTATCTTGTTGAAACTGGATTAGCGAAAACAGACGCAAGTGGTAATATCACTGAATTGGTTCCTGACGCCAACACAAGAGTTAGTGCTGAAGCAATCAAAGAACTTTCAAAAATAACTGGCACTCTTGTACTTGACAGCGGAAGTCTAAGTAAAATGTTCAATATAAATCCGTCAAACTAGGAGGAAATATAATGGAAATATATTTATACATTCTTTTGGGGATAATATTTTTTTGTGTAATTTATTTTGCACCAAAAATTATAAAGGGGGTACAGGATAAAAAAAAGTTGTCTCCCCTTAAACCCAAAAATGAACCGAAAAAGGTAACCCAACCAGCTGAAAGCCACGAACATACTCCAGCTAGTGACCACACAACCACAAAAAAGAAAAGTCTCTTTTGGGGAATTGTGAAAACATTAGTTGTGATTGCTCTCTTGATAGGGCTTGCTATCCTTGCTGTTAAGGCAGGTATATGGGTCTATAAGGAAGTGGTAGAGGTCGTAAAACCGAAAACTTCAGCTCCTTCTTACCGTTATGAAGATAACTGGGTGTATGAAAGAACCATTACGATTAATTTCGTAAGTAAGTACCAGGATATAGTACGCTTTGCAAGCGACTACCCACTGAGGTTGTCATTCAAGAGTGCATCTTGTTCTTACTGTGTGATGGATTATCTTACAAAATTTGAGGCATGCGGAAATGCCGAGGATGACGTAGCTATTCCTCACACTAAAAACGCTGAAATTCGCCTTATGTTCAAGTCCAGAGATGGACAAGAAAACGGCAAAATTAACGTTATTGTAGAAAAAAATATTAAAAAACGGGTACAGATAAAATAATCTGTATCTTGGAAAATACCGAAAGGGCTGACGAGTTTACTCGTCAGCCCTTTTTAATTCAACATAAGTTTCATTATTTAGAACCTCCAATATTTTCTTTAATGGTATAGTCCCCACTAGGATAAACTTGTATATTTTTCTCACCCAAAGTGTTAAGAATCAAACCCATAATTCCAAAAACTGCAATCATTATAAACATTCCTATTATCCCCCAGAGCATATGGGACTTGCTTGTTTTACGTATTTCTTCATTATCTGGAGATAGTAAATATTCTGCAAGCCCATAGATGAAAAATACTACAGCAAGAGCAAACAACAAAACAATAAGAGGATTTATTATTACCTTATCAATACTTCTCATTAATGTTGTTATACTTGCCTCTGCAACTGATATAATTTGGAAATTCATATACTTTAATATTTACAAATTTTATCTTCCTATTATTTGGTCACTAGTATCAACACCACCCCTTATTCCAAAAGTATTTTTAACTACAGCAATAATTCCCCAGAAAGCAACAATGACAAAAAGACCAATAAGTCCATTAATAATCTTCATACGGCCATTTTTCTTAGCTTCCTCCTCTGAAGAACTCATATATACGATAACTCCCCAAATAAAGTAACCAATGGCTACTACGATTAATACTGGAACAATCCAATTCACATACGTAATTAATTTAACCAAAATACTATCAACTGTTCCTGTTGCAAAAGCCAAAAATGGAAAGGCACCTAAAACTAAACCTAACGAAATAATTTTTTTCATAAATTAAAAATTAAATATAAACTTTATAAATTAACGACCTAATAATAATTTTTTAAATCCCACCGACCGTAGGAAATAAAACTAAACACAAACGTACTTATTACATTATATCAATAAAAAATACAATATGCTACCTTATTGGTTCTGGAAGCTTTGGAAGAACTAGAACATCTCCCTTATTTAAAAATGTATTAGAAAGTATTCCTACCAATCCCCAGATACTTACTATTACAAACAAAGTAATTATACCCCAAAACATAAAATTTTTACCATCTTTTCGCTTTTCTTCATTATTAGGATTTAAAAAATATTTAATAATCCCATAAACAAATCCAGCGATAGCTAAAGCTCCAAGTAAAGGAACTACTGCATTCATTAATGTACAGGTAAAGAAGTTAATAAGAGTGGTCAAATTTGTTATCCCCACATCACAAGCGATACCTCCAACACTAGCATTTCCTACCGCATAAGCAATCATTGTATTCATGTAATATATTATGTTGTACTTTTAATCTCATCGACCGTTTTACCAATAGCATTCGCTATAACGAACGCTCCAAGCAATAATGTTGCCCCTATCAGAGTGTACAGAAGTGCTTTTTTGGCCTTAGTAAGCTTTTCGGGGTTGCCCTGCGCTGCCACAAAAAGAAATCCTGTGTAAATAATAGCAAGAGCAATAATTGGAATTCCAACAGTAAGAACTATGACTATAACTTCTTGTATAAAAGAAGGAATATCTGTTATTTTGGGTCCTAGGGGGTTATCTATCTTAGTTGTGATATTTGTACCTGCTGTCTCTGTACCTGCATTTACAAATAGAACGGGGATAATCAACATAAACACAAACATAACAACAAAACTATATTTTAAAATATTTGAGAGGATACTATATTTTTTTGTTTTGAAAATTTTCATCCCGTACGAAGCAGGAAATGTTTACATTTCCGTTACTTACATTAACTTAATAAACTCGACATAAATATAACTTTATTTTTTACTTCCCGCTATTAGCCATAAAAGCTTCGTACGGGATTAATTAATAATAACTAGCTCAAAAACATCGGGCCGGTAAAACCCAAACTAAGAAGAATGGTTTTTACAATAAGCCAAGCTGCGAGAGCAATAACAAAACCAATGAAAGCATTTTTTAAAATTGTTTTGGATTTTGTAACATTTTCTGCACTGCCCATATCACTGAGGTACAGCCAACCAACATAGACAAGAATAAGAGCAAATAATGGAGTCGCAAGTTTGACAAGTATAAAATTGATAAAATTGTTGACTAATGCCATTACAGCATCAAAACCGCAAGGATTGGAGTAATTACCAGTTACTTTATTTATATCTCCAGTATTGCACACGGGAACTAAACCATGGAATTCATATTCAACGGCCTCTACAACTAAAAATGAGGGGGTAAAAATTATTATAAATCCTAAAATAAATGGTAGTGTTTTTTTAAACATAATTATTTCTTAAGTAAAAGCTCAAGTTGCCCTTGGGCTTTCCTAATAGCTTCGCTGACCGACAGATTGTTTGATAATATGTTTTCTACTAAATCTTTAAAAATTAGATCACTTTTACCCTTATCTGGGTCAAGCCAAGACCTTGAGATAAGAGCAGAATCAAAAAACGTGAACAAATATGGATTGTCAACTGGTTTATCAGCAAGAAGAGCTCGAGAGGTGGGTGGGAGTGATAGAGATATGCTTAAATTCTTGGCATTCTCCCCTTGACTTAGCATTCCTGCCACTCCAAACGCTGATGTTATATTACTAGAATTTTTATTAACAACGACTGTATATATTTCACCATATGTACGTTTGTTTGTAGAATTTTTTATTTGTGGAATTTGAGTTACATCAAAACTTAAATTTGGATTGATTGATTGGATATTAAACAATTCGCTAGCTCTACCTAGATAAAAAGCAAGCTTACCACTTGTAAACATGTCTAAAGAATTAGGGAGCGACCGATTCCAAGAGTAAGCTGTATTTGATGGATTTGAAAATTCTACAAAGAATTTAAGAACCGTTTCTATAGGGGAAACAAACGTTTCTGATGGGTTATTATTCAAAGTAGAAATATAGCTAGAATCACTTTCCCTTTCTATTATATTATTATTATTTTGAATAAGTAATGTCGCGAGTATATCTTTGGCATTGTTCAAATTACTATATTGACCAAGAGCAATCATGCTTTGAAAAATTTTTCCACTGTTATCCCTTTTTGTCAAAGAAGAATTAAGATTAAATAATTCATCCCAACTTTTTGGAGGATAAACGATGCCTTCATTAGTCAAAATATCTTTGTTATAATATAAAACCATAGGGTCAACAACGATTGGAAAACCTAAAACATTTTGTCCATCTAAATAAATAATTGCTCCTTCAATAAATGAATCAGTAAATGTCTTTTGGGGATAACTGGCATATGGTATTTTATATATAAAATTATCATTATTTAGAAGCATATCCGGAGTTATGATGAATAAATCTGGAGCTTTTCCATTTGCAAATGCTTCTATTAAATCTTGCTGGTAAGTAGATGCATCTTTTTTTACATAACTTGAACTTAAACCATCGTTATTTGAATTTATAGACTCAAGCACACCTGCTAATGCGGAATTCGGAAAAATCCCCCAGATAACAATCTTGCCTTGAGGGCTATTGTTACTAGGTGACCTGCCCATTTTAATAACTCCCGAGAATATCAAAACAGCAAAAACAAAAAAAGATAAAAAGATTGCGATTAAAATTGTCTGGAAATTACTCATACTTGAAAATTATACCATAATGATGGGCACTTGTGGAAATATTTTCTTCTAATTTAAATCCCCTTTTCTCAAATAATTCTTTTGCCATACTTTCCGTCACAACACTCTCCGTTGTAGGCCCCATACCTCCAAACGAATCACTCCAATCTATCAAAAGAACCTTACCGCCTTTCTTTAAAACACGTTTAGCTTCATCTATAAGCCCAAGCTTGTCTTCAGCTTGAAATAAGACATTGGACACAATAACTACATCCACACTTTGGTCAGAAATTTTTGTACCATTTCTCTTTTCTATATCACCCCAGATACAATCTATATTTAAGATACCCCAACTTTTTATTTCACTCTCAAGCCTTTTCACTAAATCTTTTTGTACTTCTATGGCATAAACTTTACCTGTATATCCTACTTTTGCGCTTGCCGCCTTAGAATAAAAACCCGTCCCTGCGCCAAAGTCTGCTACACGCATTCCTTCTGTAAGTCCTAAATGTAAAATATTTTGTTCTGGATTAGTAAACATATATATATTATATCATATGCAATTAAAAAAAGAAGCAATGTGTATAAACTTTTATCAACAAACCTCCCTTTTTTTATTTCCCTGTTACAATAAATCCACCCCTGTGGATTTATTGTAACAAATTTTATAATCTAATATCCCCTATTCTTATAATTTAAAACACTCTTTCAAAATCTTATCATTTTCAATTTTATCAGCAATAATATATAGAATCTCCCTACCTATTTTAAAATCTAATTTCAATAAAGTAATTAGGTCTTCACAATCATATGGATAAACCCAAACACTATGTTGTAATTTTATAAATCCAATTTGTTTTAAAGTGAATCTTAAATTATCCCTTTGTAATCTTCTTTTTTGAGGAATATCAAAAATCACTATTCGCCATTTTTTATCCCATTTTCTTGGTTTTTTAAATTTAAAATTATATTTTTCAAGACGTATTAATTTTAATTTACCTTTTTCGGTAAGTTTTAAATATTTTTTCCCATTCTCTTCAATAAAGACGACTAAACCAGAGGATAGGAGTCTTGAAAGTGAACGATTTGTATCATTTCTAAAATTTTTCAATTTTTTATCTAAACCAAGAGATTTTAATACTTGAAGTGCATTGGGTGCCAGAAGTGCAACACTTAATATTCCAGCAGTAGCAATAGAGCTTAAAATAATTTTTTGTATATTTGTCTTTTTTCTTTCTTTTCTTAATTCTTTCTCTATTTCAGACATATCTACATACTATTATAAACAAATTTATTTTGCAATAAATCCACCCCTGTATATTTATTGCAAATTAGTTTTACTTTAAATAACCATGGTTGATCAAGATTTTAACTCTGACCTAATTTTCATTAAAATTTTGCCAGTTTGGTTTTGACCATTACCATCTTTTCCATTACCCCAAAAATCATCGTTTGGATTATCTTCAACTATTTCCTCTTTATTTGTAGATAATAGTACTTTCTTAACTTCTTCATGTTGCTTAACTTTTTCTGTAATTATCTCATACAAAACACTCACTTTTATCTCATCCCAATTTGTTTTTCTAAATGATTTATATTTCTTCCCTAATTCATAAGCTTCAAATGGACTTCTAGCCTTTCTAATTTCCTCCTTTATATTTTCATCATCAAATTTTACTGAGTGAAATGCATGTTCGACTGTTGTATAAATAACGCCATTGTATTTAATGGAATGAGCAGAAAAATTATGTAAAGCAAAATATGAGTTTTCGTAGTATGGAATTTTTATCATAAAATATTTTATTTTTTTACAAACACGTAATTGATGCAATATTGTCCCCACCTCTTAACTTCATCACAGTTACTCCTTGAGTCTGACGGCCAGAAGTAGGAATAGAACTCAAACTTACTCGAATTACTTGCCCTTTTTGAGACACTGCAATAATTTCATTTTCCTCCCCAACTATTTTTGCCACTATTAGCTTGCCTGTTTTTGGGGTGACTTTCGCCGTTTTGATACCAGAACCTCCCCGTTTTTGGGTCTTATATTCCTTTATATTAGTTTTTTTACCAAAACCATTTGAGCTCAAAGTAAGAATAGAAAGTTTGATTTCTCCGCGAGGCACCCTATCCACTCCTATAACAAAATCACCTTTGCCTAACTTAATAGCTCTGACACCTCCTGCTCCACGTCCCATTTCTCTCACGTCTGTTTCTTTAAATCTGATAGATTGCCCTAAAGTTGTCGCGAGCGCAACATCATCCCCTTTTGCTACGGCAAGAACTGCTTGTAACTCATCTTCCTTATCAAGTTTAATCGCAATTAAACCGCTTCTACGAACATCTTTAAAGCTTTCCGCTCCGACTTTTTTAGCTATGCCCATTTTAGTGACCATCATTAAATTTTCTATTATCTTTTTTGTTTCTTTATCTATCGGTAAGATAGAAGTCACTTTTTCATCAGCACTTAAAGAAATGAAATTCATTATGGACTTACCTTTTGTCGCACGTTTTCCTTCTGGAATATCATACATCTTTATCTGATATGCTTTGCCCAAATTAGTGAAGAATAATAAATCACTATGAGTATTTGCCGATATTAGCATTGTGACAAAATCTTCTTCTTTTGGTTCTATGTCTATGACCCCTACACCACCACGTTTCTGTGTATGATATTCAGATGGGTCTGTTCGCTTGACATAGCCACCCTTGGTAAATACTAGAACCGATTCTTTTTCTGGAATAAGATCTTCTTCGTTAATTGCTTTTACCCCTCCTTTTATAATACGAGTACGTCTAACATCACTGTATTTTTCTTTTATATCTTTGAGTTCATCTGAAATAACAGTCATCATTTTTTTGGGGCTTGCAAGTAAAGCTTCTAATTCTTTGATTAATTCTTGTTTTTCTTTTAATTCAAGTTCTACATTTTTACGCTCAAGCCCTGCCAACTTCTGAAGTTTCATTTCAAGAATTGCAATTGCTTGTATTTCAGAAAACTTAAACTCTTTCATCAAATTTAATTTAGCCACTATTGTATCTTTTGATGCTCGAATAACAGAAATAACCCTATCTATATGGTCAAGTGCTTTCTTGAGTCCCAAAAGTATATGTTCTCTTTCTGTGGCTTTTCTTAAATCATATTCAGTTCGACGACGAACCACAATCTCGCGGTGGGAAATAAATTCACTAAGCAAACTTTTGAGCGATAAGGTCTGGGGAACTCCATCAACTAATGCCACAATATTGAAATTAAATGACTGCTCTAGTTGAGTATGCTTGTAAATATAATTTAAAACTTTTTGTGGGAAAACTCCACTCTTGAGGTCAATAACTACGCGAATATCTTTGGTTGATTCATCGCGAAGTCCTTTTATCCCTTCAAGTTTTTTCTCTTGAATAAGAAGAGCGATTGATTCAATAAGCGCGGATTTGTTTACACGATATGGGATTGAGGTAATTATTATTTGAAAAGTTTCACTCTTTTGCTCAACTATCTCCGCTTCACCACGAGTAACTACTCCTCCGCGTCCAGTAGAATAAGCATGAAGTAAATCTGCCTGACCATAAACGACACCACCGACTGGAAAATCCGGTCCTTTAATAAATTCCATCAGGTCTTCAGTTGTAGCATCTTTGTTGTCTATCAAGTGAACAGTCGCATCTATAACTTCAGATAAATTATGTGGTGGTATATTAGTTGCCATTCCAACGGCAATACCGAGAGTGCCATTTAAAATCAAACTTGGCACGGCAGTTGGCAAAACGATTGGCTCTTTGCGGGTCTGGTCGTAATTTGGTCGGAAATCTACAGTTTCCTTTTCTAGATTTAAAAGTAATAGAGATGAAACCTTGGACATTTTAGCTTCTGTATAACGCATCGCAGCAGCTCCATCGCCATCTATAGAACCAAAGTTTCCTTGACCATGAATTAAAGGATAACGATAAGAAAAATCTTGGGCCATGTTCACCATAGAGTCATAAACTGCGACATCTCCATGTGGATGATATTTCCCGAGCACATCTCCGACTACGGCCGCACTTTTGCGAAAGCGTCCTTGGTGTGTTAACCCCATTTCATACATAGCATATAAAATACGTCTATGAACTGGCTTTAATCCATCACGAACATCAGGAAGTGCACGGTCAGTAATAACTGACATAGCATAATCTATGAACGATTCTTTCATCTCTGTGCTTATGTCCACAGAAACAACGTTAATATGTTTATCTTTTATTTCTTCTTCTTTTTCTTTAGCCATAAATTATTGTTGATATTCTACTGGAATAAGGTCTATCTGCTGTTTTGTTTCTGTCTTCATCTCTGTTTTTGATTCTTCTTTTTTTAATTGTAATGATATATTCCCAACACTTGCACTTACATTATTATATGTATCAGAAATTGTTTTCCCAAAAAGTGCAAATGGTTTTATGGCTTCTTTTGCTTGTGCAGAAGTTTCTTTATTGCTAAACCTGTATCCTAAACTTCCTATCCAGATTAGAAAAACAAAAGACATACAAATGATAAGAGACCCGACAAGTATTTGCTTGCGAGTATTTTCCGATTTAGATTGTAATTTTTTTATATATTTACGCATAAATTAAAATAAAAAAAATTATGATGATAATACGACAATCTCACCTTCACGACTTGCTAATTCTTTTGCTTTTATTGTAAGCTTCTCAATTGGTACTACTTTTTCTTGTCCGGCTTCTTTAAGAAATGCTTTCAATGTCTTTTCGTCATAATCCATTGGAATAATAATCTTTGGTTCAAGAGTCACAGCGAGTTTGTATGCTTCTATTGGGCTAAGTAATTCATTATTACCAATTGGTATAAATAATATATCAGGAGTTCCTATTTGGCCAAGAACAGCTGAGCTTAATTTTTCATCCATTATCGCCCCCAGAAAACACAAAGAAATATTTTCAATTGAAAGAGAATAAATGGTATTGATATATTTTTTGCCAGAGAGCGTTGTTTCAGTCATGACTCCTTTTATAAAAATATCTTTAATTTCATAATCCCCAGGGCCATTAATTTCAAAAGGAATAGTATCTCCATGAGACACATTGTCAAAGCCATTATAATCAGGGTGATTTACAGTTGAAAGGGCAATATCAGAGCCAAAATGAGAAGCCAAAGAAGAGAATTTAGAATCCTTACTTATAGGATTAAAAGCCACCGTCAAACTTCCCTGTCCGATTTTGAAGAATTGCTTGCCTAAATATGTGATAATCATACTACTATTATATCAAATAATTTATAAACATCAAAGCGTAAAACTCTCAAAAACGCCCAATCTCCCAGATAGGGGCTTAGCCCCTATCTGGGAGACTTTCTATAATTACATTCAAATCTTCATCTTCAAGTAAAGATTTTTTACCTCTTTCCTCTCTAACAATAGAAACTATTTCATCACAATGTTTTTTAAATTTTTTTACACCTCCAAAAACCTCTAAAATATTTTCCCCTTCTTTTTTAGAAATAATATTGAATTTATTATTTTCATATTCATAATCCCCCGAAAAAACTAAATCATTTTTATTTTCTGGAATACTGTGAATTTGATAGTTTTTGTTAACATAACCTATTAACTTATTAAAATAATCTTCATTAGTTATAGTTTGTGATTTAAAAGTTCCTTGAAATAGAGACCCTGATCTAGAATTTTTAATATTAAAATAAGATGTATATCCCCCTAGAAGTTTATGCATAAATTTAGTGATTCCATTATCATTTGACTGTCTTAATATAAAATGAAAGTGGTTAGGATTAAGACAATATCCTATAATCTCTACTAACGGTCCTTCAGATAGGGGCTTAGCCCCTATCTGAGAATTTGATTTTATTTTTCTTAGATTTGCAAGACTGTCTATTTTTTCTATTCTATTAAATTCTTTAATACTTTCAATAAAACGATAAATGTCATTTTTATCTGAAAAAATATCTCGCTTGTCTACCCCGCGATTGTAAATATGATACATTTCCCCTGTTACTAAAGGTTGTTTTCTTATGCTCATATTTTTATTATACTACAAGTTAAATTCCCCAGATAGGGGCTAAGCCCCTATCTGAACTGGCTTGCAAGATATTCCCTTTTGTGATATATTAAACCTGTTATAAGCTCGGTTTGAAGGTTAACCCTTTTTGTGTTTAGTTTATAGAAACAAAAAGATCTTCAACTGCGCCGCAAGATGCGGTTTTTTTATTTGCTAGGCAAGACCTAGCAACAAATTATTATGAAAAAAGAAGACAAAGATATAATAGAAAACATTGCAGAACATGCAAAAAAAGAGCTTTCTAGTATCGGTAAAATGTTGGATAGAGCAGAGCTTCCACCTCAAGTAGATGCACTCGTCGAAGGTCCTGTGATCTTAATTCAAAAATCATCTGTTTATATTGACCTAGCACCATTCGGTACCGGTATTATTTACGGACGAGAGTTTATAAATGCGAAAGATATTATCAAGAAAGTAAATATTGGTGATGTTGTTAAAGCAAAGGTTGTTTCAACTGACAATGAAGAAGGTTATGTTGAATTATCACTCAAAGAAGCAAAACAAGCTCTCATCTGGAACGAAGCAGAGAAAATCATTAAATCAAAGGAAGCTCTTGAACTTACAATCAAAGAAGCAAACAAGGGTGGACTTATTTTGGAATGGCAAGGTATTGCCGGATTTCTTCCTGCAAGTCAGCTAAAGAGTGACCACTATCCACGCGTAGAAGATTCTGATAAAGATAAAATATTAAAAGCGCTAAAATTACTTATCGGTAAACGTATAAATGTCGTAATGATTTCAGCTCTACCAAAAGAAGGTAAACTTATCTTCTCAGAGAAAGACAATAATCCAGAAGAAAGAAAAGAAATTGTTGGTAAATACACCGTCGGTAATGAATTAGAATGTGTCGTTGCGGGAATCGTAGACTTTGGTATATTCTTAAAATTAGAAGAGGGCCTTGAGGGACTAGTCCATATTTCTGAAATTGATTGGGGGTTAGTAGAAGACCCACGAACAATGTTTAAGATTGGAGATAAAGTTAAGGCAAAAATAATTGAAATAAAAGATGGCAAAATATCTCTTTCAATTAAAGCTCTAAAAGAAAATCCATGGAATGAATTTGAAAACACTCTCAAGAAAGGAGATATTGTCTCCGGGGTTGTCATTAAATTCAATAAACACGGCGCGCTTGTTTCT